>ERZ1106952.574-NODE-574-length-15971-cov-3.216198_pt1 | contig 15971 bp, 17 predicted proteins | sample MGYA00403677_ERZ1106952 | MGnify/ENA primary metagenome ERZ1106952 (study PRJEB35170, sample SAMEA104062415) | human gut metagenome | biome: human gut; feature: human-associated habitat; material: faeces | place: Denmark | collected 2012-05-14 ...
TTTCAGACAGGATAGGCTCCGCACACATTGTGCGGAGCCTCTCCTGTCTTATATGCCTCTTTTATATTTCATATGGAAAGATGCAGGCCATTCATGGCGTTACGGTTGTTTATGCACGCAATTCATTCATCGCTTTTATCGCGGCCCTTTTGGCCATCTTACGTGTAAGCGAACGGCCAGACGCAACGTGCTCGAAAAAGCCATCATGCTCTTTTTCCACCGTCCATCGCCAACCAAGCACGTTATTTTGAGCGACTCGAATACTGAACGAAGATCCTACACGCCCGCTACCTGCCACATTCATTCCAAGCTCCCTTTTTCAGGTTTTTTGGGCTGGATGCATACGTACTCATTATTAGCGTTTATGAACGTTTCGCACAGCCTATCAAGATACTGCATATAGTACAGCACTCACATCAAGAGAACTGTACTATATGCGATTTTTCAAGCTGAGCGGAATATTGTTCACTTACTCGCCATCTTTGGCTGTATGATGCGAACCTTTGCGGGGACCGCGCTTGCCGGACACACCCTTTGCGGCATCGGCCACAGCAAAAATGACAACCTTCTCATCCGGGTAGGACTCGCCATTCATGGCGAAATAGGCGATCTGGTCGTCTGCGACCGACGGGAAGGTGAAATACTTCTGCACCGCTACCAGCACATCGGTGGTACGCACGGTCACGGAAGAAGCCTTTCCTGCAGCGTCAGAGTCGACGCCATCGGCCTTGCTTCGCTTGGTCTTGCAGAACTTGATGGCGTTCTCGTCTTTGGCGTCGCATGCCTGGACTGCGATCTTCTTCTGCTTGTCATTCACCAGCAATTTCACGTATGCCGGGCATCCGAGCGCTTCGGTCACGCCTTTGGAAAAGCGAACGGATGATTCCATGACCGTCATGGTCATCTTATTGGTGGTGGTCTTTTCTCCCACTGCTTCAAATCCGTCAAGAACAGACATGCCAACCCCTTGAAAATATAGGATATTAATTACATGCAATATAATACAACAATTCGCATAAATACACCCTTTTTTCACTAATAAAATAGGGGGTATCTCCGCTTTCCAGCAGAAATACCCCCTGTATTTCCAAGAATTTAGCAATAATTCATAGACTTCATTGAACAAGTTTTCATTGAGATGAATTCAAGGAAATCATGCACCAATAATGTCGAGAATTACCGCGCCATATTTTAGTAGTTGTATTTCACATCATTGGTCATTTTGCCGCACGGCGTCTGATCGAGCTTCATATTAGCCGTGGCCTTGTCAGACACGGTCACGTCGAACTCGTACGTCACGCTCTTGCCAGGTGCGATGTACGCCATACTGGAGTTCAATGGCTTGCCGTCCATGGTGGCATTGCTACGGTCACGCACATCACCGGTCACGGCGATTGATCCAATCGAACCACCTGCAGGCGCGTAAATCAGCACACGCTGCGCGGATGTGCCACTCGGCGCCACGGGCACGCCACCAACGCCCTTCTGCTCACCACCGAGAATGTAACTCGTGCAGGTAGCCATTTCCGTGGAAGTCATACGGTTGGTCAGCGTGTACTTCACGTGGTAGGTCTTGTCACCTGTCTTGGTCACTTCGCTGGTACGGTCGATATACCAACCCATCTTCGAAGGATTCTGCTCGCTGATGTAAATGCCCGTTTCCGGATTGGTCTCGCTCTCAGGCGCATTCTTGGCGAGTCCAGCACCTTGGAAGTACTTCGCTTCGTCATCGTGGAACGTGTAGGCGTAGAAGTGGCGGTTCTCGGCCAAATCACCGATGCTTTGCGCCACCTTCATCATCTTGTCCACAGTCATGTTGCCAAAAGCGCCGTCCATCACCGTTTTGGCAATGTACTCGAAGTATTCGTCCTGCTGTGCCACAGGAACGTCCTTGTAGATGGTGTTGAGCATGTATTCGGCGGTGTTCTCGCCGATAAGCACAGTGCCGTTGGACAAAGTGACTGGTCCGTTGATCTCCACCATCTTCTGGATGAACACCGGATCCACGGAAATCAAACCGTCGATGTTGCAGGCATATTGCGAACGCTGCCATGAAGCGTTGAGCATTTCCGCGTTGCGGGAAACATCCGGCACCGCGAAGGTGTCTCGCACGTCGAAGGAGAAACCCAACGGCCTGTTGAATACCGCATGTTCCTCAGCGGTGCCGTTGTTGCCATTGACGAACTCACCATTCGGGTGGAAGTCCCCCACCGCGATTTTGCCATGATCCGCAGTCATGGTGCCGAGAGAGCCACCCAAGCCGCCGCCGGAACGTGTTTCGGATGTGGTCTGTGCCGCCAGCAAGTATGTGCGGGCACCGTTCTGGCCGAGGAAGGAAGGCAGCATGTGAGTGGCGTTGCTGACCTGTCCGACCAAATCGGCGATATTGTCAAGCTGGTCCTTGCCCTGCTGATAGGCTTTCTTCACCATGCCGATTTTCGGCTCGGCAAGACTGTTATACTGCTTGTTCTGCTGCTGCACCTGCTGGTTGAGCTTGTCGAAGTTACCTTGCGCATCGGCGATTGGCTGCAGATTAAGTTGCCCTTCCGCACCGGAAAGATTGGCATCGGCAAGCTGTTGCACCGCAGTGGTCAACGATGGCAGTGTCTGCTGTGCAAGGTTGTCCACGACTTCCGTCATGCCTTGCACAGTGGCGATGTCACTGCCGACGAACGGCATTTTCGCAGCCACGTTCCATAATGAACCGTGCGCAATCTGCTTGGCCTGCGTCGTCTGCTGCTGAGCCTGCGCGATGGACGCCTGCGACGCGGCGGCATCCTTGAGCTTTGCAGGGTCATTGATTGCGGATAGTGAGGATATGGCTTGCGATTCGTGTGCCTTGACGCTTTTTGCCTGCTTATACAGTTGCATACCGAACACTGCGGCAATGGCGAGTAGCACGATCAGCACCGCAAGTACAATAAGCGTCACATTCCGTGCCGTATGTTTTTCCCGTATTGCTTGAGCATGTTGCCCCATGCTTTGCTCCTCAAATCATTAAGCACTCAATTTGACTATTCCAGCGCATTATTGTGCCACATGGCACCCCTTTTTTCGGCCGCCAAATGAAATTTCCCTCTGTTCCATCACAAGAACAGAGGGAACATCACAGAAAACCCACTTATTGGCTCAGTACGATCCACGGCCAGTGAAGATTACCATCACGGTTTTGGCAAGAATCGCAAGATCTCCAGCGATGGACCAATTCTCAATGTAGGAGACGTCCAAATATTCGCTTTGCTCCTGTGAAAGATCGGACCGGCCGGACACCTGCCACGGACCGGTGATGCCCGGCTTGACCAGCAGTCGGGCGGAATATAGGGAACCATAGCGGGCCACTTCTTCCGGCAATGCCGGGCGCGGACCGACCAGAGACATATCGCCCTTGAGCACGTTGTAGAACTGCGGGAACTCATCCAAAGAAGTCTTACGGATGAAGTGACCTACCTTGGTGATACGCGGATCATCTTTCATTTTGAAGATGAACCGGTCTTCCTGCCCAGTTTCCTCAGCGAGTTTCTTCTTCAGCTCCTCAGCATTGGTGACCATGGAACGGAATTTATACATTTTGAACGGCTTGCCGTGCAGTCCGATACGGGTCTGAGAGAAGAACACCGGACCGCCATCATCAAGCTTGATGGCGATGGCGACGCCGAGAAGAATCGGAGAGGAAATAATCAGCGCGCACAGTGAGCCGATGATGTCCAGCAAACGCTTGATTACGTTCGCAGCTCCCGTGTACTGCGGCAGGGAAGCCAACAGAACTGGCTGTTCCGTGGTGTTTCGCAGATACAAACGGTGACCGCTCACATCCGCCAGGGAGACCGCCAAGGCAAGTTCCATACCCAGCGACTCCACCGCAAGAGAAAGACCATGCAACATTTCGGAATCACGCGAAAGCACGTCAGCCACATAGACTTCCTGTACACCGAGGCTTTCGCAAATACGTGGGAATGCCGAGTTGAAAGGAATCACCTTAAGTTTGCTGGAGCCTTCGATATTGGCATCCGGTGTGTATGAGGTAACCACATAAGCGTCTTTTGAAGCTGGATCCGCTTCAATTGGGCATACAGCAACTGGTTCGTACCCCCAATTCATGCAGTTGCGCATGGTCTGCAAGGCTTTGTTGATGCCATCGGAAGATCCGATGACCACCGTTCTGTACTTGCAAGAGCCTTTGCTGCGGTGACGATGCAACGCTTGACGCATCTGCCAACGTGCGATGATATCCAAGAAGAAGGCGATGACTGGCGCGATAATCAACGCAGTACGGGGCAATGCAAGTTTGAAAATAAATGCAAGGCTGCAGTATGAGATGATGGTCAGCAACGACGCATTGATGATTTTGGCATACAGCTCATAGCCGTCCGCCATAACATGGCGGTGGTATGTGCCCGCGAATGCCAAGCACAGCAACCAAATCAGGCTGAACAGAATGAGGAAAAGCCAAAACGGCATCACATCGCCGATGGCATCGAAAGCAGCACCGTTGATTACAAGGCTGACGGTCAACGAAAGCAGCATCACTGCCAAATCGATGGCGATCAGGCTGGCGACGAAGGCGAAACGCCACCGGGGAGTCGATTCAGCCTTGCCGCGCCTATGTCCTTCCTTTTCCGCAGGAAACGGGGTATTGGAAAAAGTCATCGGCTCGAACTGCTTTTGCAGACGCTGATTCTGCATGGACGCGTATGCCTGTCGATGCGCATTGGACGAGACGATATGAATCTCTTGAGTCCTCATACCTTGCTCGCCGTTTGGTGCGCCGGATTCACCGGTATTCACGCCTTGCATGTATCTCCCTCCCCTTCAGCTGCATACGGCAAACAATTTACCACAGCCCCCCCCCCAGAAATTAAGAGGGACCTATGGGGGTACCATTCGCTATATCCAAATCCTTCTCCGGTATGGCTTATTCGCCAGCAGTACCTGTATCTGAATCGCCGTTGCCGTTGCCGGTCGAACCACCATTACCGTCATTCGAATCGCCGTTACCGCCGCCGTTTGAATCGCCGTTGCCGTTGCCGGTCGAATCGCCATTACCACCGGTTGAGCCACCATTGTTATTGCCACCGGTCGAACCACCACCGTTCACACCGTTTCCAGAGCCCGGACCAAATTGCCACGTATATGTGTAACGCCGGTTCGTAGTGCCGTTATTGGTATTCGAATTGGTATTCAACTGGGCATTGGCCGCAGTTTGCTCCGCCACAGACTTGTTTACGCCGTCAGAAGTCGAGGAAATCACCTTCGAAGCGTTCTGCATGGCCGCAACATCGGTGCTTTTGCCATCGAGGAGTTTCTGGGCAGCGTCAATCGCCTTGGCAAGCGCGTCACGTGTCGACTCGTCCGCAACCTGGCCTGCAGAACCGTCAAGCAACGTCTTTGCGTCGGCAATGGCCTTCTGCAATGCGGCAGTCGTCTTATTCACTTCCAAAGCTCGCTTGCTGGCGTCCACAGCTGTGGCTGCTGCGGTAACGGCCTTGGTCTGTTCTTTGATATTGCTGATCTGCTTGCTCATGCTACGGGCGTGCGCACGCAGTGTGGTTTCGGACAGCAGCACCGAACATCCGCCGACCGTCTTGAGGTTTTGCGCCTTGGTCACGGCCTGAGTGAGCTGGTCGATTGTGGCGGCATCCGCCACCTGGTTTGCCGCAGTGCCCTGCAGACTAGTTGCCTGTTCGATGGCGTTTTGCAGTTTTTCGTTGGCTTTGGAGTATTTGGATTTCGCCTTCTCACATACCACCACTGCCGCACGCTGTTCTTTCGAATTGATACGATTGCGTACCACGATGACACCGGCAATAGCAACCGCCACTGCCGCAATCGCAGCGACAATGGCAATAATCTTTCGCTTGTCCGCAGACGGCTCTTTCGGTGCGACCGGAATGGTTTTCAGCGGATCATGTTCCGGATCTTCCGCGGCCAGCTCCTCTAGGTCGGTTATGCCACCTGATGTATCAAAGGCCTGAGTCGCTTCGACGTCCTGTTCATCTGTCGAAGAGACGAGGGGTGGCAAAGTGGCGGTTTCCTCGGCATCGGCTGGTGCAACCGCATCATCGAAATCGACGGTATCGAGCGGCATACTGGGAATATCCGCGATTGTTGGCGCAGCCGAAACCGGCTGTTCCGTTTGCGCAGGCACGGAGGAAGCGATGGTGCGGGGCTCAGCAAGCGAAGCCTCATCCGCACCATCGGCTTCTTCCGAATCGGTAGGCTGCAATTTGGGGAAGGTCAGCGGAGGAATATCCCAGCTGGTGTCCACCACATCCCGAGATATGTTGGACAAAATACCGTTCATAGACTGGGAATCATCGTTCTCAGTTGCCATACACCCCTCATTCCGTGAAGAAGGAAAACGTCAGATCCTCTTCTTCTTGCCGTTTGCACGATGGCTGCTACGCGGAGCACCATCTTCATAGTAGTAGTAATAGTTGGAGTGGGAGTTGACCTTCTTCGGATCTGCACGGTTGAAGATGAAGCCAAGCACCGGCACCTGCGCGGTGGCGAGCGTGTCGGCCGCCTCCTGCAGGGACTTCTTCTCGCACACGTTGCGGCTGACCACCAGCAGAAGGCCCTTGGCCCAACGGCCGAATACCGCGCCATCGTTGGACACCGTCAACGGGGCGGTATCAATAATCACGTAATCGTATTGGGTGAGCGCCTGCTCCACCATGAGCTTCATGGTTTCGGAACCCAGCAGCACGCCAGCGTTCGCCGGCCTCTTGCCGCCAGGCAGAATGTGCAGGTTCGGCTTCCAGTAGCTCTGCACCACGTCCTTCGGGCCCATCTGTCCGGACAGCACGTGCGCCAGACCGGCGGCACCTTCAATGCCCAAGTGGTGAGCAACGGACGGGTGGCGAAGATCAGCGTCGATAAGCAGTACTTTCGCACCATCTTCAGCAAGGGCCACCGCAGTGTTGATAGCCATGGTGGTCTTGCCTTCGGACGGCTGCGCAGACGTGATGACAAGCAGCTGGCCCACACCTTCGGTGCGGTCGGTCTGCAGGAACTCAATATTCGTATGGATACGGCGGAATTCTTCGGCGATGGCACCGTTGGGCTGGCTCACCAACACCGGGCGCTTATCATCAAGCGAAGCGTCCATCGGAACGGAGCCAAGAGAAGATGCTCGAACGATGCTACGCACATCGGAAGTCTCTTCAACCTTAGTGTTGAGGAGGTCCTTGATGAGTGCGGCGAACACGCCGATGATGATGCCGAGCACCACACCGACAGCCAAATACAGGGCAGTCTTCGGCGAAGACTTAGACGTCGGGACCTGTGCCTTCTGCACGATGGAAAGCTTCACCGGGGACTTATCTCCGGAGTACAGGTCGCTTTCAATGACGTTCTTCAGCGATTCGGCAACGGAATTGGCGATGTCCGCGGCCTGCTTCGGATCTCCATCCACCACGGCAATGTTCACGAATGCGGTGTTGGTCGGATTGGTGACGGTGACCTGGCCGGCAAGATCCGTCACAGTTTCGTCCAGACCAAGATCATCAATGACCGGCTTAAGCACCTTCGAAGTGGTGGCAAGCGTCGGATATGAGGTGATTTGGTTGGAAATGTAGCTGCCGCCAGCGGACTGCTGGTTAATGTCGACACCATTTTGAGAAGCATTGTAAGTAGCCATGGTCTGAGCCGTAGCCGTATACTTCGCCGGAGCGAGGAAGGTATAGGCGCTCACGCCTGCCACCACCACCACGAATGCAATAATCGCGGTGGCCAGATGCTTACGAATGATTTTGAGCAGATCCATCAGAGTGATGCCGTCATCCGCTTCCTCAACTACCCCTTGCGGTGCGGTAGGCTGCTGCACATTAGCGTTCTCTACAGAAGTCACTGAACTTCCCCATCTCACGTTGACAATATCCTTTCCAACAATAATCTTCCCCCTCGAACTATTCGGGCACTACCGGGAGAACGACAAGGCAAGCTGGAAGAATACGCTGTCCCGTCAGCAAGGCGTGTATGTAATTACCAATACCGATAACGGGAAACTGTATGTGGGAAGCGCCACCGGAAGGAACGGCATATACCAGCGTTGGCAGGACTACATCCGCGATGGTCACGGAAACGATACTGGGCTGATTGCCATTGTGAAACAGCACGGGTTGGAGTACGTGCAGGCGCATTTTCGCTACACGCTTCTGGAACATTACGACTTCACCGTGCCTAAAGACGTTGTTCTCGCCAGGGAATCCTATTGGAAGGAGACTCTGGATACGCGCAAGCATGGGTATAACGGTAACTAGATATCTCCAATACGGCAACAATAAGCACAATGAAACCACCGCTTTTAGCAGAAAATTGCAAAACGCGTATATTTCTGGATATAATCTCAGTATCAAAGGAGCAAAATATACTTACGAGGCAACCAGATGCTGATTGATTTTAGTTTTTCGAACTTCAGGAGTTTCCGAGACGAGCAGTCTTTCTCCATGACTCGCGAAAAACGGTTCATGGAATCTGATGAGTCTCTCCATTCTCCAATCGCAGCCATATACGGCGCCAATGCATCGGGAAAGTCCAATTTTCTGAAGGCATTGCGCGCTATGCGCAACATGGTGGTAAATAGCTACAGCCAAGGGGATGCAAGCAGTCCTATTCCCAGGGAACCTTTTCTGTTACGAAAGGATCCTTTCTCGCATTCGTCCATGTTCTTCCTTGCATTCATCGCGAACGATGGACTGAAATACCAGTATTGGTTCCGCTATGACAATGAACGGATTCTTGAGGAAGATCTCATCTTCTTCAAAAAACTGCAAGGACGTTTTTCCACGCACTCCTCTCTGCTGTTTTCCCGTTCCTCAACGGATGGGGTGAAATTCGGTCCTTCCTTCAAAGGACCTCGCTCACAAGTACGCAAGACCATAGAACTCAGGCCGAATGCACTTCTGCTTTCCGCAGCCGCAGCTGCCGGTATTGAGTCCATTCGGCCGGCATTTTCATTCTTCCAAAGTGGCATAGCCTATTACGAAGCAAGCGCTTTCGAACAGGAGCAGCCTACACTGTTGGATGAGTTCAAGAAAGAGACACCGCTTTCGAAACATCTGGCCACATTGATTAGGTATGCAGACTTCGGCATCAGTGACGTGAAAAGCGTTCCTGTGGACGTCCCACCGGATCTCTGGGCTCAGTTCAAGGAAGAGATGCATAAGCAACTCGGCATGGATGAGAACAAAGTGGATGAGACATTCAATGTCAAGAACGCTTCCCAGCTGATGTTCACTCATACCGGCGAATCATCTTCCGCAGGATTCGGTCCTGATGATGAGTCCAGGGGCACCGTTGCTGCGCTGTCATTCTTCTCGCTTGCTCTTCGCCAGCTGTCGAAGCAGTCGGTGACGCTTATCGACGAGATCGATACCAGTCTGCATCCGGCTCTGGTGAAGGAGCTGGTGGCGCTGTATGCCGACGCGGAAACGAATCCTCACGGTTCCCAGCTTATTTTCACGACTCATGACGTGTCGCTGATCAATCAGTCCGGTTTGGCAAAGCGTTTACTGGCACCAGATCAGATCTGGCTTGTGGAAAAGAACAAGGAAGGCGTTTCGGAATTGTTCCCGGTGACCAATCTGGGTATTCGGAATATGGAAAACATCGGTAAGAACTATCTCAACGGCGTGTACGGCGCCATACCACGGCCTGATTTTCATACCGCTTTCGCCCAGATCGTGAATGTGGTTGATGCCTGATGTCGAAAAAGCGAAACGTTCCTGCACATGGACGTAAAGCCGCACGGTCGCGCCGACCGCGCAAGAGACGCTTTCTTGTCGTGGCCGGCGGAGCAGTCACTGAGAAACAGTATTTCAAGCAGCTTGAGTCCCTATACGATGTCATCATTGACTATCAACAGAAGAACAACAGCCCTAAGCAGCTCGCGAAGCTCGCTGTTAAGTTGAAGAGGGAAGACAAGCGAGATACTTCTACAGATTGTTATGAACGAATCTGGGTGGTGGTCGATGTTGACGATTTTCACGACCACGGCGAAGCAGCGAGAATCTGCAATGACAATGGAATCGAACTCATCATTTCCAATCCTTGCTTCGAGGTCTGGCTGCTCGACTATGTGAAGGCTTGCCCGTCAAGCTATACACTGACACCTGATGTCGAGTCAGCTGCAGCAGAAGCTAAAGTTGTCGGCGGAAACCGTAACAAATACATCAACACCGAGCTCATTGACAAAGAACATCTCGATGCCGCCATACGCAATGCAGCCCGGCACAATACAACGGAAAACCGCCAGGGGCGTAACAGACTCGCGCCTAATCATGAGCAGGAATACGCCCCTTGGACCGATATGCCAAAAGTAATCGAAGTACTGCAACAAGCTTCAGATAACAGCAAGTAACAGCTCGCCCATGGCATGAGCAAGGAACTTTGTTGCTGTTGTCTTCCCGTGCATGATACATAAGACCATTCATTCAGCGAGAGTACAAACCCCACGAACCGATGTTAAGTCAGATTGCTGGTCTCCGCACAAGACCTGCTTTGAAGCATTGGATTAGAAACACTGCGGAATAAACGGCCACCTGAGCCTTCTCCTTAGAGACCACTCCAGAATCCGGACCGCCGTGACGGTCGGGCTGACTGTTCATCAGACCACTCATAAGTAATTGGATGACACCGCCAGGAACATTGTTTTCTTCCCGCGCCTCGATCTGGAATTCCCAATGTTGATCCCGCATGACCCGTGACGCCTTGCTCAGGGTCGAGTCCTTGTTGTTCGGCTCCACCATGGGCAAAGCTATCGACTCGACGGCCTTGATGGCGGCCGCGTACGCAGCGGAATAGTTCGGTTCACGGCCAAACATGTAATGCCACGCTTCGGAAAGCTGCTGTCCGTATCCGCTCGATGAATCCATGGCATTATCCACCATCTGCTGCATAGCCGGGTCCACACGCTCTTCCAGTCCACAGATTGAATTCCGCTCCCCCACCTTCCATTTGGAACCAGACTGATATGAACTGATTTTTGTTCCGCATTTCCCCTAACTCGATGGGAGATGATGGAACCATGGCAAAAGGAACGAGATACACGCCGGAGTTCAAGGCGAAGGCCGTCAGGCTGTCGACCGAGTCGCGCGGCTCGTATTCGTCGGAGACCAAGGCGATCGAACAGGTCGCCAAGGATCTGGGGGTCGCGCCGGAGACGCTGCGCCGTTGGCGCGACAAGACGGACGCCACGGTCGCGGCGGAGATCAAGCAGTCGGCCGAAGACGCGATGGCGGAGTTGAGGAGTTTGCGGGCCGAGGTCGCGCGATTGAGGCGGGCGAACGAGATATTGACGACGGCGTCGGCTTTTTTCGCGGCGCGGCTCGACCCGACACGGCGTTGATGGTCGCTTACATCGACGAATTCAAGGACCGTTTCAGGGTCGGGCCGATCCGCAGGGTGCTGGCCGCTTCGCTGGACTGCGGGTTCATCACGCCGCGCGGCTACCGCATGTTCAAATCCAGGCCCGTCAGCCGCATGGCCGCCAGGCACGAGGCGCTGGCCCGCGACATCCTCGAGATCCATGCCGATTTCTTCATGGCCGTGTACGGGTACCGCAAGACGCACGCCCGGTTGTTGGCGCGGGGCCGGGATCCGGCCGAGATCGGCCGCGACCAGGTGATGAACGTCATGCGGGAATCGGGAATCCGCGGCGTGCGCCGCGGCAGGACGCCCGTCACCACCAAACCGGCGAAGGGCACGGGCGGCAGGCCCGACCTCGTGGAACGCGGGTTCGAGGCGGAGGCGCCGAACCGGCCGCACGTGGCCGACATCACCTACGTGCGCATGGCCAACGGCTCGTTCGGCCACACGGCGTTCGCCGCCGACGTGTTCGCCCGCAGGATCGTCGGATGGGCGTGCGCCACCACCATGGACACCGGGGAGCCGCCGCTGCAGGCGCTGGAACAGGCGATATCATGGGCCGCCTCGCATGGCGGCACGGACGGTCTCGTGCACCATTCCGACCATGGCGCGCAGTACATCAGCCTCGTGTGCACCACCAGGGTCGGGGAATTCGGCATGCTTCCCTCGGCCGGCACGGTCGGCGACTCGTACGACAACGCCATGGCCGAGAGCGCCGACGGCGCGTACAAGACCGAGCTCGTCTGGCGACGCAAGCCCTTCCAGGATTTGAGGGACCTGGAATTGGCGACGTTCCGGTGGGTCTCGTGGTGGAACTCGAAGCGTCTGCACCAGTCCTTGGGCTACAGGACACCGGAACGGACCGAAACCGAGTATTATGCAAACCAAGCGGCGCAAGCCGCCCCACTATAAGGGCGGAACAAAAATCAGGCCATATCACCTCTGCAAGAAAATAAAAGGTGATTGGTGCGAATTATTGTTTTGCTATGACGTGCCTTTGGAACGATTTAATATTCGGTAGAGTAAGAGCATGAAAGTTTTAATGTCCATCAAGCCGCTATATGCAGAGCAAATTCTACAAGGAAAAAAGAAGTACGAGTACCGGCGTCGAATATTTAAACGTAGCGATGTGTCTTCTTTAGTGATTTATGAATCTGCGCCGGTATCACTTGTAGTCGGTGAAGTAAAAATATGCGGAATCGTTTTTGACTCGATTGATGAGCTTTGGGCGAAAACAAATCAGCACGGTGGCATAACGTTTGAGGCTTTCGAAAAATACTTCAAAGGCTGTGATTCGGGATATGCGATTGAGCTGAACAATCCAGTGTTGTATAATCGCCCAATACCGATTTCTAATATTGCGGGTGCTTCTGGTAGACCTCCGCAATCATTTATGTATATTTAGCGGTAGTCTATTCTGAGACGTTTAGGGGTTTAGTAAGGGGCGCGTTCCGTATGAAGAGTTTTGCTCTTTGGTGTGATGCGAAAAATGCCGGCGAATCGACCGGGGTCAAGGTATTAATGAATTTCAATCTTTGGGCCGAGGCGGAAAAAGGGGAATCTCATACAGTCCTTGACGTTGGTGTGATGCTAATCCCAGAGGAAAAGTCGAGCAAAAGGAAACAAATTTGCGAGGTAGTCAAAAGCATTTCATTTTATTGCCCTTTTCCTTTAGAGAAGAAAAATTTTGAAAATCTTTTCCCTAAAATGGATAATAAGACAGTTGGCGCTATCTTTAATAGTCCTTGCAATTATACTAAGAATGATATCTATTCTGTTGGTTATGTGACACTATATGGTGATGATGCATATCCAAAATTTGCAATATGTAGTTGTGACAACGTGCAATTTGAAGAAATTGACCGATAAAGGCACAATCGTTAAAATTATGCTTACAAATACGATGTTTCCTCCGGAATCGGATAGGGAATATGAGCCAATATATTATCGTTTTAGACTTTCTGGAATGTTTGTGTCAAATCTGGTTGCATCATCGCATTCGAAAGATTGGTTGCTTACGAGTGCTTTTTCCCGAGAAGAAGTTATTGATTTTCGTTTTAACGATTATCGATCCTTGGATGACGAGCGGATAATTGCAAATATTTATGGTAAAAACAAGGATTGTGTTCGAATTAATGAAATAAAAGTTCATTTTTTGCTAATGTCATTGATGTCTATAGATGTTAATTCAGATTCTAATGAGGGGAAAGGGCGTCGTTTACTCGAAAAAGATATCTGGAATGATTATGCACCATGCGTAAAAGACTTTGACAACGTGGCTGCATGGCATTGGACAAAAAAGCTTGAAAAAAATGATGGTTACAAAATTAACCTAATGCTTCGAAGACATATTTGTAATTGGAAGACAATTGTTTTATATATACTTGTTTTATTTGTGATTGATTGTTTTTTTAATTTTTCTGAAACAGTCATTATGTCTTTGCCTGTGGTGGAGAACCTGCTCACGCATCTGAAGGAGGCTCTGGTAAGTCTATCCCTAACGCTATTATAATAGTTTAAGTGTTTGAAGAATCGAGGGGTATGATGTCTGATGGGATTAAAATTTTTTCACTTGAGACTATCTCTGGTGATTCTTTATTGAATGCATATCTGGATGTTTTTACGCGGTTTTATCCAGATTTTGATGAATGGTTTATGCGAAAAGTGGTACCTAATTTGGGTGTCACTCGTGAGATTTTTCTGGCAAAAATTGGAAAAGATATAGCGGGAATTTGTATAATTAAAAATTGCGAACAGGAAAAGAAGATTTGTTCTTTGCGTGTTTTTGAGCCATACCGTGGACAAGGTGTCGGTACGGCTTTAGTTAAACATGCGTTGGATGTTCTGAAGGATGATTATCCTCTCGTGACTGTGCCAGAGGAGTCTCTAACGCAGTATAAGCCTTTCTTTCGAAAGTTTAAATTTCAATTAAAAGATTCATATGATGGCTATTATCGCCTTGGTAAAAAAGAATATGCCTTTAATGGCTTTTTGGAGCCTAAAAAAACTTGTCGCAAAAAAATAGAAAATAAGGATTATTTAGGAGTGCTACTCTAGTCGTTTAGTTATTGGATGATTGCCTATATTCTGAGTCATTTGGGTGAAAGCGTATTGGGCTTAATCTGGGTTGTCGTCATATTGCACGTGATTTAAACTGGAAGCACGAGCTTGATTTTTGTGCGCGACAATGTTGATCTCAAGTGGATAAGGGGCTGCGGACATTTTCTTGGAGATGATCACGCAGCCATTCCCTGGCTTTGACGGTATTGTACCGGACTCATCCAACCGAGCGACTGTTTGATGCGCTCATGGTTGTACCAGCGGATGTACTCGTCGATCAGGACGAGCACCTCGTCACGGGTACGCTCCTCCCAACGCTCGGGATAGACGGATTCCGTCTTCATACGTCCGAAGAACCCCTCCGCGGCGGCGTTGTCCGGCGAACAGCCTTTGGCTGTGTTTCTGCAAGTTGGCGTCCACAGTATAGGCACTATTTTTCGGCAGCATAGGCGGCTGGTTTCCAGCAGGAACCGCGCCGTCGGAACCCGCCGCCCCTTTTTCCTTGGTTATCTGGTCATGAGGGCGTGCTCGCTGCGGTAGGAGCCTCCCTCGAATCTGACGAGCCTTCCGTGGTGCACGGTGCGGTCGATCAACGCGGCGGCCATGTTCTTGTCGCCGAGCACGCGCCCCCAGCCGGAGAACTCGATGTTCGTGGTGTAGACCACGCTCCGGGTCTCGTAGGAATCCGATATGACCTGGAACAGGAACCTGGAACCCTCCTCGTCGATCGGCATGTAGCCGAACTCGTCGATGATCAGGAGCCTCGCCCTGGCGATCTGCCGGAGCTCCGCGTCGAGCCGGTCCTCGCGCTTCGCGCGGCGCAGCAGCATGAGCAGCCCGGTCGCGGTGAAGAACCTGACAGGTATCGCGCGCATGCACGCGAGCCTGCCCAACGCGACCGCGAGATGGGTCTTGCCGGTGCCGACGGGCCCATAGAGCACGAGGTCCTCGCAACGGTCGACGAAGTCGAGCGTCTCGAGCTGCGCGCGCCCCCAGTCGGCGGGCATGCGCAGGTTCGACCAGTCGTATCCCTCGATGTCCTTCGTGTTCGGGAATCCCGCGGCCTTGAGGAGCCTGGCGCGTTTCGACCGTTCCCTGGACTCGATCTCCGCGTCGAGCCAGCCTTCCATCAGGTCCAGCTGGGCGGGCGTCGCCCGTTCGATGGCCTCGGCGAGCACGTCCCGTGTCAACGGCAGCCGTCTGGCCGTCTCCATGATCCTCTCGCATCTGGCGATGGTGTCGGCCCTGCGTCTGCGTGCCGTGTTCCGGCCGTTCGCGCCGTTCATCGTCCCGCCTCCTTTCCGCCGTCCCCGGTGATGAACCGGTCGTATCCGGCCAGGTCGGGCCCGTCGTCGGTGATGGCGCCGTCGTCGGCGTCGCGTGCGCGCAGGGCGAGGGTGACGAGCGTGGATTCGTCCAACGCCGAGCCGGGCCTGTCGGCTATCGCCCGGCTCGCGGCCGCGACCGCGTTGCCGAAACCGGCGGCGGCGCATGCCGCGCCTATCGATCTGAGGCTCTGCGCGAGGCGTTTGGAATCGGCCTCG
>ERZ1106952.576-NODE-576-length-15937-cov-4.268543_pt1 | contig 15937 bp, 14 predicted proteins | sample MGYA00403677_ERZ1106952 | MGnify/ENA primary metagenome ERZ1106952 (study PRJEB35170, sample SAMEA104062415) | human gut metagenome | biome: human gut; feature: human-associated habitat; material: faeces | place: Denmark | collected 2012-05-14 ...
CGGGATTTTCGATCTCCACAAAGCCGAATTTGTTCTTGTGGACTGTCATATCCCCAGGCTCACCGAGAGTGTGCTTATTGTGCCTTTTCCTCTTCTTTACCTTTTCTTCCCCCGTTCCGCAGCTGTTTTTTTCCATTTCCTCTCCAAAATACGAACATTTGTTTGTATTATAGCATGGAAAAACGCATTTGTCAAGAGGGCTAAAATAGAAAAGTTACGAAATAAACTACTCAAAACTCTACGCCAAAACAATCCTTATCTTCTAAATCGCAAAAGCCGTGTAGCTTTCTACACGGCTTTTTTCATCGGACTTCATTCAATTATACTTCTTAAAGTTTTCTGCCTGCTGCATGACCTTTTCAAATACTTCCTCGTCCCATTCAGGAGGATACCCGTTTTTATAAAGCAACACGGTCAAATCCATATTTAACTGGTTTTTTATGTCCTCCCTGTTAAAAAAATCTGCATACTGCAATTTATCATCGACAAGCTTCTTTATTTTCTTTGCAAGAGAAACACATTTTTCATCAGCAAAGACAAAACCGTGATCATCACGTACCTTGACTAAGATATCGTAAAACGCCTTTTCCTCATAGGATATTCCCATTGCTTCAAAAGACGTTTTATCTATCTCCAGCTCCTTAAAGATCTTAATCAACTCATCCGACAAATCATTTACAAAATCTGCAACAACCTCGCTTGTAAATACTAATTTATCACGGGTATTGTACAATTCAACGACTTTACGCAATCTCTCATCAAACTCAATTGATTTGATCTTATTTACTCGTCCGTAACTGATGATTGCTTTTCTCAATAGTTTTATCAACGCGTTAAACTTTGTAATCGGCATTTTAACCGCATTGAGCCGCTTTTCAAAATCCTCTCCAAATAAGTCAAAGGATTTATCCTCATCAACGATATTCTCCACGCCAGTGCAAGAAATAGCTTTCCGCACCATTCCTTCCACAACCTGATTCATAATCTCCGCATCGGGAGCATCCCCAATTGTCTGTTTATAGATGATCGATCGAATAGCCAAATAAAATTGTGCTTTTGAGACTTCCGATTCAGTCAATTCCCCCGACGGAAAAACAATATTATACGCGGCTTTCATCTTTCGGGAAAGCGTCATAAAGCGGTTTTCCATTTCTTTAGAAGACTGCACATATTCCGCGGCAAGATTAAGACAATTCAGTCTTTCAAGGGGTTCTCCAACAAAAAACTTTGTTGCGTTGAAATTGCATAGCAAATCATCGATCAACTTTAAATGATTGCGGAAAATCCCCAATGAAATATCGAGTTCATCGACAGGACTCTCCTGCGGACCGCCGTAGATTTTAATGGCTTCCATCATTTCGGCTTTAATGCCGATATAATCGACAATAAGTCCCTTGTCTTTTCCTTCAAAAACACGGTTGACGCGCGAAATGGTCTGAATCAGAGTATGTTTTTGCAAAGGCTTATCAATATACATGACAGAAAGCGACGGCACATCAAAACCCGTGATCCACATATCAACTACGATCGCAATTTTGAAATTAGACTGCGTATTCTTGAATTGCTCATCCAATTTCGCGCGATATTCCTTTGTCCCGCAAAGATTATACAGTTCACTCTCATCGTTCTCCCCTCGGGTAGCGACAAGATTGATTTTTGGTATTTTCACCAGTTGATCAAGTTCATCTTCGTTGAAGCGACTCTCATCTTCACACTTTTTCGGAATACCCCATTCAGGACGAATTTTCAGGATCTCTTTCAAAACCCGATACGCCAATGTCCTGTCCGCACAAACGATCATCGCTTTCTGCACGATTTCCGGCTTTTCGGCGCACAACGTCTCATAATGCTCGACAACATCTTTTGCAAGGCGTTTCAACCGATCGGGATGTCCTAAAATCGCGGTCATTCGACTCATCGCCCGCTTGCTTTCCTCGATCTGTTCTTCATTGGCACCTTGTTCTGCACATCGATTATAATATTCCTGTATCTCTTTTGCGTCTTTTTCAGACAATACAACGCGCACCAAGCGCGGTTCGTAAGCGATGCGCACAGTGATGCCGTCATCGCTTGCCTCTTTCATTGTATAAGAATCCACTACGCCGCCAAATACGGCGATTGCCTCGTCAATGGGCGTTCCCGTAAATCCGCAATATGTAGCGTTGGGAAAACTTCTGCGCAAATATTCAGCAAATCCGTATGTTACAAAAACGCCTTTTTCTGTTTTTTTCAGTTTTTCGCCAACACCCGTTTGCGTACGGTGCGCCTCGTCTGATATACAGATGATATTACTGCGCTCGGATAAAACGCCTGTATCCTCACAGAATTTTTGAATAGTCGTAATATACACGCCGCCGCTTTCTCGATTCGCCAAAGTATCATGTAAATCTTCACGCGTCTCTATACTGCGTACATTCTCATCGTGGAGATACTTTTTAGCCGTCACAAACAATTTCGATGCTTGCGTATCGAGATCTTCTCGGTCCGTGATCAATACAATGGTAGGATTATGAAATCTATCACGGTCGCGAAGCATCAAAAGTCGCGCAAGGAATAACATTGTATATGTTTTTCCGCACCCGGTCGCACCAAAATAAATTCCGCCTTTGCCGTCTCCTTCCGGTTTTTTATGTCGTTGAATATTAGCAAGCATCTTATTCGCCGCAAAAAACTGCGGGTAGCGGCAGATAATTGCCTCCTGCTTTTTGCTGTCATCCGGGTAGAAAATAAAGTCTCTCAAAATTTGCAAAATCCTGTCTTTGGCAAATACTCCCTCGATCATCGTAAACAAAGAACTGATCCCGTTAGAAACGGTATCTTCTTCATTTGCTTTATTCCACGAATAATAGAATTGATATGGTGTAAAAATCGTACCAAGTCTGGTATTAGCGCCGTCGCAAATAGCAGAAAGAGAGGTATATTTCAAGAGCGACGGAATGTCTCGGGCGTAACGAATGGTGATCTGTTCCCACGCATCGTGAACAGTTTTCCCCTCTTCTATGGCGCTTTTAAATTCAAATATACCCACAGGTATACCATTGATGAAGATGAGCATGTCGGGAATACGGGTATGAAGATCCTCTACAATAAACTGATTAACCACCTTAAAACTGTTGTTTTCAGGCTCAACAAAATCAATGAAATTGACGTGGATACCGAGTTTTGACGGATCATCGCGCACAAAATCAAATCCTTCACAAATAAGCCTGAACGCTTCGCGATTCCCTTCGTAGAGCGGAACAGACGGAAGCTTGTCCAATCGGCTGATAATTTTTTTAAGTTCCGATTCACTCAAATCAGGGTATTTAAAAAGCAAGAATTTTTTAAGATCATCATACAAAAGGACATCCTGAAACGGACGATGGATTTCATCGCCATGCTGATATGTATATTTCTGCTCTTTGAAAAGCTCTATGATTGCGTTTTCAAGCTCCTTCTCTGTAAAGTTCCCTCTTACGAAATGGTAGTCCATGGCATCCCCTTAATTTAATTCTGATATGATATCTTCCAAATTTTTAAAAAACCATTCTAATTGCAGTTTCTTAATTTTATCATTTATTCTATTTCCTCTCAACAAGTCATCAATTCCATCTTTCAGAAGAATCAAAGCCGGTTTGTCTTCCATTAAAAAATCACCGATATTTACTGATCTGTAGATTTCCATAATGGAGCCTCTTAGACTTTCAATCAAACTTGGATGACATTCAGGCAAAACTCTTAATAACCCAGCGATATCTAACTCCGAAGCGAATTTACGATTTCCAATGTATTTATCTCTATTTTTGTAAATATTTTCTGATAGTTTTTGGATATCATCTACACTTTTAATTTGTTCTAAGACAACAACGCTTTCTACTTTTATCCTTGTCAGCATCTGTTCCTTAAATTCATTATATTCTTTCTTTTGTTCATCAGTCCATAATTCAATGCCATCATGGTAAGTTAATTTATGAATAATATCGTCGCCAAGCACAGACTTCTGAACCTTTTTTAAAATCGACTGTTTACATTGATCAATTAATTGCTCATCATCAATGTATTTTTTAGCGGCAATTAAGTAGTTCGCTAATTTGCTATACTGCTCCAAAGGAAAATAGTCTTCTTTCTCTTTTAGATATGTACTTATCTTTTTTATTGCCTCAAAAACTTCTTCTTCCATCTTTTCATAAAAGCCGTACAATATATTCAAAGCCTTTTGCAAATCCTTTTGTTTTACTTCAAAAGATTTTTGCTTAATGTATGCTGTTTCATCTTGTTCGAATCGCTCATTGTCAAAAGAATGCAACTTAATGTAGTTGTAACAACATTTATATAAGGGGAAATGATAACTGCCAAGTTCAGTTGGCGACTTTATATTATCAGTCCAAGCCAAATTACTATTCATGCTTAATTTTAATGCAAAAGCCGTATTAGAGCATAAAACAAATTGGAAATATTGAATATTAAGCTCTTTCTTTGCTTTTGTAAACATTTCCATTGTCTTTTGACATGAGTATATTAATGCTCTAAAATTATAGCACTTTACCTCATACATGATTTTTTCAATTTCATCTACAATGAGCGGTATTCCTGTTGTGATTTTAACTTCTACTGCTTTAGCAAAATATTTACCACTAAATAATTTTAATATATTTTCAATGGAAGAATCCAAATTTGCATAAAACTGAATTGTATCACTTACAGTTTTTTCTTTTATACGAAAATACTCTTTGGACTCTTTCATAAGGACTTTATTTACTTTTTCCATTCCATCCTTATCTGTTTCTTCCTGTGTTTCGTATTTAATAATTTCACCCTCATTTGCCACTAGAAGAACTTTTACGCCATCTTGTTCCACAAGGTTATTAACATACCCCATAACTTCAAGTATGCCTAACCCAGAACGCTCCAAGTCTTCTAAGATAATCAACTTTCCCGTTAAATCAATAGACTGATAAAGTTGATTAAGACTCTCTTCAGAAACATTGATATCTACGCCAAAAAAACTTGCAACTCCTTTTACAATAGTTTTGCCGATAATTTTGGCCCTATTTAAGCTTTCCGACTTTTTTATAAGTGCCTTCGCCCGAACTTCCAAATAAATGCTTTTGCTTAAAGCCTCCAATGATTTTATGCCATAGAGAGAAACAACGACACATCTGTTTTCTTCTTTATCCGTTAAAGCCGGAACGAGATCGTTCTGAATATAATAACTTTTCCCACATCCCCATGCACCCGTCAGCATGATTGCGCTACGGGTTTTATCATTTTCTAAATAGTTTTTTATGTACTTTGTTAATTCATTTGTGTTCATTTTTCTTAATATAAATTCTTATTTTAAATACTGAATCGAAAGCGCAATAATTGATAAACACCTGTTAAAAAAATAATCATAATGCCTCAAATCGGTTATCTCGGTTTTATCCGTTTCATGGTGTCGAATTCTAAAACTATTGCCTATCTTAGAAAGTTTTAAAAACTCTTCCTCAAAAAGGTCTATATAAGGTTGACTTCCACCCGCCATCTCCTCCGCAAGACGATTTGAAGATACTTTTTTATCCGCAGAATAATACGTCTTTAACCTTTCTAAAGCATCCCAAATTTTTTCAACAGCATCTTTTTGCGCCAACGGATTAGGCGTCTTATGAAGAGCCACTGCATCAATCAACAACTTCTTCACTCCGTCTTCAGGAATTGTCGATATTTGCTCAACAATAGTTTCATTCAGAACTCCGTATTCTTCTACTCTTTCAATAATATGATCTTCATTAAATCTATAAAGCAATCCTGTTTTTTCAAACAATTGGTTTATTTCCTCTTCAAATTTATCCCCTATCTGATTTGTCGACGCAAAAGACAAATCAGAATGTCCATAATAGCTATGCCATTCCGATCTTTTAATATCTCTACAATTAATACGAATAAATTCAATATAATCTAACAACGCAAATTGATCATATGATTTACTTTCTTCCCTTAATTCCTTTTCTGGCACCACTATTGCTCCATATTCATTACGATACAACGATGGTATTTCATACTGTAAATCATTACCAAGTTTTGTTTCGTCACAAGCATAAACTCCACGTCCATCTGGACATTCCACAGAATATTTCCACGCCAAATTTATTTTATATCTCTCGCAACATTCAAAAAGTATTGCATACTTACTTTCATCGATTATATATGTTTTTTCAATTGGTTTTCTCAATCCGTGCCTTTGTGTATAATAGCTCATTATTTTTTACCTCCTTGTTTCATCCAACGAGCCTTTAATTAAAATCGGGCAAATGGCTTTGATTTTCGATTTTAACTTTTCATTGATTTCTTTTCTTTCAATATACAAATTTATAATTTCTGCCAAAGACTTTTGCTCTTCAATATTAGGTAATGGCACTTCAATATTACATAGATTGTCCCAAGATAATAATTCTTGCGAAGACCCCCATGAATTAAAACGAACTCTTCTGTCAAACTCTGCTCTTTTAAAAAAAGCATACAGATAATTAACATCAACAAGAAAACTTTTCTCTTGACGAATTTTAAAAACATTATAATTAAAGGTTACAATAATTGGAGTTTCTTCCCTATTTAACGCCAAAACAAGCATATCTCTACCGTCAGTTCTGCTATTATACGCAAACTGATGTGGCCTGACTACTTTAAATTTTGACAAATCTGCTGTAGAAATATCTGCCTTTGTTTTTGAAAACTCTTTTTTATTATTTATCCCTCTTACATCTTTTTCAAAATATAGAGAATTGCTATTACGTTCATCTACTTTTTCTATAAGGCAACCCAATAAGCACGAATATCTTTTCTTTGCAACATCGAAGTAACCGTCGCAGACAAGTTTTAAATCTTCTAACCCGCGCTCGTATGCTTGCTGATTTTTTACCATGCCTTGATAGATATCCACATACTTCTGCTGTACTTCAATCGGCGGCAATGCAATATCAATATCACAAAACACATTCCAATCAAGGTTAGAACGAATACTCCCGTCACTACGAAACCAACCAAGTCTATCTTTTTCTTTGGACAGGAAAAACATAAAAAAGTATTCAGGCACAACTATTTCTCTCGCCGTAACTTCAAACGTCAAATAAGCGGGAGAAACTATAATCGGTTCTTCACCCTTATACATACTTATCCGAATACACTCGTCTCGCCCCGTTTGCATTCCACTATAAACAAATCTATTTTTACGTACTACTTTATATTTTGTTTCATCTAACGTATCAGTATTGGCAACAGTCGGCATAAACTCCTTATGGATATTGATTCCATAAAACTCTCTAATTCCAAGGCAATTTCTTTCGTCAACTAATGTCACCAGCTCACCCAGTTTGTATTTATTCAATGCCATAGCCAATACCTTTAAATGCCTTAATTAAAAGCTCTTGTGACTGTTTTTCCTGCTCGATGACCTCTTTCATTTCCTTTTGAATACGCGCCATTTCCGTAGGATAATCAATTTTCAAATCGTGATCGATAAATTCAATATACTTGCTGGGCGTCAAGGTATAGTTGTTTGCCCGTATACCATTTTCGCCGTCCAATGTGACCGACTTACAATATTCGGGGACATCCTGATATAGAGCCCTGTCCGCACTCTGCCAATCAAAATATAACTTTTTTATCTTTTGGATCTGCACTGTTGTCAAAACGGTCTTTTTCTTCTTTTTATTCTTATCCAGTACATATTCTTCGGTATTTTCGTCCCAACGGCGCAAGTCGACAAATAAAACCTCGTTCGTTCTATCACGCAACTGTCTACCGTTCAGTTCCCGCGCCTTTTTATTATTGTTCAAAATCCAAAGCGTTACGGATATATCCGTGGTATAGAACATATCGCGCGGAAGCACAATGATAGCCTCCACCTTGTCCCGTTCCAACAATTCTTTACGAATGAGATATTCGGAACGTTCTGACTCTTCATCGTCTCCGCCTGCCCCGGCATTCAAAGCACCGTTCGCAAGTAAAAAGCCTGCGATGCCATTGCTTTCATCCAATTTTGAGAGCATATGCAAGATCCAAGCATAGTTGGCGTTGGATACGGGCGGCATAGCGGGCCACCCCTTAAACCGAGGATCATTTTTAAGTTCATCTTCACCGCGCCATTTTTTCAGGTTAAACGGCGGATTTGCCATGATATAGCGTACTTTTCTGTCCTTGTGGAGATCCTCCGTAAAGGTAGAAGCATTTTTTTCGCCCAAATCGCAAGAAATTCCGCGAATGGACAAGTTCATCTTTGCAAGGCGCCATGTGTCAGCGTTCGATTCCTGCCCCACCACAGACACTTTCTTACGATTGCCTTTGTGCATATCCACAAAGCGCATACTCTGTACAAACATACCGCCCGAACCGCAGCAAGGGTCGTAGACTGTTCCATCAAACGGTTCAATAAGTTCGGCAATCAATTCCACGACGCAAGCAGGAGTGTAAAACTCGCCGTCTTCTTTTGTACCAGACGCCGCATAGTTTTGCAGGAAATATTCGTAAACCCTGCCGATCAGGTCCTCTTCTTTGAACCGCTCCTCGGTGATCTTATTCACCTCGTCTATGAGCGACTTCAAAGCAGATTTATCCGCGCTGAGCGACACGAAAAGCTGCTGCGGCAAGGCGCCTTTCAGCGGCGGATTCTTTGCCTCGATGTCTGCCATCGCTGTATCAAGTATCACCGCTATATCGTCTGCGCCTGCATTTTTGACAATGTAGCTCCAACGGCAATGCTCGTCCAAATAATAAACGTTTTCCGCATTGTAAAAAGATACCTTTTCCAAGAATACAGGAACATTGCCATATTGCTCTATAATTTCCTGTCTGCGGCGTTCAAATTTTACGCTCGCAAAATTGATAAACGCAAGCGCAATGATCGCATTCCTCTTCTTTTCAAGGCTGCCTATATTTCTCAGCGCCACACGGCAATTCCAAAGCACTGTTTCTAACGATACTTCCTTTGTCTTTACTTCTTTTTTAGCCATTGTATGTCTCCGTTATTATTTTACCTCTTCTGATTCAGCAAGTTTATTATATTTATCCATGATTTCACGTAATTGTTTACGCTGCGATTCGCATGACTCTAATTCGTAAATCCTTTTTTCAAAGTCTTTAAATTTTAAATTTTTATTCAATAAAGTCTGAACGACATCATCCATTTCCACCAATAAATCAAAATAATTTTGCTTGACTTTTTCAAATAATTCAACACATTCTTCATATATAGAATTGATTTGAAACCTATTCGAAAGTTCTTTAACTTTATAGACAAACTCACACAAATTTTCAGTCAATGGTAAACTATTATTAAACTGATATCGCAAACTGTATATATCATGTATTTGCGCCGTACATTGTCTTCTTAAGCTTATTATTTGAATTGATTCTTTATAAAATGGCAATGAACTACCGTATGCGAATTGCCTCATTATCCTACTATCTAGAATTGCGTCAGAATTTATTAATTTTGACATATCTGAATAAATTATATCGCGAGCTCTAAGCAGCTTATCTGCATGATACTGTATGTATGATCTCTGCTCATATTGTTTGTTCTGCCATAATGTTATTACCCCAATGCCAGCCGTCGCAAAAAAACCAACCCAGCCAGCTATCGCTGTAAAAATATTGGCATACTTAGACTCGGATACACACGAAAAATAAATATTTATAATAATGAATGCCAATAAAATAATTACCATTAAAATACAAATTAATGTTTTTTTACACAGTTTATTTTTCATTGTCCACCCTTTTTACAACTGTCTCCATATCTTTTTGTCCGCATAATATATTTCCCCATTCACAGTATTACGCGCATTGTTCATCAGAACATAGCCATAAAATTTCCCGTTTGCATATGGCGGCTTATAAACTTTAACCCATTTCAAATCTGGATTTTCATCGTTTGTTGCAGTCAGACATTTTTGGCTCAAATCTCTTTCATCCCACAATTCATAAAGAGATTTTAATTCCAGTTTAGCGGACCGCACATTTTCTTCTGGGCTTTTGACAATATAGGAGCCATTCTCTTCTCTTAAAGAAAGCACGGTCGCACTTCTTTTTTGACCTTGCATCTTTAATTCATAATTATTTTTTTGTCCATCAATAATACATTTATCTTGTGTTGTTTTAAATTCTTTTTTCGCCGTAACCGCTTTGATTATAAGATATAATATTATAGCGGCAATCAATACAGAGGTTATTCCGATTAAAACATATAATATCACATTACTTATCGACTGAATAAATGAAACAATTGTAGAGGCAATACTTAATAAAATTATCGCTATGATTAAGTATAAGAGTATTCTTGTTTTACCCCCCGAAACCTTGTCTCGCAAAATATGTACCGAAAATAATCCTCCCACACAAATGGTCGCTATGGAAAAAGAAAGGCTCAGCAATCCTTTAACCATGATTTTATCTATAAAAGCTACACCTGTTATCTCAACAATTTTAGGAATAAACATTCCCAACAAAATAGTAATAATAACGGCTTGAAACGATTTAGGAACTCTTTTCAAATTTTCTCTCCAGAATCTAATTTTTGCCTTCCAAAAAATTCAATAGCTGCGGCGTTACTTTACTTCGACCCTGAACATTTGTAAGTCCGTGTTCGCGAAGCTCCTTCAAAGGAAACCGTGCCTTATCGTATTTCTCGACCAAGCGAAGCCGCATATATCTAACATTCGATTTTTCGGTCATATCTTTATAAAATTCTATATCATCCGCCGAGCGATTACCGTAAAGTTCTGTTTCTAAAACCTCGCATTTATACATTATGGATTTATAATCTCCGCCGACATAAATATAAACGGTATCTCCCACAGACGTATTATTGGTCTGACTCCATTCGATCGTATCCAACTTTTCAAAAGCACCTACAATATCATAAAGTTTCGGATTACACGGAATCACCCAAACATCCTCTACACGCGTCGGATCTTTCCTGCCCTCTGCTCTTGCCCTTATCGTGTTAAGCCACTCACCATTATATTTAAAATACCTAGGACCGGCAACACCATGCTTACTTTCTGAAAGTTTCGTCGCCAAAGCCGAAAGAGAATATTGTTTCCCCTGGTACTCGACTGTCTTATCATCTACAACAGTACATTCCACTCCGGAATTTGCTTTCCCCCTGTTAAAATAAGTAAGCACTGCTCCAACAGGAATATTGCATTTTGAAAAGGTAAAAGGAGAAAGCCTTTCGATGTGTTCCTCCTCGATCTCCTGCGCCAAATCTTCTTCCTTTCTTTCCTGTACTGACGGTTCCCACAACTTCAACCTATCTTTACGCCCTCCCAAAATAGCAATAGTTTCCAAAATGGAATAGGCCTGTTCGGGGGACATAGCATAAAATTCCCTTACGCGCATTTTACCTCCGATGTTTTCAATGGAACGCAAGTTAGGATTAAGCTGATCAATAAGGAAATGCAATTTTTTATCAGTCAAGCGCTCCTCAACTTCATACGTTGCATAAACCCTGAACGCAAACGGAATACACTCACTATTATTAAGTTGCTTTAAACGATTTTCAACATTATCGGCATACCCAATCTTTACATATTCTTTAAAAGACGGATTCGTCAGAATGTAAATAAAACCTTTTGTTTCCATATTTTCTCCTTAATCTTTGGTTACATCCATAATATCCCCGACATTGCAATCAAGGACATTACAAATCCGCAGCAACACATCCATTGAAACGGTTTCATTTTTACCCATTTTTGCAAGGGTGGTCGTGGAAATATCTGCTTTCAGACGCATTTCCGTCTTTGTCATACCTTTATCGATAAGTAATTTCCAAAGTTTATTATAACTAAGAGCCATAGAGTCACCTCTAAATATTAATACACTTTGATTATATCATAGCCATGCACGCATTTCAATACTTTATCAGGATTTATAAATATTTTATCCGAAAAATTTTTACATTGATAAATCAAAAGGGAGCCTATAATTAGGCTCCCTTTTGATTTATAACAGCTTATTCTTCTTCATCCTCTTCTCTGCTATGCCAGTATTCATCATTGTTCGGATTACACTGGTTTGCATGATTATCTAAGTTATCCCAATACGCGTGATTGTTGGGGTTATGCTGATTTGCATAATCATCCAACTGCTGTTGCGTATGAGTATAACCTGAAACCCCATTGTCTTTGCTCATAATCTCACCTCCTTATTCTAATTTATAAATATCATATTCATTTGAAGTACCCTTCACACGTTTTGCCTGAAACATCGTTCCATTTGTCGACCACGTCGGAAATTTATCTGCTTTTTCTTCGTTGGTAATTCGATTGCAGATCACAATATTTTCCAAACAATCAGCCCCTCCATTTGATATAGGTCTAATATGATCGATCGTCGGAGAATATCTACTGTTCAAATTTCCGATCGCACTTTTTAACATCTTTCTTCCCGCATAATCGATAACTTCATTTTGATGAGGAAAAACGCTTTCCCACAACGTAACCAAATTGTATTTAGACATCTTACACCTCCTGAATCCATTATAACTCGATCAATGCAACATCCGTACTGAACAGCCGTGCAAAAAACAGAAAACACCCTCATACGAGGATGCTTTCCATTGAAACCCCAAAGATCTGCGATAACCCATATAGATGTTCTATACTAGGGAACCGCTTTCCTTCCTGCCAATAATATATCAACCGTTCAGATATATCTAATGACAGCGCTACAGATTCAATCGAATAATTTGATTCGATGATCATTCTGTAAGCATTTTTCGCCACCTGCTTTTTATTGAGTTTCTTCAATTCATTCATAATGTCACCTCCAATAACAACTAAACTGGCAACATATGAATGTGTCTATATTATAATTTGCCTACTTATTCTTGTCAAGAGGCAACAGACCGATTTCCCTGAACAATCGTTCAAAATTTTCAATAGTTTTTGACTTTAATTCTTCTACCGATTTTATCTCTTTGATTTTTTCTTTATCTATTTTCCACTTATTTCTTCTTTTATCATAATAAGACAATCCTTTACTTTCAGAGGAAAATAGATTTTCCAAACAGCCTTCTTTTCCTTCTCCAATAAAAAAACACTTGTCTGAGAACTGTAGCATGCAATCTAAACATGTTTGAAAATTTGGATGAAACCTACAATAACCTTCACTGATACAATATATTTGACCGAGAAAGTGCGGTATTTGGATTGGCACTTTCCAAGTTCCGTTACCTAAGCTATAATGGAAATGTATTTAAGGTCTGACGATAACCTCCTTGTGCTTTTACGCACGAATAAAAGACTGTCAGCCGGCTTTCCATTATAGCGTTCGGTTTTTGCAGGTTGGGCTTCGCGTCCGTGTAACTAATCAGATTGAATAAGTAATGGCTCTTGTCGGTCACCTTTTTACAAATCCATTTCTTAGAGGTAGTTATGAATGCTGTCGGTATCGATGTTTCCAAAGGTAAGTCTACCGTTGCCGTCCTGCGTCCGTTCGGCGAAATTATTGTTTCACCGTTCGAAGTGTATCACAATCCAAAGGAACTTTCCGAGTTGGTCACTCTCCTCAAAAGTTTGGACGGCGATACCAAAATTGTCATGGAGTACACTGGCAACTACTACCTTCCTGTTGCTCTGTTTCTCCAAAATGTTGGTTTGTTTGTCTCCGTTGTCAATCCTATTCTTGTTAAAGAATACAGCAACAAATCTTTAACTGTCCGCAAAGGTAAAACGGATAAGAAAGACTCCATAAAGCTTGCTGCCTTTGCTTTAGACCGTTGGAACGAGTTGCCTGTCTTTTCCTCTCAATCTGACACAAGAACATTGCTCAAAGCCTTTAACAGGCAATACAACCAGTACAACAAACTTAAAATTATGCTCAAAAACAATCTTATCTCCATCCTCGATCAAGCTTTCCCTGGGGTTAATACTTTATTTAATACTCCCGCAAGAAAAAAGGACGGACACGAAAAATGGATTGATTTCGTACTCAAATTCCCTCATTGCGATTGTATTTCAAGAAAATCATATTCCGTTTTTTCTAAATGCTATCTTTCATGGTGCAGAAAATACGGCTACTATTTCTATGAAACAAAAGCAAAAGAGGTTTATGCGTTTGCTTGTAACTGTGCTCCGTCCTTAGTCGATTCAGAAGCCGCTCATGCGCTTGTTTCTACCGCAATTTTGCAACTTAATACGCTTAATGAAACTCTTGCCTCTCTGCAAAAAGAAATGGATCTTTTGGCAAGCACTCTGCCGGAATATGATACCGTCATGAGCCTATACGGCGTTGGATCTGTACTCTGCTCGCAACTCATTGCCGAAATCGGTGACGTGTCGCGCTTCACAAACAAAAAAGCGCTTATTGGCTTTGCCGGCATTGACGCTCCGCCTTTCCAGTCTGGCAATTTCAATCCGCAGTCCCGAAGTATCTCCAAACGCGGCTCTGCTGCTCTGCGCAAAACTCTGTTTCAGATCATGGCTGTTATCCTCCAACACGAACCCTCTAACGAACCTGTATTCCTTTTCATGGATAAAAAGCGTTCCGAGGGAAAACACTTCTATGTCTACATGATGGCGGGTGCCAATAAATTTTTACGCATTTATTATGCTCGTGTTATGGAAAGACTGAACTCAGCACAAACCGCAGCTTAATCTTTGTTTTTTGCTGCCGTTCGCACGAACGGCTTTTTTCCATGCGCTTTTTTAGTCAGCAAAAAATCTTATTTTTTTCTGCTTATTTTCCCTTGACTTTTATTTGCAGGTCTTTTATATTTATTATCATTATCAGCTATTGCTATAAACTTTATATTATTTTTTATGCATAAATAGGAGACCTGTACAATCGAATCTCCATCACACACATGAATATGATACTTCGACAAATCGTATTTAAGTAATTCAGCGAATTTTTCAATACAAACTTTATCTGCTATTCCTTCGACCAACAATAATGTTTTCGCTAAATGGAACAACACGTCTCCGCCGCGGAGATCGCCCAACTCCTTCTCAATTTCTTTGCATAGCTCATCTCCAGAACCCAATTGCTTGGCTTGAGTTCCCCCTTCTCCGCTATACAGACTTATAATGTTACTCCAATCAGAAGGGATCATATACGGACTGTGAGTGGCATAAAAAACAGAAATATTGCGAGAGGAAAGCAGTTCCAAATCTTTCTTTATTTCCACCTGTGCTTGAGGATGAAGAAATGCAGCAGGTTCATCAATTAAAAGATAGTCTCCTTCTTTTAAAATGCTCTTAATTAATGAATATGTAAGATACCATCGGCGCCCGAGACTGGTCTCATTTACATTAATTTTAGTTCCATCTTTTTCACGAACATATAAAACAGGGCGATTGTTTTCTTCTTGCAAAACGTACCCCGCGATTTCAGACCTATCAAATTGGGGAACATTTTTTAATAAAAATTCTTTGTTAATAATCTTTAAAAACTTTTCTCTTCTACTTGAATCAATCTTGCTAAATTCTAAAAATGTCTCTCCTTCTTGATATATCCCTTTCCCTAATAGAAACAAATGAAATGCTTCTTCAAGAGGATTGCGCGAGTTCAAGTTTTCAATTTGCTTTTGTTGACGTTCATATTCATTGCTCTGTCGTGGATAGAAAAGTAATGTATCTTCATTGTCGATATAATAGCAATTGGCAAAACTCGCTTCTTGTAGATCTCTTAAGAATTTTTTCCTTCTATTTTCACGCAATTCTTCTTGTAAATATCTTTCATCATCTTTTTTCCCAAATACACCTATGATCGTTTCTTTTAATTTTTCAAACCGATCAATTTGAGTTTGAACATTTTGATAATCCTCTTCCAGTTCTTGATTAATTTGTCTGATTGTTGCATTCAGTTTTTGATTCGCTGTTTCAAGTTTATTTTTATTAAGATTTAAACTCTTTGCAACCAGTGGGCTTATTTTTAGATTTTGCTCATGAATTCTATAAAATTGTATAGGTCCTAA
>ERZ1106952.577-NODE-577-length-15918-cov-4.287587_pt1 | contig 15918 bp, 13 predicted proteins | sample MGYA00403677_ERZ1106952 | MGnify/ENA primary metagenome ERZ1106952 (study PRJEB35170, sample SAMEA104062415) | human gut metagenome | biome: human gut; feature: human-associated habitat; material: faeces | place: Denmark | collected 2012-05-14 ...
TCAGGGCGTACATCACGTCCTGCGGAAACTGATCCAGCCTGTCGTACAAGGAATAGGCGACGTTGATGCCGCTTTCGGCAAGAATGCGATAGCTCTCCTCCGTCACAAAATTTTCGGGATAGGCGCCCGCCTGAATGGGGACCGCGTTGAACGCAGCGATGGGCATCGTCTTATAATCGTGCTGTACCATCCAATAAGACTGATAGGTTTCGTTGGTCACGACGGCAGGGATGTCAGGCTCCGGCTTTTCCGTGCCGCCTCCCGTGCCGCCCGTTCCGCCGCTGCCGGAATCACATCCCGCTACGGCAAAAAACAATGCAAAACACAGTAAAAATGTGATCAGCTTTTTCATCCTTTCCTCCTTTTCTGTCTGATATTCCTAAAACGGCATACCACGCTTTTGGGTAGAACGCCGATCGTTTGCGCGGCGCGCCTCTCTTTTGCATGATGAGCCATTTTTTCGCGTGGCGATCGTTTGCGCAGTGTGCTCTTTTTGCTGCAATCTCCCGCGCTATATGCAGGCAGCCCATTGTACGGCGCGCTTCCGGGATTTTGCGCAAGCAAAAATTTTTCCGCCGCGGGCAGACAACGTGCCCGCGGCGGGATCGGGTCCTCTATTTTTCGATGAAAAGCACCCCTTCCCCTTCGGCAAAAACTTCGTTCATCGAGCGAAATTTTGCCTCGCCGACGCGGTCCTCGCGCACGACGGTAAAGGAGAGTTCTTTGCTGAAATCCAGAGAGATCACCTTCGACTCATTGAGCGAAGTATTCACCACATAATACATATTTTTGCCTTCAAACGAAAAACAGCCGATGAGCACGCCTTCCGCCATGATGTGCGTGAGATTGCCGAACAGGCCGAGATTGTCCTCACGCGGCACAGGTGCGACGGTGTTTCCGAAAGCGATGACTCCCTTGTGCTCAGCGCGAAGGATATACGGGGCGACTGCCTTCAGGTGACGGTTGACTTTTTCCACAAAGTAGTAGCTCTTTGTCTTGCCGCCCGCAGGATCGATCATGGCGTTGAGAAAATGTTCCGGGCCAGAATCGACGGGCGTCCAGTAACAAAAATACTGGATCCCCGTGACGCCGTATGCGAGCGCGGTCGTCACCTGCCATAAGATCTCGGAAAACGTCGTATTGCGCACGACGTCTTTATTCCAGGAAGTCACCTGGATAAAGTTCCATAGAGGCACCCCGTGCCGATCTGCGATCCGTTTACAGATAGAGAGCTGTTCAAAGTACCGGAAATCGGAGAGCAGCTTTTCCAGGCGGAAAGGATAAAAGTCGAAGGACAGCATCTTCGTCCCGACGATCTCCATAAAGCTCGCGATGTGCTGCTCATAACTGCCGTTGGAGGCTTCCTCCTCTTCGGGCGTCCACCAGCCTCCGTCGAGCTGCGAAGCCGTGGCATAGATGGGCATGTGGTTGACATAGAACAGAAGATCCCCCAGATAGGGACGAAATCTTCGATAGTTTTCGGCCAATATGCGATATCGGTTGGAGCCCGGCTCGTCACATGCGTTGATCCCGACTACCGCGGGATGCGAACGGCAAAATTCGAGCAAGGCCAAGAGCGGTTTTTCATCCGTCACTTCCTGTCCGAATCGATTGTCCCCCAACATGAGAAATACACCTTCGTCGCGGGCATAGTCAGCCGCGCGGCGAATCTCATCCATTTCCGTCTGCGGACTGTACAAGGTGTAAACGACGTTGATGCCGCTTTCACGAACGGCGCGGAAATTTTCCCGCGTAATATGGTCCATTCCGCCATACAAAGCGTTGGGCGGTGCGACCCACCCGCCGATCAGCATCTGATCGGGCGTAAAGCCTTTGAGCTGTAGTTTGTTCATTCCGGTTTTCTCTCCTCTCAGCCTTTGATGCCGCCCGCAAATGTATTGTCCATGATCTTGTTTTGGAATATGGCAAATACTGCTACGACGGGGATGATCGATAAGATCATGACGGCGAAAAGTTCCGGATAGGAAACTTTGCCGTACTCTGTCTGCGTTACAAGATTTTGCAGGCCGTAGGCGATAGTCACCTTTTCCGGCGCATACATGTAAATGGTGAAATAGTCGTTCCAGATCCCGATGCACTGCATGATGCCTACCGCCCCGAGCGCCGGAAGCGCCTGCGGAAGCATGATCTGGAAAAAGATGCGGAAATGCCCTGCCCCGTCCACGAGCGCGGCCTCGGCATACGACCAGGAAAGGTTCTTGAAAAATCCGTACAGGAGTACAAATCCCATTCCGAAGCCGCCGCAGGAAGACACGATGATACCCCAATAAGTGTTGTAAAAACCGAGAGTGTTGTACAGCCTGTATGTGGCCGCCATCGACCCGGTCGTGGGGATCATCATCAGGACGATCGCCGTCGTATAAAACGCCGACCGTCCGAAAAATCTGTATTTGGCGATCACATAGGCGGTGACCGAGCAGGAAAGCATGCTGACCGAAGTACAGCCAACCATATAGATGAGGCTGTTGCCGAACATACCCAGAATGCTCACGCCGTTATGCGAAAGGTTGAAACAGCTCACCCAGTTTTCAAAATACCATTCCTGCGGCAATCCCCAGATGTTGAAGTTGAAATCCCCCCTCGATTTGAAGGAGTTCAACAGACACCAGAAAAAGGGAAAAAGCAATGTAATGGCATAGATCAAAAACAGGACGAACACAACCCACATAAGAACTTTTTGTCCAGTCGTTCTCTTTTCCATGTTCCGTTCTCCGTTTCGCCGCTGCAATTTTCGCCCCACCGCGCCGCAAACGCGGCGCGGTTTCGGCAAAACACAAATTTGCTCATCCGCTCCCGCAATGTTTTGGGAAGCGAGATGCATGTTCCGTTTTTACGACTTTTTCGCTCTCTTGCGAAGCACGATCACCGACGCCGCTGCAAGCACTCCGCTCAGAGCAATGGACACACCTGCCACATTGCCGCTGCATCCGCCCGCGCCGCCTTTTTCAACGCTGCCGACCGTATACGTGACTGCGGTGCTCTGTTCGCTGTCGGAGATGTAGCTTCCGTTGCCCACGGCCGTGACCGTAAGTACATAGTCGCCCGGCTCCGTCTGCTCAAAGGTATAGGAGAGCACGTCTGCCCCGACGTTGGTCGTGCTGCCGTTGACGTTGATGATGTAGCCGGTGGCATCCTCGACCGCCGTCCAGGTCGCCACGTTGCCGGAAAGGGTCACTTCGGGCGCGTCCAGCGTGACGGGACGATATTCGTCCGCGATGGGCTGGAGAGATTCATACGCGGCGAGGTTCGCCTCTACCTTCACGGGATCCTTGTCGTCGATGGGCGTGATGCGCACGTTGTCGATCTTGAAGTAGCCGCTCTCGGTCGTGCCGAAGGAAACAATGCCGTAAGTATCGGGCACTTCGAAGGTCGCCGCGAGCACAAAGTCGTCCGCCGTGGCTTCCACACCTTCCTGCAACGTGATCAGATAGACTTTGATCTCGTTGGACGCGACGGTGATCTTGACTTTGTTGGTGACCGTCTCTCCTGCCGCCGCAGGCGCAAAGGTCGTGCCTTCAGGCAGAGGATCGCCGTCCTCAACCACGCTCAGACCGCCCTTGTAGTTCTGCATCTGCACGATGCCGGCCGACTGTTTCAGGATGATCATGATCGAGTTGGCCCAGCCGTCTCCCGAGTTGCAGCCGAGGTTGACGGCAAGATCGGAATATCCGTGCGACCAGGCCTCGTTCTGTTCGGGTTTATCGTCGTTGTGGTAGGTCGTGTAATCGAACTCCACTATATAATCTGCATACGCCATCGTTGAAGCAAAATAGGTATGGTCGCCCGTCCCCTTGAAGAAGAGAGCGCCGTCCTCGACGGCCAGCCCGACGGCCTCATCCGCATTGACAAACTGCGTCGCCTTCACGGATGCCATCGCCCAGTTTTCGGGGTTGATAAAGCCGGTATTGAAATTGGTGGCGATCTCTCCGCCCGCGCTGCCGCGATAGGAATAGGTCACCAGCGAAAGTTTGATACCGAATGCCGCCGTGACATCGCCGGTGCCGTAAGTGGCAATGGCTACTTTTCCCTCGATATTCTGCTCGTTAAAGGTCGCCACGGCTTCGCCGTTCACCGTCACCTTGATGTCGCCGTTTTTGTAGCCGTCGATGACGACAGGCACAAATTCGGCAGCCGCTCCGGTGATGTCTTTTCCGAGGCTCACAGCCGTACCCTTCACGCCGTTCTTCATCACGTTGACGAATGTCTCAATATGCTCCGCCACGTCCTCCGTCGCGGGCACGGTGGCGTTTTCAAAATAGACAAAACTGGTGCCTTCCGCATCGACCGCCTGCGCGGAATCGGCGAGACCGAACGCAAAGCCGATCGGCTTGCCGAGATTGCGAAGAGCAACTTCCGTTTCCAGCGTGAACGTCATGTCGACGTCCTCGTCGATCGCAACAGCCGCCTTGGAGATGGTCATGTTGGTGTCGGCGGGGTTGGTCACGAGGTATTCCGCATCGTTTTTCATCGTCCCTTTGAAGTTGAGGATCGTTCCAGGCCTGTTGACGCCTTCCAGCTCCTGCCAGTCAGCCGACTCAAAATCGGTGGAGATCACTTCCGTACCGTCCTGATAGGAAACTTTGAAATTGTCGATATTCAGGAAATACTGCCCGTTCAGGCCGACGTAATAGGTGCTCCCCTCCTGCAGATCGGGATACGCCGTCTTCATATAGATGGCCGTGCTCGCGTCGTAGCTGCCGTAGCTGCCGTCGTCGTTGATCGCGGCCTTCTGCACACCCAGCGTCCCGTCGCTCTTGAAGGTGAGGCGCACGCGCGTGCCGTTGCCGGTCGGCGCGACGGAGTACCATGCGTTGTTGTTTTCCACCGCCGCATTCTCGTCGCCGACGGTTTCCGAATACAGGGTCGTGCACTCATAATCGGAATACCAGTCGAAATTTCTGTCCCCTTCATAGGCGCCGACATCGATCAGACCGTCCGAGCCGAACCAGATCGTCTTCATCACCGAGGTGATCGCACCGTTTGTAAACACCGGCCGGAACATACCCTTGGAACCGGCCGTTCCGCCGCCCCACGCGAGGATATCGAATTCGAGATAAATATCTCCCTTGGAAAAATCAACCGGATCCCATGCAACCAGCCAGCAATCTCCCCAGCCGTTGCTGTTCCACTGCAGATATGTACTGTCGCTCACGTTTTCCGTATAGACGGTATCCGCATTTTCGCCGACTTTTTCCCAGTCAAGGCGGTTGAAGACGCCCGACTCCGTCACGATCTCGCTCGAAAGCGAGGTCTCCTTGAGCGCGGCATTCGCCGTGATGGTGCCAAAGACCAACGACAGCAGACATGCCAGCGACACCAGGAAAAGCAAACTCTTCTTTCTCATAATTTCCTCCTATATTTTGGCCTGCGCCATTTTTCTCAATATTCGTAGACGGGGAAAGCCTTATCGAGCAGCTTTCTCGTCACGACAACAAGGGGCGTTCCGACAATGGCGCAGATCACGCCGACCGTGGCTCCCATCGTCAGATCTCCGATATCTCCCTTCACGTTGTCGACGATGTACATCGCGATCGTGAACGTCTCACCGTTCGGATTTCCGTTTGTAAGCAGTTTCGGCTGCAGGAAAAAGGTGAAGATGACCGTCGTCCCGAGCATGAACAAAGTCGCGAGCGTCGTGCCGATCAGGGGGATCACGATGCTCCACAGTTCGCGGAACATCCCCACGCCGTCCAACTTTCCCGCCTCGATGATCTCGAACGGCACACGCTTCATGGCGCCGGTCAAAAGCACGATGTTTCCGCCGAGCCCCGACCAGATACAGTACACGATCACAAGCCCGAGCGCACTCTCTTTGCTGCCCAGCCAGCCGAATTGCGGGATGAGCTTTTCCAGTCCCAGCGCCCGCAGCAGCGAGTCGAAAAGTCCGATGGAACTGTCGAACATGAACCGATACAGCATGGTCAGCACGACCACCGAAATGATCGACGGCAGATAAAAGATGATGCGAAAGACGTTCGCGCCGATCATTTTCTTGTACAAAAAGTAAGTGAGGATGACCGAAAGAGGCACGATCACTACGTTGTTGAGCAGAAAAAAGATAATCGAATTGCGGATCGCCTTGGGAAAGACACTGTACGACGTGAACGCCGTGGAAAAGAATTCTTCGTAGTTGCGAAAAGGTCTGTTCAGAAAGATATACCGGCCATCCAGCGTCTTTTGCTGAAAGGTCAATACGACCGTGTCGACGTTGATGTAGACGAAAAACACGAGAAAATGGATAACCGGAATCGCCAGCATGATGACGATAAACAGCTTTTCGTTCAGACTTTTTCTGCGTTTTTTGTATCGGAGCGGAAGCGGCTCGCCCGTCCGGTCCGCCGCTCCGTCCCCGCTTTTTACTTGCGTCACAGAGTTGTCTTCCATCTTTTTTACCTATGAGGCACTTCCGTCCCTTCCGGGCCCGCACGGACCGGACTCGATTGCCGGGCGGCTGGCGGGTCCTGAAGAGACAAACGACGATTCCGTCAGATCTGCGAATTGGCTACCCATTCCGCCCAGTTCCCTTCCGCTTCCAGATATTCCTGGTCACAGAAACGCTGCGGCGTGGTACCGTCGTTCTCCGGGCCGTAAACGAGAAGGGACCAGGGCTGCGCCGTGATAAACTTCTTCGCATACCCCTTTACATACAGAGGGCTGTAGGAAATATCAAAATAGGTCTCCGACGTCGTGGCGATCTCCAGGCAGGACTGGGCAAAAGTACTCAGCGTGTCCTGCACCGGGGTAAGGTCATAGGTGAAAGGCCGCGTCGCGCCGGTGTATTTTGTGAACATCTGCAGCATGTCGTCACGCGCGCTGAAGATCAAAAACTCTTTCGCCCCTTCGATGTTCGGAGCCTGGGCGGGAATGATCATGTAGTCGGCCGTCGCCGCATAGTTGATCTTGACATACTCGCCGTTCTCTTTCTGCGCCGTTTCCATGTACGGCACCCGCATCATCTTGATCTCGATGGGATCGGACATCGCCTCGATGTCCGCCTTCATCTCCGATTCAAACCAGTTGCCGTTGGGGATCATGGCCGCCGTCCCCTTCAAAAAGTCGAGCTGCGATGTGGTGTGGTTCTTGCTCATCGAACCGGTGACGACATATTTCTGCGCATCCGGACCGAAGAACCGGGTGAATTCCGTCAGCGCTTCCAACTTGCCGAGACTGGGCTGCTTGGAAGGATCGTATACATCATAATTGGCAAATTCGTAGAATGTTTCCAGCCCATCGATACCCGAAGACTGCAGCCACCAGCTCGTTCCGATAAAGTCGAAATACCCGCCGATCGCGCCCGGATAGACGAAGGGTTTCACCTTGCCGTTGGTGTCGGTCAGAATCTGTTCGCAAAGCGCGGCAAATTCGTCTGTTGTTTCAGGGACCTCCCAGCCGTACTTTTCGAACATGGTCGCATTGTAGACAAAACCGGTCACCGATTCCGTCCAAGGGAAGGCATATTTGCCCACGACTCCCTGGTTGGATGCCTCGCAATAGCTCTGCCAGTTGGCCGCCATCTTTTCATACAGCGTCTTGCCGTTTTCGCCGTCCGGCTTGGCGTTATATACGTCTTCCAGGTCGGCAAGCCAACCGTTCAGCGCATACGACTGCCAGTTGCTCGAAAGAGGCATATAGATATCCGAAAGATTGACGCCCGCACCGAGCACGGTACTCACGTTTTCCGTCAGACCCGGGTCACCGGAAAGGTATACCAAATATTCGGGGTTCTCGTCCACAAAGTTGGCAGCGATCGCTTCCAGCCAGGTACTGCCGTAACCGGAAAGGGTATACGAGATCTTGATGCGCTCCTTCCCTTCCTTCGTTCCGCCCGCATAGATCTGACGGTTGCCCTCCTGCCCGGAGAGCGTGACACCTTCGGGGATATCGCTCGTATCCACGCCGACCGACTCCTGCTTTTTGCAGCCTGCCATTCCGAACAGGCCGCCGCATGCCAGGATCAACGAAAGCAGAACCAGCAATATTTTTTTCATACTTTTGCCTCCTTACAGAATTTTTTATTTGAGAGGGATCACGAAGTATCCTTCGCCCGACTGCATTTCAAACGAAATCTTGCCCAGCTGCTCGGAACCTTCTCCCTTCACTTCCGTCGCGTTGACGATCGTCTTGACGCCCTTCTTCACGACGATGGCGCGCGCGCAATCCTTGAAGACGAGCTCTACCTTGTTGCTCAGCTCCGCTTCGGGCGCCGTGTAATTCACCACCATGAATCCGTCGCGTCCCTCACCGTCTTCAAAGACGCCGACCAGCGTATCCTGCTGGCAGTTCATCTCGTATACCCTGTCGTGCGAGTTCATCTTGGTCGCCGTCAGGAAATTGAAAGCCTCGTTTTCTCCGCCGGTATTGTTTTCGGAGCCGATCTCCGTCATCACACCCTTCCAGTCAAAATTGAAATAGATGTCTTCCAGTCCGCGCAGTTCCATGTTCGCCGTCTTGACAAATTCGTACGTCTCCGTCTTGGAACCGTCGCGGGCGATCATCCCCTCTTTGAAATGGGTAGCACCGTCGAACGCGGGAGGCGACCAGTAGCAGAACCACTGAATGCCCGTTCCTCCGAAGGCAAGAAAACTGTATGCCTGGAAAGTCGCATCCGCCGTGCGCACCAGTTCACGGTTGCTGTTGAAACCGATGCTCTGCAGGAAAGTCCACATTTCCTTATCCGGCGCCGTACGCTTGACAAGATCCATGTTGTACAGGAAATTGCTGATCACATAATCCCGGCTGCCGCTGCTCATCAGCGGATAATGGTCGTAGGAAACAAAATCCGTGCCGATCTTTTCCACGTATTCCTTTATGTAAGCGGAATAATCGGGCCCCAGCGCCGAAACGGACGCGATGACCGGCAGCAGGTTGATATAGAAGATCTTGCCCGGGAAAACCTTGTCAAAGATCTCCTTGGCGTATTGATATGCGCCGATCTCATTGAGAGCGGGCTCATCACGGATCATCAGTCCGGCAAAGGCCTCGTGGTCTTTGTAATACGCCGCCGCCTCTTCGATCTGGCTTATGATCTCTTCCTCGGAAAGCATGTCGTTCATCAGAAGCGCCGTGACGTTCGGGTCACTGATGAGCTGCTTGATGCCTACTTCCTTTGCCGCATTCAGGGCGCGCGTGTTGTAGTCCTGCGAAGATTCCCCATATCCCGGATACGCCATGCTGATGCCGCTGTCGGCTATATCCCGGTAATATTGGAGAAAATCTTCGTCGCTGATCCGCTTTTCCGATCCCTCAATCACTTCGCCCGTGTCAGGATCATACTCGCGGATGCTGTTCGGAACCCCCACCCACATGCCGATCATAAACTCGCGATCGCTCGTATACGTGGGCTCTTCCTCCGTCCAGGGAATCCCGTTGTCTGCACATCCGAATACCGCAAACAACATCGCAAAAGTCAGAACAAAAAGCATTATTTTTTTCATATGGCTGCAATCTCCTCCTTCTTCATAGTATTCCATATCAGGCGCTTTGCGCCTTTCAGCTATTAAACATATGCCGTTTCCATCTCTGATGGAAACGGTTTTTTTGTAGAAAAAACGCTTTTTCGGACTTAGTGCAATCCCTTGTTTTCGTCCAAAAATTCGAGATAGGACTGTTCCTCTTCATGAAAAAGTGTCTTGACGTAACGGCCGGGCGAGATCCCCTCGTAGCGGCTGAACACCGTATTGAAATACTTGAAGTCGGAAAACCCCGAGAGTTTTGCGACTTCCTTGATCATATACTTGTTTTGTCGGAGCAGCAATTTCGCTTCTTCAAGACGGATACGCAGGAGCCGATTCATGATGGTCGTACCGCACTGTTTTCGGTAGATCGTGCTCAGGTAATTTGGATGAAGCCCCACATGTCGCGCAATGATCGGCAAATTGATCGGCTCGCGAAAATGTTCCGAAAGATACTCGTCCACCATTTTGCAATAATATACGTTGCTCGGCATGCTCTGCCCTGATGCCTGCAATCTGGCATATGTGCGCTTGGACATGGCGATGAGAATGTCGACCGCCAGCGCCGCACAGGTGATGTTGCAATAATCAGCGTTGCGCTTGAAGATCTTTGTAAGCTTTTTCATCGATGCAAAGATGCTTTCGTCTACCGTAAAGCTGTCGCAAAGCGGGAAAAACAAGCTCTCATTCTGAAAATACACGCCGCGGTCGTACTTTTCCGGATGAACCTCCTTCTCCTCCACAAATTGACAGACAGAACCGTCGAGAAGGAGTGCAATGTTGACGCAGGTATGCATTTTGCTCTTATCCAGAAAATCGAGAGTATAGTGCACATCCGGCGGAAATACGATGAGACTGCCCTCTTTGGCCGTAAAGCGCGGCATTCCCTCAAACTCAACCCATACATCCCCCTTCTCCATGTACATAAACTCCATGTACATGTTTTTCCTGGATGTACTCTGAAAAGTCTTCAATTCAAAGGTCACTGCATACATCACGCGCGGCAATGTCCGCATGGAAAGTTTTACATAACGCATCTTCCATCCTCTAAACGTCAATCACTAAAAATGTGCGTTTTGCGCCTCTTTTCAAACTTTTTCATCATTTTCCTCTTCTGATTTTTTAATTCTAAACCGAAAATCCTTGGAGAATCCCTTGTTTTGGATATATTATAGCATACGCCTTTCTGTTTGTAAATACTAATATTTTCATATTTTTCGTATATCTCATGCTAATTCTTCTATTTTGAGAATTTTATTCTGGATTTGCAAACTTTTACTCTTTCTACAAGAAAAATAGTAAAATATGCAAATTTTTTCTTTTTTCTGTACGGCAGCTGTACAACGGACGCATTTATCACAACCTTTATTCGAAGTTTTTTTGGAATCTCTCTTTACAGAAACACCTTTTTGTTGTATAATAAAACCAACATAAACCACCCATTGGGAAAAGGAGCATCATCATGTCGTTTTCAGAGCTATTGAAGCAGTGCCGCAAAAAGCAGGGCGTCAGCCAAGCGGAGCTTGCCTCCAGACTGGGGGTCACCCAGCAGGCTGTCGGCAAGTGGGAAAGCGGCAAGTCCTCCCCCGACCCCTCCACCGTGGCCCGCATTGCAGAACTGTTGAACACCACGGCGGACTATCTGCTGGGGCTGTACCGCCCGGTCAGCAATGTTTCTGCCCCCGAAGAGCGCTTTTTCGGCAGCTACACCGAAAGCCTGATCCCGGTCATCGGCACGGTGAAGGCCGGTTACGGCGCACTGGCCTTTGAAGAGGACTACGGGCAGGAGTACGCCCGCGTGAAGGACCCCGCCAACTATTTTTATCTGGTGGTGCGCGGCGACAGCATGGAGCCCCGCATTCAGGATGGCGACCTTGCGCTGGTGCACAAGCAGGACACGCTGGAAAACGGCGATCTGGGCGTACTGATCTACGGCGACGAGGGCGAGGGCACCCTGAAGCGCTACATCCAGCGCGGCAACTGCGTGGTGCTGCAGCCCTTCAACCCCGCCTATCATGAAATGGTCATCAGGGGCGAGGACCTGAACCACCTGCACATTGCCGGCCGCGTGGTGGAGACCAAAGCCAAGTGGTAAGCCGGGCGATTTAAAATTTCGCTGCTGAAGGCTTCCCCCGGACGGGGGAAGGCTTTTGTTTCGGTAAGAGTTTGCTTTTTGTCAAAGACGTCCCCCTGTTTTTCATAAAGCCATCTGCTGTTTTGCGCATGGCTTTATTTTTTGACCCTTTTCCCCGGTTTTATCCCCTTTGGAGGTGCATTCTGCATGGAACAGACCCTGATGGACAAGCTGACCATTCTGGCGGACAGTGCCAAATATGACGTTGCCTGCACTTCCAGCGGGGCGTCCCGCACCGCGCGCCCGGGCACGGTGGGCAGCTGCTATGCCCCAGGCTGCTGCCACGCCTTTACCGCCGATGGCCGCTGCGTCAGCCTGCTCAAGGTGCTGATGACCAATTGCTGCTCCTTCGACTGTGGCTACTGCGTCAACCGCCGCTCCAACGATATCCCCCGCGCCACCTTTGCGCCCCGGGAGCTGGCAGAGCTGACCATGGAATTCTACCGCCGCAATTACATCGAGGGGCTGTTTTTGTCCAGCGCAGTGCTGGGCACCCCGGACTACACCACCGAGCGGATGCTGGCGGTGCTGCGGCTGCTGCGGGGCGAATACCGCTTTGGGGGCTATATCCACGCCAAGGCCATCCCGGGCACAAGCCCGGAACTTTTGCAGCAGCTGGGGTATCTGGCCGACCGTCTGAGCGTGAACGTGGAACTGCCCAGCGAGCGCAGCCTGAACCTGCTGGCCCCGGACAAGGGGCGGCATTCCATCTTCCGCCCCATGAAGCAGATCGCGGTATCCGGCGCCGCCAGCCGGGAGGAGCTTACCCTTTACCGTCACGCGCCCAAGTTTGCCCCCGCCGGGCAGAGCACCCAGATGATCGTAGGCGCTTCGCCGGAGACAGACTACCACATCTTAAAGCTGACCGAGGGGATGTACCAGAAGTACGGGCTGAAGCGGGTGTTCTACTCTGCTTACATCCCGGTAGCCGAGGACACCCGCTTGCCCGCGCTGGACACCAAGCCGCCTCTTCTGCGGGAGCACCGGCTGTATCAAGCAGACTGGCTGCTGCGGTTCTACCAGTTCGAGGCGGACGAAATTTTAGATAAGGATAACCCCAACTTCAACCCCTATCTGGACCCCAAATGCAACTGGGCGGTGCAGCACTACGGGCTGTTCCCGGTGGACGTGAACCGCGCCCCCTTCGAGATGCTGCTGCGGGTGCCGGGCATCGGCCCCAAAAGCGCCCGGCGCATCTGGCGCGCCCGCAAGCAGGCGGCGCTGGGGCTGGACGAGCTGAAACGCATGGGCGTGGTGCTCAAGCGGGCGCAGTACTTCATCACCTGCCGGGGCTTTTCCGGGGCGCACCCGGGGCGCGGCAGTGCCGGGCGGGAGCGCATTACCCGGGCACTCATCGACCCCAACGTATTCAGCGGCAGCTGCGAGCAGCTGAGCCTGTTCAGCCCGCCCGCCGTGGACAACCTCATCGGGCAGGGCGTGCCGCCCCGGACGGCTGTCCGCATGGTAAGGGAGGAGGCAGTGCAATGTCTTGCCAAGGCACTGTAAGCCCCAAGGGGGCGCGCAAGCTGCACGATGCCGACGTGGTCTACCTGTATGACGGCAGCTTTGAAGGTTTTCTGTGCTGCGTGTACGAAAGCTTTGCCCAGCACGAACTCCCCTTTGCGGTGTGGACGCCCCAGCGGGAAACGGCCACCCTCTACCCGGTCAAGGACATTGCCACCGACCCCGCCGTTGCCCGGCGGGTATTCGCCAGCTTTGGCAAAAAGCTGGGCGCAGAGACCGAGTACCTCGTCAGCCGGGATTTTCTCTCCGGGCAGGAGGACAAGGAGCTGCTGTTGCTCCGCTTTCTGCATCTGGCCTTTGCGCTGGGTCCGGGCACGGTCAAGCGGGAGGGGCATCCGGTGGTCGCGCCCCTCTACGCCATGAAAAAAAGTCTGGACTGGGAGGTAGACAAGTTTCAGGGCTTTGTGCGGTTCGAGGAGCACGATGGCATGCTGGGCGCGGTCATCCACCCCAAAAATTATATCCTCCCCCTGCTGCGCCCACACTTCTGCGGACGCTTCCCGGAGGAGGATTTCATGATCTATGATGCCGTCCATCAGGCGGTGCTGCTGCACGAGGGACACAAGACGCAGCTGCTGGAGTTGGCAGCGCCCTTGGAGCTGCCGCCGCCCAGTGCGCGGGAGCAACAATTTCAGGCGCTGTGGACGCAGTTCTACAAAACGCTGGAAATCAAAGCGCGCCACAACGAAAAAGGCCGCATGACCCATTGCCCCAAGCGCTTCTGGGGCGATATGGTGGAAATGAAGGAGAAATTACAATGAAAACAGGAAAAAAGACCGGACGTTGGAAATATGCCGTCCCCGTACTGATTCTGGTACTGATTTTGGCACTGCTGGGGCTGCTCTGGAACAATGTGAATAATACGAGCAACTCCACGGACGAAATCTACCTCTACGGAGAATGGCACAGCGATTCGCATATCTTGGATCGGGAACTTGAGATCTGGGGTGAATATTATAAAAAGGGAATGCGGGATCTGTTTGTAGAATACCCGTATACGGATGCACAGTTCCTCAACCTGTGGATGCAGGCAGACGATGACGAATTGCTGGATCAGCAGTTCAAAGACTGGGAGGGCACAGCAGGCGGCACCGAGATCGTAAAGAACTTTCTGAAGCAGATCAAGAAGACCTATCCAAAGACCGTGTTCCACGGCACCGATGTCGGCCATACCTGGCATAGTACCGGCCCTCGGTATCTGAAATATCTGAAATCCACCGGGCAGATGGACACCGAGGAGTATCAACGTGCCCTGCTGAATATTCAGCAGGGAAAGCGATATGCACGGATTTGTCAAACCAATGAAGAGGCGGCTGAACAGTACCGGGAAGATCGGATGGTGGAGAATTTCCAGCGCAGCTATCAGGAACTGGAAGAGACTCACCGCACCGATATCATGGGGATCTACGGGAATGCACATATTGTTAACACAGGCTATTTGAATGCCGAATATTATATGGCAAAGCAGCTGAAGGAGAGCTACGGGGAAAAGCTTCACACCACAGACCTGACGCAGGAACCGCAGCGGATCGACACGCTGGAAGTCAGCGGCAAAACCTACACAGCCTTCTATTATGGCGAACAGGATATCTCCGCGTTCACCGACTACAAGTCCCGGAAGTTCTGGCGGCTCGAGGACGCATACGAGGACTTCAAGGATCTACCGAAAATGCATGAGTTCCTGCCGTCTGACAATTACCCCGTCCGAATCGAGGCCGGGCAGGTGTTTGCCGTCGAATATCTGCTGTCGGACGGTTCGACCGAATGGCGGTATTACCGCTCGGACGGCACCGTGCAGGACGGCCAGCTCATCACAATGCGGATAAAAATGGAATAAACCAGCTTTCTGCCCCGGCAAAGGATTTTTAGCCGAATTTTTACAAAGCGGTGCTGCTGCACGAGGGGCGCAGCACCCGGCTGCTGGAGCTGGCAGCGCCCTTGGAGCTGCCACCGCCCAGCGCGCGGGAGCGGCAGTTTCAGGCGCTGTGGACGCAGTTCTACAAAACGCTGGAAATTCAGGCGCGCCACAACGAAAAAGGCCGCACGACCCATTGCCCCAAACGCTTCTGGGCGGATATGGTGGAGCTGCAGGGGGAGTTGTAATTATTTTTCCTGTGCTTCCAATGCGCTTTCCACGCCCTTGAGCAGATCCTCTGCCGGGATGCCGTACAGCCTTGCCAGTGCCATCAGGTTGGAGGTGTTCGGCTCCGAGGTGCCGTTCTCCCACTTGGACACCGCCTGACGGCTTACGCCGATAGTCTCAGCCACAAACTCCTGCGTCATCTTGCAGCGGGTGCGGTTCTCCTTGAGCATTTCAGAAAGCGACTTGCGCACGATCTTGACTTCCTCCGTGAGCTTCGGCGGCTTTTCCAGATTGCGGGCAATGCGCCAAAGCAGATAGAGTGCAGCCACGATGGCCACCGGCAGCAGCAGCCGCACAAGCATCGTCGCGATGCTCACCGTCTGGAGCGCTCTGAAAAAAAGGTTGGTCAGAAAATCACTTTTCATATTCGTTTCCTCCTTTGGAAGCTTTCTCTTGTGGTTTTTTGTGGCACGATTCTAGCACAAATGCCCGGTTGCGTCCACCAACCAGAGCGTAAACTCCGGTTGCGGCGCACATTTTCAGCCTATTTGGGCAGATAATTCACAAAAACGTTGCATCTGCATCGTTGCAACGGGCAAAACCTATGGTATACTATAAGGGATATCCGGGCAGGCATTTCTGCCCCCCAACACCCCCGCTGCGGGGTCAACACAAAAGGAGTATTGTAGCGTTATGGTTCGCAT
>ERZ1106952.580-NODE-580-length-15794-cov-21.156617_pt1 | contig 15794 bp, 12 predicted proteins | sample MGYA00403677_ERZ1106952 | MGnify/ENA primary metagenome ERZ1106952 (study PRJEB35170, sample SAMEA104062415) | human gut metagenome | biome: human gut; feature: human-associated habitat; material: faeces | place: Denmark | collected 2012-05-14 ...
CTCTGAAATCAAGCGAATCGCAGCATCTCTTTTGCGAGATTCGCGCGAAGGCTAATTTACTTGTAAAATAAACACCTTCAGATAGCTCGTCTCCTCGGCGGCGAGCAGGGCGGGGTGGTCGGGCGCCTGCACGCGCACCTCCAGAATTTTCACGGGCCGACCGCAGCTTTGCGCGCTCTCGCGCAGCATCTTTTCGAACAGCGGCGCCGTCATGTAGTGCGAGCAGGAGCAGGTGATCAGGAATCCTCCCTTTTCCACCAGTTTCATCGCGGAAATGTTGATATCTTTATACCCGCGGTAGGCGTCTTTCACCTCCGCCGCGCTCTTGCAGAAGGCGGGCGGGTCGAGGATGACGCAGTCGAATTTTTTGCCCTCGGCGCGGTAGCGGCGCAGCGCGTCGAACACGTCCGCGCACTCCGTTTTTATATTCGCAAACCCGTTCAGCCGCGCGTTTTCCTCCACGTTTTCCAAAGCGAAGGGGGAGATGTCCAAGGCCGTCACCTCCCTTGCAACGGTCGCGGCGTTCAGCGAAAACCCGCCGCTGTTGCAAAAGCAGTCCAACACGCTCGCCCCGCTGCAGTAGCGGCGCACGGCAAAGCGGTTCTCCTTCTGGTCGAGGAAGTAACCAGTCTTCTGTCCGTTTTTCACGTCCACGCTCATGGTCAAACCGTTCTCTTTCACGAGAATTTTGTCGGGTATCTCGCCGTAGAGGAGCTCGTTTTCGAGGGGCAGCCCCTCCTTTTTGCGCACCGCAACGTCCCCGCGCATGTAGATGCCCTTGGGCGAATAGAGGGAAACGAGCGCGTCCGCGATCACCTTTTTGCGCATATCTACGCCGAGCGACAGGCATTCGAGCACGAAATAGTCGGCATAGCGGTCGATAATCAGCGCGGGCAGGTCGTCCGCCTCGGCGAAAACGAGGCGGTAACAGTTGTTCTGCGCGGGGTCGAACAGCTTTTCGCGCAGGCTTCCCGCCGCGGCGATGCGCCCGCGGTAAAGTTCCTCCCCATCCTCCTCCTGCCCGCGGATGAAGATGCGCACGAGGATTTTGGATAGGTGGTTGATGTACCCCTTGCCGATGTACCGCCCGTCGTGCGCGACGACCTCGGCGAGCGAGCCGTTTTTATCCTTTCCCTCGACGCGCGCGACCTCGTTGGCGTACACCCAGCTGTGCCCCGCGAGCACACGCTTTTCCTCGTTCTTTTTTAAAATCACGCGATATGCCACCGCTTTCTCCTCTCTGCATGTTTTTCTCCATTATAGCAAATCGCGGCGAAAAAAACAACCCGAACGGGCAGGAAAACCTGTCCGCAACGCTCCCTTTCTGCAAACGCCTTGACAAACGCGGCGAAACGGTTTACAATAAATGGCACGGGATAAACGCCGGATTCATTTTTTCGGAAGGATCCGAGTAGAATACCATACGGGACTATGCCGCCATCGGGCGCGTCCCGCAGAGAGAACAGAGGTGCGGCGGATGCTGACGGACGAAATCAAAACATACAACAAAAAACAGCTGGAAGAGCTCGCAGAGAAACTCCGCGGGCAACTCGTGCAATCGGTCAAGGAAAACGGCGGGCATCTTTCGTCCAACCTCGGCACGGTCGAGCTGATCCTCGCCCTGCACAAGGTGTTCAGCTTCCCACAGGATAAACTCATCTTCGACGTGGGGCATCAGGCGTACGTCCATAAGCTCCTCACGGGCAGAACGCTGGAAAATCTGCGCGCGCGGGGGGGCGTGAGCGGGTTCCCCGACCCCTTCGAGAGCGAATACGACCCCTTCATCGCCGGTCACAGCGGCAACTCCGTCGCGGCGGGCATCGGTCTGTGCAACGCGCGCGATCTGCGCGGCGAAAGCTACCGCGTCGTCAGCTTCATCGGCGACGCGTCGCTCGGCAACGGTCTGGCGCTCGAGGCGGTGTTTTCCTCCGAGGAAAAGCCGAAAAACTTCCTCGTGGTACTCAACGACAACGGCATGTCCATCCGTACCAACCACTCCGCGCTCTACCGCTCCATCTCCAAAGTCACGGCGAAAAAGCGGTACCGCCGCTTCAATTCGCGCATGGAGCGCACATTCAAGGATACGAGCGCCTTCGGCAGGTACCTGCGCAAAATCAAGTACAGCGTCAAGGGCTGGCTGAACAAAAACGACTTTTTCGAGCGCTGCGGCTTCAAGTACGTCGGCCCCGTCGACGGGCACGACTTATCCGAACTCCTCGGCGTTTTAAATAACATCAAGCAGATCGACGAGCCGGTGCTCCTGCACGTCATCACGCAGAAGGGCAGGGGGTACGAGGCTGCCGAGCAGGATCCCGCCCGCTTCCACGGCGTCGCGCGCGGATTTGCGGGGGGCGAAAATTCCTTTTCGGTGGCGCTGGGCAGGCTGCTGTGCAGCCGCGCCGCCGCCGACCCTTCCCTCGTCGCCGTCACCGCCGCGATGACCGACGGCGTCGGGCTTTCCGACTTCGCCGCAAACTTTCCGCAGCGGCTGTTCGACGTGGGCATCTGCGAGGAATACGCCGTCACCATGGCGGCGGGCATGGCGCGGGGCGGTCTGTTCCCCGTCGTGTGCCTGTACTCCACCTTCCTGCAGCGCGCCGCCGACCAGATCATCCACGACGTCTGCCTGCAAAACCTGCCCGTCCTCTTCTGTGTCGACCGCGCCGGATTCGTCGGATCGGACGGAAAGACGCACCAGGGTCTGCTCGACTTGCCCATGCTGCGCGCCGTGCCGAACCTGGATATTTACGCGCCCAAGGACTGCGCGGAACTGGCGGATATATTCGATTTTGCCCGCTCCCGCATGCGCCCCGCGCTCCTGCGCTACCCCAACGGATATTGCCCGAATCTCGGCAGCGTTCATAAGATTTCCGACTTTTACCTGTGGGAAACGCTGTCCGACGGCGACGGGCCCGTGGTGCTCGCCTGCGGCGCGAGGGCGGTTTCGCGCGCGCTGGAAGCGAAAAAGCTCTCGGGCGTCAAAAGCGCGAAGATCGTCAACTGCCGCACTGTCAGCCCGCTCGACGAGCGTTTTTTGGACGCGATCGACAAAAAGAAGATCATCACCTTCGAGGAAGGGTACGCGGCGGGCGGCTTCGGTTCGGCGGTCGCCGAGTATTACGCAAGGCAGGCGCGCACCGTGCAATTGAAGATCATGGGTGCGGACAGCGTTCCCGTCGAGCACGCCACGGCGGCACAGCAGGCGGAAAAATTGAAACTCACCGCCGCCGATCTTGCGCGCAAAATTCAGGCGTGGGAGAACTGACGGCGCAAAAAATTGCACACGTTCTTAAATAAATGTGGATAAACGGAAATTGCGGCGCCCCGCTCGAAAGAGCGGGGTGCTTTTCTCATGCCGCAAAAGGGGATAAAAAGGGAATTATTTGTGATACTAAAAATAAAAGTTATTTTTTATGTCGCGCGCGAGGCGGCTGCGCAGCCTTATTCACGAAGATCTCGGCGAGCTGTCGCCTGCGGTTTTCCGTGAGAATTTGGTTTTATATTTATAATAATCTATATAATCTCTCGATAATCTCTCGCGCAAGCAAAACCGCGCTTTTGCCTTTTTCCCTCCATTTGCCGATACTTCGGCTTACGGAAGGGGTGAAGACAGCGCGCAATTTAATAAAAAGGTGAACAAAACAAGCAGGTGAAGGCTTGCAATTATATAATTGATAAAAGCCCTTAAAAATTGCAAGCCGAGGGCGCAGCCCTAAAAATCTCGACTTTTCGCAGCGCCTTTGCGCGAGAAAAGTGAGAGGGCAAAATGGCGTGCTCCGAAGAGGCGCGCTGTCGAGGGGAAAGCCGTTCGGGTTTCCCCTCAACTCACGGCAATCCGCAGGCAACAGCTTGCCGAGGATTGCGTGAACTTGTTTTATTTTACAATTTTGTTACAAAATTCGCGGAAGAATTATACAAGCGGGCGTTATACTGAAAGCACAAAGTTCAAAGGAGTAAAGAAAAAGCAATGAAGAAGATTCTTATGGCAATCGCAAGCGCGGCATTGGCTTGCGGCATCGGTTTCGCAGCAGTCGGCTGCGGCAGCAACGGAGATATCAGTGTTTATAATCGCGAAGACGGCTCGGGTACCCGCGACGCATTTTTGGAACTGCTCGGCATTGAAAGCGACGAACTCAATACGGGGGTAGCGCAATTGAATTCCACGTCCGCGGTCATTCAGGGCGTCGCCGGCGACGAAAAGGCGATCGGGTATGCGTCCCTCGGCTCCGTCGACAGCACGGTCAAAGCTCTGTCGGTAGACGGCGTCACTCCCACGGAGGAGACGGTTGCGGACGGCTCGTATAAAGTTTCCCGTCCGTTCGAACTCATGTACGATGAAACCGCTCTTGCGGAAAATGATTTGCTTTCGGAGTTCATCGAATATTTGAAGAGCGCCGAAGCGCAGACGGTTATTGCAGCCGAAGGTTATGTGAGCGTTGTGGAGAATGCTCCCACTTACACGGTTCCAACGGCAGATCTTTCCGTAACGGAAATCGAGGCGAGCGGCTCCACTTCCGTCGGCCCTCTGATGACGAAACTTGCGGCAGATTTCTCTGCAAAGGTCGAGGAGGCTACCGGGCAGGAAGTTCAGGTTACCGTTTCGGGCGGCGGTTCCGGTCAGGGTATCAAGGACGCGAACGAGGGCAACACCGAAATCGGCATGGCTTCCAAGGAAGTAGTGGACGGCGAGGACGTTACAAATGAAGATGTTACGATCTATCAGCTGTGCGCCGACGGTATCGCGGTCATCGTCAACAAGGCGAACCCTGCAACGGACATCTCGCTTGAAAATCTGAAAAAGATTTACACGGATAAGTCTTTGAATTGGATCGACATCGGCGTCGAATTCCCCGAAGAAGAGTAAACAAAGACCCTCTCCGCGGGGCGGAAGGGCAAAACAGAATACAGCAGAGCGGGTTGGGGTGCAGTATGCCGTCAACCCTTTCTGTATGCTTACCGTTTTTTACGGAGGAGTACACATGCAAACAAATTCAGAAAACGCAGTTGCGGAAGAAATCGAGGAAAGCATCGCCAAAGTGAACGTGCGCGGCGTCGTAAAGGAAATTTCCATGAAGGTGCTGTTCGCCGTCGCGGCGGCGCTCTTCGTCCTCGCGGTGCTCACAATCTGCATCTATCTGCTCCTCGATGCGATTCCTACCATCGGGGAGATCGGTTTCGTCAAATTTTTTACGGACGACCGGTGGCTGATCCGCTCGGAGCGGTTCGGCATCGGCTCGCTCGTCGTCGGAACGGCGCTCTCCACCGTCGGCGCGCTCGTCGTGGGCGTGCCCATCGGGCTCATGACGGCTACGTTCATGGCCTTCTACTGCCCTAGGTGGCTGTATAAGATCATCAAGCCGCTCACCAACATTTTGGCGGGCATTCCCTCCATCGTGTACGGCTTTTTCGGGCTGACGGTCATCGTGCCCATCTCGCGCGAACTCCTCGGCGGCGGCGGGCTGAATCTGCTTACGACCTCTTTCGTGCTCGGTATCATGATTCTGCCCACCATTATCAGCATTTCCGAAAATTCGCTGCGCGCCGTGCCCAAGCCCTTCTATGAGGGCGCCGTCGCGCTCGGGGCAACCAAGGAGCGCGCCATTTTCCGCACCATGTTCCCCGCGGCAAGTTCGGGCGTGCTGACGGCGATTATCCTCGGTATGGGGCGAGCCATCGGTGAAACGGCGGCGATCACCCTCATCTGCGGCAACATCGACCAGATCCCCGGCTCGCTTGCAGACCCGTTCATCACCCTCGCCTCGGCAATCGCGTCGGGCATGGGCTATGCGAGCACGACCAACCTCGAGCGCCCCGCCCTGATAGCGGTCGCGGCGGTGCTGCTCATCATCATACTGCTCATTACGACGGTCGTCATGCTGCTGAAAAAGAAAAAGTACTGAGGTGAACATATATGGCAAGAGAACTTGTTTTGAAAGAGGGAGAAGTGGACACGCGCGGAATCGTCGCCATCAACCGCCAGACGTTCAAAGTAAAACTGCAGGCATATCTGCATAAGCCCTTCTCGTTTGTCGTGTTTCTGCTCATCTGCCTGGGCACGATTCTCACGGCGGCGGCGGTAATGTGGGTGCTTATATACACCTTTTACCGCGGGCTCGTCAACATCGACCCGGTAACGGGTGCGGCGAGCTTTAACCTCACGGCGGATTTATTCGCCTGGCGCTGGACGCTGGAAAACAACTCCATGATGCCCGCGCTCATCAATACGCTCACCATCGCTTTTCTTTCGCTGCTGATTGCGGGCGTTATCGGCGTGTTTGCGGCTATCTTTATGGTCGAGTATGCAAAATCCACGAACGTATTCGTCAAAATCGTGCGCGTCGCGGCGGAAACGCTTTCCGGCATTCCGTCCGTCGTGTTCGGTATCTTCGGTATGATTTTCTTTGTCGGGCTGTTCGGCTGGGGGTATTCGCTGCTCAGCGGCATCCTGACAATGACGCTCATGATCATGCCGCTCATCATGCGCACTACGGAGGAGGCGCTGCGCGCCGTGCCCGATTCTTTCCGCGAAGGCTCGTATGCCCTCGGTGCGGGCAAACTGCGCACCATTTTCGTCATAATTCTGCCCGCGGCGATCCCCGGCATAATTTCGGGCGTAATTTTGGGTCTCGGCCGCGTCGTCGGCGAAACGATGGCGCTCGTGTTTACGGCGGGCTCGCCGATGAACGCGCGCACGGCGTCCGGGCTGATGGAATCGGGGAGCACGCTCACCGTGTATCTGTATAACCTCACAAACGAGAGCGGCGAACTCGCCAACGTCGCATGGGCGGTCGCGGTCGTGCTGATCATTCTCGTCCTCATCATCAACGGCATAGCGGAATTTGTAGGAAACAAGCTGAAAAAGGAGTATTAAACGGTGGAAAACACGAATACGATAGAAAGGGCGGATAAGTTCAACGTCCGCGACCTCAACCTGTATTACGGCAACTTTCACGCGCTCAAGGGCATCAACATGGACATCAAGGAAAAGGAGATCACCGCGTTTATCGGGCCTTCCGGCTGCGGCAAATCGACCTTTCTGAAGACGCTCAACCGCATGAACGACCTCATTCCCGACTGCAAAATCACGGGCGAAGTGCTCATCGACGGCATCGATCTGTACGGCGCAGTGGACATCAACGTCCTGCGCAAGCGGGTGGGCATGGTGTTCCAGAAGCCCAATCCCTTCCCCATGAGCGTGTACGACAACATTACCTACGGCCCCAAGACCCACGGCATCCGCAAAAAGGCGCAGCTGGACGAAATCGTCGAGCGCTCCCTGCGGCAGGCTGCCATCTGGGACGAACTCAAAGACCGTTTGAAGAAGTCCGCGCTCGGTCTTTCGGGCGGGCAGCAGCAGCGCCTGTGCATCGCGCGCACCCTCGCCGTCGAGCCGGAGGTCATCCTCATGGACGAGCCGACGAGCGCGCTCGACCCCATTTCCACGAGCAAAATCGAGGATCTGGCGCAGGAACTCAAAGATAAATATACGATCGTCATCGTCACGCACAACATGCAGCAGGCGGCGCGTATCTCCGATAAAACGGCGTTCTTCCTGCTCGGCGATCTGATCGAGTTCGGAGAAACGGATCAGATTTTTGACCGCCCGAAGGACAAGCGGACGGAGGACTACATTACCGGGAGGTTCGGTTGATTTTATGGTGAGAAGGCAATTCGACGAACAGCTCGCAGAGCTGAAAGATTTATTGACGAGGATGGGCGAACTCAACTGCGAGGCGATCGGCGACGCAGTTACCGCCCTCGAAACGCAGGATTCGGAACTGGCGCGGCGCACCAAGGGCGTAGAGCGCCTTGTCGACGAAAAGGAACAGCAGATCGAGCGCCTGTGCCTGAAAATTATTCTCAAGCAGCAGCCCGTCGCCAGCGATCTTTTGTTCGTGACCAGCGCGATGAAGATGATCACCGATATGGAACGCATCGCCGACCAGGCGGTGGATATTTCCGAACTGGTCATCAAAATGAGCCGTCTTCCTTACGCCGATGCGGTCAAAGAGATCCCCGAAATGGCGGAGCGCGTGCAGGAGATGGTGCGGAACGCCGCCAAATCCTTTGTCGAGCGCGACGGCGACCTCGCCAAAGCGGTCTGCCGCGCGGACGACGAAGTGGACGATTTGTTTGATGTGATCAAATCCAACCTGACGAAGATCGTGCATAAAAACGTGGACGAAGACGACAACGGCGAACAGGCTTTGGATATGCTCATGGTCGCAAAATATCTCGAAAAGATCGGCGACCACGCTTCGAACATCGCCGAGTGGGTCATTTTTATGATCACGGGCGAGCATAAGAAACTGAACTGAGAGGGTTCTCGCATTTCTCGGCAAGCTGATGCCTGCGAAATGCCGAGAGGGGAGGGGAAACCCGAGCGGTTTTCCCCTCGCCGTGCGATATTTTGGGGCACGCATATTGCTATAATCGCACGGCTCACCCCTTCCGCAAGCCGAGGTATCGGCAAATAGGGGTGCGCTGCGCAAAAGCGTGGTTTTGCTTGCGCGAGTAGTTATTATAACAAATATAAAACCGCAGAATCACGGAAAATCGCAGGGAGCAAAGCGAGCGAGATTTTCGTGAACAAGGCGGCGGAGCCGAGGCGGAAGCGAGCGATGCCCGATAGGGCATTGCGAAAAACCGGCCTCGTGCGCAGCCGCAGAAAGCCGCAGGGGGAAAAAGGAAAGTTCTTCTTGCGGCTTTGCGCCCGCTTTTACCCGCCCGCAGCGGAAAAGTCATCGGAATTTACACGATTTACAATTTTATTACAATTTTATTACAATTTTTACAATTGTATTATACAACTTTCCCGTACAATGAGAGTATAAGGCAAAAATTGCGTAAGATAAAAGTTGTAAGGAGAGAGTTGTCATGGATTTCGGTATGGCTTTCGCCCTGCTCGCGGACAGCGTGCAGATGGGCGCGCTGGATTATGTTCTGGCGGTCGTTGCCCTGCTTGCGGGGCTTGGGGCGTTCCTGTTCGGCTTTAAGGTGTTGTCCGACAATATCGAAAAGCTCGCGACCAACAAGCTGCGCCGCTGGTTCGATAAAACGGGCAAGAGCCGCCTCGCGGGCGTCGGCATCGGCGCGGGCGTTACCGCTATTATTCAGAGTTCGTCGGCGACGACCGTCATGGTCGTCGGATTCGTAAACGTCGGGCTGATGTCGCTGTTTCAGGCGACCACCGTCATCATGGGCGCAAACATCGGTACCACCGTCACCGCCTATTTTTCCGTCATTGCGGACATTCCGTTCATCGAAATCATCACTGTTTTCACCTGCGTGGGCATATTTATGGATATGCTCTGCAAAAAGGACAAGTCCAAGACCATCGGCATGATGCTCGCCGGGCTGGGGCTTGTATTCCTCGGCCTGCAATTTATGGGCATGGCGATGGACGAGTTTGCGCAGCAGCAGGTCGTCAAGGACTTTCTCATCAGCGTGGACAACCGCCTCGTGCTTTTGCTGGCGGGCGTCATCATCACGGGCATCGTGCAGTCCTCTTCGGCGGTCACCACCCTCATCGTGCAGATGGTCGGGGCGGGACTGGTCATCGGCGACCCGTCCAACAGCGGCGTGCTGTTTCTGGTTCTCGGCACGAACATCGGCACCTGCGTAACGGCGCTTCTCTCGTCCATCGGCGCGAACACGAACGCCAAGCGCGCGGCGCTCATTCATTTGATGTTCAACGTGTTCGGCACGGTCATCTTCTCGATATTCCTGCTGTGCTGGCCCGGATTTATGGATGCGACCATCGGCAAGTGGTTCGCAAACGACCCCGGGTTGCAGATCGCGCTCTTCCATACCTTCTTCAATGTGGTGTGCACCTGCCTGTTCCTGCCCTTCGTCAACGTATTCGTGAAGGTCGCCACCAAGCTCATCCGCCCGCGCAAAAAGGGCGAAAAGGAAGCGGCGGATACCGTTTTGTTGGACGAGCGCTTCCTCTCCACGCCGTCGGTCGCGGTGGAGCAGGCGAACAAAGCGGCAACGGTCATGGCGGGGCGCGCGATGGAATCGCTGAAAATCGCGTTTGACGGGTTCGTGACGGAAGACGAATCGGCGAAGGAAAAAGTGGACGAGCTGAACGGCCGCGTTTCCGAAATGGAGCGGGCGATCGTGGCGTACCTCATCAAGATCTCCTCGCAGGACGTGTCGCTCACAGACGAAAAGCTCATTTCCGCCATTCATCACTCCACGGGGGACATTCTCCGTATCAGCGAGCTGGCGGACAATATTACAAAATATACGCGCAACTGCCGCCGGGACGGCATCGAATTTTCTGCGGGCGTCAAAAAATCGCTGCAGGACATGTACGCAAAGATCGACGAACTGTATCAAAAAACACTGGACGTATTCGATAAAAAGGATATAACCGCCATCAAAGCGGTCGATCGGGTAGAGGACGACGTGGATGCGGCGCGCAAGGAGATGATTGCCGACCACATCCGCCGCCTGAACGAAGGCAAGTGCAAACCTCAGTCGAGCGGCATTTTCATCAACCTCGTGGGCAACCTCGAGCGTGCGGCTGACCACCTCACCTATGTGGCGCACGCCTTCGACTGACAGAGATTTTTCGGCAACCTCTTGCCCTTTCGTCGTTTTTATGGTATACTTATAGCGGAGAGCGACCCAAGGGCGCGCAAAACGGTTTCCGTGCGCGCGGAGGTATAAGGTTTGGAAAAAAGAGTATATTTATTGGAAGACGACAAAAACATCGGCGAACTTGTCAAATGTGCGCTGGAAATGTCGAACATAACCATCGAATGTTATGAAACGATCGCCGACTTTATGGCGGCGGTGGAAAAGCAGCCGCCCGCCGCGGCGATCCTGGATATCATGCTGCCCGACGGCAGCGGGCTGGACGTATTGCCCAAACTCAAACAGAAATACCCGTCGATGGGCGTCATCATGCTCTCGGCGCTGGGGCAGGAGACGGACAAGGTGCGCGGTCTGAATTTGGGCGCGGACGACTACATCGCCAAGCCCTTCGGCGTACTGGAGCTGACGGCGCGCGTCAACGCGCTGCTTCGCCGCGCGGGGGGCAACGCCTCGCTCGTGCGCGGCAACCTCTCCCTCGACGAGGAGACGATGACGGCGACGCTGCGCGGGGTCAAGCTGGAGCTGAACAACAAGGAGTTCAACCTCTTAAAGTACCTCATGCAGAAGGAGGGCAAGGCGCTCACCCGCGAGAACATCCTCAACGCGGTGTGGGGGTACGACGAAGGGGAGACCCGCACGGTCGACAACCACGTTGCGCGGCTTCGCAAACTCGGCATCGATTACATAGAGACGGTGTTCGGCGTCGGCTACAAATTTGTGTACAGGGAATAGAAAGTGAGAAGAAGAATATTGCTCGTATCGCTGCTCGTTTCGGTGGTGGGGCTCGTACTGCTGTCCGTGTTGTTCACGGAACTGTATTACAGCGGCGCGATTTCCCAGGCGGAAGGGCAGCTTAAAATTTATATGAACGTTTTCGAGGACGAATACGACCCCGCCGCCGAGGCGAACGCGGAGGCGGAGCGGCTGTCGGAGCTGTTCGGCGGCGCGCGCATCACCCTCTTTTCGCCCGACGGAGCCGTGCTTGCGGATACGCAGTCGGATACCTCCGAAAACCACGCCGCGCGCGAGGAGTTTACGGAGGCGCTGGAGAGCGGCGAGGGGTTTGCAGTGCGTTCCTCGTCCACCCTCGGCACGAACATGATCTACTACTGCCGCGCCTTCCCCGCGGAAGGGAATGTGCAGTACCTCGTGCGCATCGCCGTGCCCGTGTCGTCGGAAGTGGCGGTGTTCACCGACGCGATTCCCACCCTTATCTGGTTTATTTTGGTCGACGTACTCGTCTGCCTGCTCATCGCGTGGCTGGCGACCTCCTTTATCCTCCGCCCCGTCGAGCGGCTGACCAAGGCTGCGGCGACCAGCGGCGGCAAGGAGGTGCAGACGGAGTATTCGGAACTTGCGCCCATCGCCAAGATGATGAACGACATGAACGCCGAAATCAACGACAAGATGGCGAAGATGAAGGAAGACCAACGCCTCGAAAAGCTGATTTTGGGCAGCATGGAGCACGGCATCGTCATCTTCCGCAGCGCGGACGACGTCATCCTCATCAACAAGACGGCGGCGCGGCTTCTGGACTACGAGCAGAACGAGCCGGTGCGCGCCTTTACCGAGGATCGGGAGATCGCCGACATCCTCGCCGCGCGCGAGCCTTCGTCCGTCTACCGCAAGCTGGAGGGGCGCGACTACAACCTGCGCTTTACCTTCAAGGAGCAATCGAGCGTCCTGCTCATCACCGACGTAACCGAGTCGATGGCGGCGGCGCGCTCGAAGAACGATTTTATCGCCAACGTCACGCACGAAATGAACACCCCGCTCACGAGCATCCGCGGCTTTGCCGAGCTGATCGCCGAGGGGGGCGTTCCGCCCGAGCGCATCCCGGGGGTTGCAAAGACCATCATCAAGCAGAGCGACAGGCTGTCCAACCTCATCCGCTCCATCATCAATTTTTCCGCCATCGATTCGGACGAGTTGCCCGACTACGAGGTGGATCTGACAGAACTCGTGCGCGAAACGATCTCCTCCTTCGAGCCGAAGCTCTCGCAGAAGAATATCTCGCTCAAGCTGGATATTGCAAACGGCGTCAGGGTCATGTCCCGCCGCGAGCGGCTCCTGGAAATTTTCAACAACCTCGTATCCAACGCCATCCGCTACAACAAGGAGGGGGGCACCCTCACCGTAACGCTCACGGGCGGCGAGCACCCCGCGCTCTCCGTCGCCGATACGGGCGTCGGCATCGCGGAAGAGGACAAGGATCGCATTTTCGACCGCTTTTATACGGTGGATAAATCGCATAACGGCGGGGGCGGCGGCTTCGGCCTGGGGCTTGCGATCGTCAAAAAGCTGTGCAAGCGCGCCGGTTGGAAGCTCTCGGTGGAGAGCGAACTGGGCGTGGGCACGGAGTTTAAGATCGAGTTTTAGAAAAGTGGCTCGCCAATTTCTCGCCGAGCAGACGGCTGCGAAATTGTGCGATCAGAGGGGAAACCCGAACGGCTTTCTCCTCGCGGCACGTCGTAACAAGGCGACGGAGGGCAGGCGGTGCGCGTAGCTTGCCGCCAAGCCCTCGTACACTTGTTACTCCTTATCCCCAAAAATCTCACACCGCTACGCGCGTTGCGATTTTCGGGGACCCCGTTTAATTTTTTAAGAGCACACATATTGCATAATGCCGCCGCTTCACCCTTTCCGTGAGCCTTTCGGCAAATTGAGGGAAAAAGGCAAAAGCGTGGTTTTGCCTTTTTCGAGAGATTATTCGGATTGTGAGATATGTTTTAAGCAGATAAAACTTTTTTCCGTGATTTGAGGACAACCCCGCGGCACGCGGCAAAGCCGCTAACCGTCGGAGTTTTCCTCGCCGCGCTCGTCGCAACAAGGCGACGGAGGGCAGGCGGCGCGCATAGCTTGCCGCCAAGCCCTCGTACACTTGTTGCTCCTCTTCCCCAAAAATCTCATACCGCTGCGCGCGTTGCGATTTTCGGGGACCCCGTGCTATAAGGGCACGCATATTATAAAATCGCGCGGCTTCACCCTTTCCGTGAGCCTTTCGGCAAATTGAGTGCGCTGGCGCAAAAGCGCGGTTTTGCTTGCGCAGCCATTTATAATAATATAAAACCGCAGACTCACGGAAAATCGCAGCGAAGCGAGATTTTCGTGAACAAAGGCGGCGGAGCCGAGGCGGAAAGGAGCAATGCCCGACAGGGCATTGCGAAAAACTTGCCTCGCGCGCAGCCGCTCAAATCGCAGCACAGCGAGATTTTCGTGAACAAAGGCGGCGGAGGCGAGGCGGAAAGGAGCAATGCACGACAGGGCATTGCGAGAAACAGGACTCGTGCGCAGCCGCTAAAACCGCAGCGCGGCGGACTGCATAAACCGCGGACAAAAAACACATAGTAGTAACAAAAAGGAGAAAACGTATGCCAGAAGTTTTACAATACATTCTCATCGGCATCGCGGCGGTCGTTGTACTGGCGATCGTTTTAAAGCTGTTCAAGTTCGGATTCAAGACCATACTCAAATTTGTCATCAATGCGGCGATCGGTATCGGTGCGATATTTCTTTTGAACCTCATCCCCGGCGTGGCGATTCCCGTCGTGTGGTGGACGGCGCTCATCACGGGTATCTTCGGAATCCCCGGCGTCATCGTCGTTCTCATCATCAGCTTTTTTATTTAGCACAAACGGAGCGGTGTTTCCGCTCCGTTTTCGTTTATCTGTTTTTGAAAGCCGGCAACCGTTTGCGGCGCATAAAACGGAACGGGGCGCAGAAAATCGTACCCCGTTTGCGCTTTTTTTCACCGAAAACTAAAACCGTTTTTAACCTTGGCAAAAAAGAGCTGGGCGCGAATCGCGCCCAGCTCTCGTCGTATATCCGTTTTTTACTGCGCATCCTTTTCTTCGGCGCGCGCCTTCACGATCTTCTCCGATTCGGCGGGCGGCACTTCCTCGTAGCGCACGAGTTCCGCCATGAACTTGCCGCGCCCCTGCGTCATGCTGCGAAGGTCGGTCGCGTACTTCTGCAGCTCCGCCTGCGGCGCCTCCGCGTTCACCACCTGCATATCCTCCAGCATGTCGATGCCCAAAATGCGCCCGCGGCGCTTGTTCATGTCGCCCATGATGTCGCCGAGGTAGCTCTCGGGGATGGCGATCTTCAGCTTCATGATCGGCTCCAAAAGCACGGGTTTGGCGTTTTTCAGACCCTCTTTAAAGGCGAGCGCCGCCGCCAATTTAAATGCCATTTCGGAGGAATCGACGTCGTGGTAGCTCCCGTCGTAAAGCACCGCGCGCAGCCCCGTCACGGGGTACCCCGCCAGCACGCCGTGCGGCAGGCATTCGATGAGCCCCTTTTCCACGGCGGGGATGTACTGCTTGGGCACGCTTCCGCCCACGACCTCCTCTGCAAACTCGAAGTCGCCGTCGAACGGTTCGAAGCGCACCTTGCAGTGCCCGTACTGCCCGTGCCCGCCCGATTGCTTCTTGTGCTTGCCCTCCGCTTCCACCGTCTTGCGGATGGTCTCGCGGTAGGCGATCTTGGGCGTCTTCAAAAGCGCCGAAACGTTGAACTTCGCCTTCAGTTTTTTGTTGATGACGTCGAGGTGGGTATCGCCCTGACCGCCTATGAGCATTTCGCCCGTCTCGGGGTTCTTGGAAACGGCAAAGCTGTAATCCTCCTCCGCGAGGCGGTTGAGTCCCTGGAATATTTTGTCCTCCTCGCCCTTCTTTTCGGCGTAGATCGCCATGGAGAGCACGGGGCGGGGGAAGTGGATGGGGTCGAATCTGATTTTGGTTCCCTCGTCGCACAGCGTGTCGCCCGTGTTGGTCGCGGCGAGCTTGTTCACCGCGCCGATGTCGCCCGCGCCCAGCTCGCTGACCGGCTCCTGCTTTTTGCCCTTTAAGAGATAGATCTGGTTGATGCGCTCGGGTTTGCCCGTCGTCGCGTTGTACACCGTGCTGCCCGATTTGAGGGTGCCGCGGAATACTTTCAATACATTCAGCTTGCCCACGAAGGGGTCGACGACCGTCTTGAACACCTGCGCGGCAAAGGGCGCGTCCGGCTCGCACGTCACGCCGACGAGGTCGCCCGAATCGACGGCGGTCGCCAGCATCTCCTGCCGCTCCTCCGCGCTGGGCATGTATTTGACGATCTCGTCCATCAGGTTGATGATGCCGCGGTTCTGCAGAGCCGAACCCGCCATCACGGGGATGGTGTTCACGTTGTAGATGCCCTTGCGGATG
>ERZ1106952.582-NODE-582-length-15784-cov-3.991481_pt1 | contig 15784 bp, 16 predicted proteins | sample MGYA00403677_ERZ1106952 | MGnify/ENA primary metagenome ERZ1106952 (study PRJEB35170, sample SAMEA104062415) | human gut metagenome | biome: human gut; feature: human-associated habitat; material: faeces | place: Denmark | collected 2012-05-14 ...
GAATGGACTCCGCCCTTTTTTATTTTTAGAAAGAAAGTAGGCAAGACATTATGTCCTGCCTACTTTCTTACAATCTGAACCTTTCAAGCTCGTTAATTGGAATTAAAATTCCAAATGTACGCTTTACAATGAATAAGTTCAAATTGTTTTGATTTGTCTTGGTAGTACAAAAAAGCTGTCATTTTTTCCGACGAAACAAAATATATAACGAGGATTCAACACTGCTTTTCAGAAAAATTTACGACGATAAATGTTTATTAAAATTTATCCCCGTTTGCTATTATTTCAGATCCGACGCTTACTTCTACTACCTTTTTATGATCGGCAAACCAACTGTCAATAGATGCGCTTATTACTTTAGCTATCATACGGTAAAATTCTTGCCGTATGCGTGTCGATTTTTGCGCTATGATATTGCCAAAAGTCATTTTTGGTAATTTATGGTAAAATCAAGCGATAAAGTTCTGTCTATTATGCAGAAATCCGCCTGCGCCGATGACATCTTCTTTGATTTGCCTGCTTACATCGCTCTTCTCCGTTCCCTTGATTTCTGGCGGACTTATGATTTTTATAAAAACGAGCATAAAACCTTTCTCTTTTCTCAAATCATTTTAAATCCCAAATATTTTTCAGAAACCGACAGAATCATCACCAAAGCACTTTACATCAGCGAGAAAAGTGTTCAGAATTACCGGAGAGAGTTCAAAGACATATTTTTACAAGAATACGAATACGCCAAAACTTTAGATACCAATGCCCTGCTCTCCATACGAAACACCATGCTGACGTTCCTCAGGAACAATGATTTTCTCTCATTTATCGAAGATGAGCAGTACGCCTTGTATTTGACAATCATCTACAATAATATCCTTTTCAATGCAATATCTTTGAATATACTCCTCCATCTTTTCCAATGTATTTTTATTTAGTGTTCTCATTGGCATACTCCTTGCTTCTAAATTGAACGGGGCGTTCAATTTAGGAAGTGTCTGCATTATAGCATACCTTTTTCATAAAATCAACCCCGTCGAGTCGTGATAATTTAACGCGACGGGGCTTTTGAAAAAAATTTTATGAAAAAAGCCGCCCTTTCGGACGGCAGATTGCATCAGCATTTTTATCATTCTTTTGTCAGCACTTCCATAAATTCAAAAATCAGTTTTTTTCTGCTTGCAGGCACAGCTTCATACATCGACAGTAGCCGTAATTGATCCTCTGATAAATTGTGTTCTTCTATTCCGCCATAAAACTCTGCCAAAGTAATCCCCATCGCTTCACATATACTGACAATTGAATCTCTGCTCGGCGTATATTGTTTTTCATTAAACCAATCGTTGATGGTTGTTATATAAATTCCCGTTTCTTTGGCAAGCCTATATTTAGACCAGCCTCTCTTTTCCATCAACTCCAAAATTCTTTGTTTGACGTCCATTTGTACTATCTCCTATATTAGTAGTGGCACTACTATTAGTTTAACGTGTGATAGGGAAAATATAAGAGGTGTCAAAGCCCGTCATTTTAGTTGTGTTGATACTTTTTTTCTGTTATAATATTGAAAATTACCTCATTTTCTGAAAAAAATCCATTTCAAAGAAGGAACTCATTATGAAAACATGTTGTTTGACTGGGCATCGTCCCAAAGGTTTCCCTTGGAATTATGAAGATAAAAACTGTGAAGAGCATAAACTCTATCTTGCCGCTCTTCGAGAAAAAATAATCAATCTGATCTCCAACGATTATAAGCATTTTATCGCCGGCGGTGCGCTTGGAGCAGATTCCGACTTCGCCGAAATTATCATCGAGCTTCGAGATTCCGTTTATCCTGACATCACTCTTGAAATCGCTATTCCCTGCCCCAATCAAGACTTAAAATGGCGGGAAGTTGATAAACAGAGATATAAAGCAATTTGCGATGCCTCAAACTCTATTAACATTATCAGCGATAAATTCACCAACTTTTGTATGCAAAAGCGAAATGAGTACATGGTAAACCACTCCGATTTTGTGCTTATTGTTTGGAACGGCAAAGAAAAAGGCGGAACATACAATACTCTAAAATACACTCAAAAAAAGAAAAAGGATTATGACATTATAGGGTTGAATGAATTTACAAAAGAAATACAAGTGTTAAAGCACATACCTGATACATTTACTATTCCCAGTTTTGAAGAAGTGTATGAGCGTATCAAAGATCGACTTACTAAACGATAAAACAAAATATCTTCCATTTTTTCAAACAAAGCATCTACATCGTTTTCCAATTTATATTCCATTTCATCCCGATAAAGAGGAATCACCTGATAAAAGTTTACCACTTCGCCATTTGGCAAAGTACAAGTTTCATTGCCTTCCTCTACTCCCTGCGGACTGATAAGGATGCTGGCACAGAGGTCTGTGTTCTCGGCAAAAGATGATTCTTTGTCCATGGTGTGTCCCCATCCCAGCCATGTATCTGATGCGATAGGCAATCGCGCTAACACTTTTAATAGTCCAATGGGCCAGCACCACCGCTCATCCTTCAGGGATTCCTCATCCAATTTCCAGTCAGAAGGCAAGGCAATAGCAAGTTCTGCCCGTTCCAGTTTGTATTCAGCCAGTTCCTCCGGAACATTCATCCGGTGAGCACCCATACCCATCGTCACAAGTGTGTAATAGCCCCGCTCCTCCGAAGGCGGAACAAGGCAGATGTCCACATGGATGTCAGGGGAAACCAGCTCATGAAACACATTCTCAAACTCACCAAAGGTGTTTTTGATGTGCTGCTCTATCGCAGACATCTCATCATCCGAATAAACCTCCGGCTCACTATCTTTTTTTGAGGACCAAAAAGCATCCGCCTTTGTGCCGTCCGGGTTCAGGAAAATCTGAAAATATTGATCCTCGCCAGGCTGCTGGTAGACAAGGCTGATCCGGTGGTTCTGCTCCACAAACACCGCAACCAAAGTTCCTTCTGGCTCCCCTTCAGGGGTGTGGGTCAGCCATTCCCCGCTGTCCAGACGGTCCCTGAGCTGCCGCAGCCAGTCGGTTCCCAGCTTGGAGAGCCCTGCTTCGTTCATCCGGAACGAGAGTTCCACAAGATGCCCCTTCACCGGGTAGCGAAATTCGCAGCAGGGGGCATTTTTCTGATAGCCATAGCGTTCCGGGTGGAACAGCTCGTAAAATGCGGCAAGTCCAGCTTCGTCCACTCGAATACAGGCCAGGGCGCGCTGCTTTTCGTCTACATCCTGGCCCAGCCCCTGCTGGAGGGCCTGGTCGGAGTCGGGATCGATCCAATGGTATTCCATCTGTTCCAGGGTGGCTCCGGCTTTGATCTCTTTTTTTAAGGTCAGGAACTCATAATCGCCCGGTTCCAGTTTTAATCCCTGCTTGACGGCATCCAGCGCACCGGATTTATCGCCAAAATGCGCCCGTAGCTTGCCCAGATGGAGCCAGATCCAGGGGTAGTCCGGCTCCTCCCGGGCGCCTTTTTCCGCATAGTTAAGCGCTTCTTCCAGCCTGCCGCAGTACATCAGCGCCACAGAATACCGGTAGTACCAGGTCGCACAGCCTGCGGCGTTTTTCTCGGAAGCCTTCATCCACTCAACCGCTTGGTAGTAGTGGATATAGTCATCAATGTTATTGCAGGCAAAGGCGTACCAGAGGGCGATCTGTAAATCCTGGTGCGCCTGCTTTTCAGTGAATTTTCCTTCTTCCACGCCGTTTTTGATGAAATCTTCCAGCCATTGCAGCATTCTCCAGAAGTAGCCGGAAGTCCCTTCGTCAAAGGATTCCAGCGTTTCAATATCCTCTGCCGAGAGCAGGGAGCCGGTTTCCTCGTGAATATCAGGCTCCTTTTCTTTCTCGTCCAGTAGCGGCACACCACCCACATCACGTCGGAAAGTATGGAAATGCGCATAAGGTAGTCCGCTTTCTTCAAAAAACTTCTGTGCTACCTTTAAGACTGCATTAAGATCCCAAGCAATGAAATCTAAATAACCATAATATAATCCAGTTGCTCCACCAAGAAAAGTTACCGCTTCTTCGCCCGCGTTCTTCAAAATTGCTTCCTGCAAATTATCTCTGAATTCCAAAATCTTATTTGCTTGATCTTCACCGGTAAAACCCGAAACCGGATACGCTAAAAAACCAACAGCGATACCATCCTTATGGTACTCATCTACCACATCACTTCGCGCACTTAAATAATCATTGATAATAACCGGAAGTCTTGTAGAACCAATATACGCATCCAACCGCCAGTCAGCTTCCGGATCTTTTACCGGTTCCAGTTCATAGCCAAAATAACTGTTTTCCAGATAGTCGCTACCATCCCTCCAAAGAGTGATACCCATTTCGTGGAGTATTTCAGGCAACTCAGAAAGAATTTTAGAAGGCTCTTTTTTAGGTTCAGCATAAACATCAAATCCATCAATAAAAGCAATAGCGGAAACTTCTCCTATGGTCTGGTCTATAAGCATAGACAGTGCCCACCAGACCTTATCCGTATCTTCTTTCATCAACGGCACCAGTTTTTCACAATGAAGAACCAGTCTTACCCGTTTATCCTCTGTCTTTTCTATCCAAATCTGGACATCCTCAGCACGCACCTCAATTTCCCCTGCTCTAAGTTCAAAGCCATTAGCAGGCTGGCGTCCAACTAATACATTCCAGTTTTCTTGTAAAGATTTTGGAATCTGCTTCTCAAAATATACCAACGGGTACAGTCTATTACGAAGTCCCTCCGGGCTAAGAATCAGTTCATATTTTGTACCATTGAAACCCAATTCAAATGCAGTGTCGCGCAATGCAATTTTAAGTGCATTACCGCATTTTTCAATCAATTCCTCGGCACGCAGGTGCGTTTCGTCAGTATCTATAATTTGACGCAACTCAGCCTCAATTTGAGTAAAGGCTGCCCATGATTCCTGTGTTCTTTCCCGGAAGTTTTTTTCAAACCGAGGCAGGGCCAACCGATGACGGCAATCATCTATGTACTCCTGGGTATCTTTATCTCCGGGGCGAGCTTTCAAGGCTTTTTCAAAGTATTTCAGAGCGGGACCTTCTTCATTCAGATAGTAATATACACTCGCTATCCGATAATTCCAACAATGATCTTCCTTGAAATATTCCTCATGCGGCGCCAAAAGTTCCAGCGCTTTCTCGAACAATTCATTTTTGCCTATATCAGCAATAGCAATATAAGCCTTGGCCAATTCGCTGTCCAGTTCCGGGGTGCGCTCCTCGGCAGGAATCGCTTCCAGGGCGTCAATAACTTTCTGATTCTCTTTTTTTTCAAACCACTGCTGGCATTGTTTTAATAAATCCTTATTAGCGTCTCCTTTAATTGTTCTGTTAATATTTTGTTAATAAGTTGAGCTTGTAATTTCAAAGCTAAAATCCATATCTTCATTTATGGTTGTTTCTTCGTTTGTGGCTAGTTGTATCACAAATTCAAATGTAGGTTCATAGTCCCCGTTCTGCAAGGTTTCTCCGCCCAAAATCTCGATATGATACCAGCCATTTTCAAGCTCAATCATCGGCTTATTATGCACTCTATAATAAGAAATCAGATCTTTCACCTTTTCAGGAGTAAACTGTTTCAATATCGGCCATGTAAAAAGCAACAGCATATTATGAGCTACTTTGAGGGAATAACCGCTTTTCCGAAACTGCAATCGGTTTTTTTCTTTGCAACTCCGGTGTATCACCAGAGAGGTTGAACAATATGGTATAGGGATAGTTTTCAATCCCGGTCATTGGGATTACAATTCCTTCAGCAAATACCCTGTCGCCGCTTTCGTTTGTGGTAAACTCCATTGCTAAATCATCTGAAAGATGATTTGCCTGCTTCCAGTCCTGCAGTAACAAAATGTCACCAAGGAGAAAATAATTGACAAGATCGTTTAATACTTCCGTAAACCTATATATCATCCATTATTCCTCCCTCACAATCCGATCCGCTGCCAGCCGTCCAGCCGCTCCTGCACCGCATCGATCTTCCAGCCATCGCCCACCCGTTTCATGAGAAAGCGGCGGTCAAAGCCGGTGTTTTTCTCTCTGGTGTAGATGTAGAGCTTGTTCTTAGTGATCTGTTCCGCGTCAAGGAATTCTTCCCCGTTGTAGGTGCCCTGTTTGGTATATGAGAGAGCCAGAGGCCGATAGCCCAGACGGGGCTTTTCGCTCACATACTTCTCCCAGATTGCCATAATTCGAGGCTCTACATCATTATTTTCAAACCCTACTTGTTCTACAAACTGTTCCCATTCCGTCATCTCGGCAAAGAAAGCGGACAACACCCTGCGGCATTCCTCTGCCGCCTGCTCGTCCAATGTGACAGGCTTTTTTGCTTTTTCCCTCTGAACCTTTGAAAAATGCTCCATTTGTTCCTTAGAAAATTGCTTATGTACGATAGGTTCAATCCTATTGTTATCAACAATGGCAAGCAATCCCTCATAAGTGACAGCGGTATCGTCGATTTGAATATGTGTTAGCTTTGGAATAGAAGCGGCCTGTAAAAGCCCCGTATCATTCAAACCTGTACGGTTTAATGTTACAAGATCGAGCTTGTTATTTTGCAAAACAGACAAACCGCTGCCGTTGATACCAGCATTTCCGTCCAAAAGTAAGTAGCGAAGTTTTGGCATTGCGGAAAAAACCTGAAAGCAGGCATCTGTTAAAGCTCCGTTCTCTACTCCGAAATTTACCATATTTTTATGTTCGGCAAACGGTGTAAGCAATTTATCCGTTACCGGATAACCTTTCACATGAAAACCAACCAAGGCGTAACCAGCCAGCCTTTCCATGATCTCTGTAGTCAACTCCGGAATATCAAATTTCTTTTCTCCATCTAAAATTAGGACACCGTTTTCCCAATCCGCTGTTCGTACCCGTTTTGGCCATTCCATAGTATACCTCCTTACTTCTGCCCTCTATACAGTTATCACTTTATAGAAAAACACCTTATCAAATATCCCAATCTATAAAATCTTCATTGTTCAATATAAATTGCTGGTACAAAGATTTCAAATTTTCTTGTTCATTTCGTGAGAGCTTTTCTCCATTTTCATAATGCAATGTATCAGAATATAAAATAAACCCATCCAGCTTTCCGGATATAGCTCGAAACTCACCATTTCCGATAATTGCAACACCGTTACAATCAAATGTTACCGATGAAGAATTTGTATAGATTTTTTTAATCGCTGTTACCATTTGGTAATATCACCCCTCATTTTCAAGCTATACCTTGTTCCAACCTCTCAAATCCACCCGAATAATTGGACGGTAAAAATCAAAATCATTGCAGATTTCGTTATTCTCCTGAACTTCAGGTTTACAATGCGGAGAACAAGGCAAATATCCGACAAACGGTCCCATTCCACCGCAAATATTAGAGCCTCCGTCGCCGCCACAAGTAGTCAACATTTTTCCATCTACCAACTCCCTTTTATAAGGATCATAAGCGATAGACAGACCAAAAAAATTGGGTTGTTCCATATCGTATGGCTTTCCTTGACTCTCCGAACCTTCAAAATGGTGCAAGTGCATAGTATAATCAAGTCCGTCGCCCCACGGAAACAAAGTACGACAACCTCCTCCGCACAAATATGCCCATTCATCTGGTGTTGGAAGTGTAGCCGCCAATTCATGAATTAAGGTCAGTAGAAATTTTGGGTAGGTCATCGGATGGCACAACCATGCGCGCCAGCCATCATCACTTCGTTCAAAGCGGACTTTTTGACTGATTTCAAATCTCTGCCCATTCTGATTACAAAATTTCTGTAAGTTTTCCAACCATTCCGGATGCGCAGTAATGCGGGGATCGTTCATAGAAACACTTTCCCAACCAATTTCCTCCAATTTCCGTCCCACCAACATGGGCTTAATAGTCACTTGCCGCACATCAGTCATATTTTCGCTGATGAACTCTTCCGGACTACTTTCAATCTCAAATTCCTTAAAAAAATCATTCAGTTCACCCCTGCTTTCCTTATTCAAACCTGTAACAAAGCGATCCCAACCAAGAGTAACGGTATCACCCGGAACAAAAACAAATTCTCTGCCTGCTTTTTCAAATATTCCGGTAATACAGCTCTGTCCCCAACGGGAAAAAGCGTATAATTCCTTGAATGTCATATTATAATGAGCCGCTAATCTCTGCATCAGCCAGAGCTTATCCGACAGTTTTAATTTATCAAACTTTGGGCGAAACAAATTCTCATTCATATCAAGTCCTCCTACAACCTATCCAGATTCTCCTGTAGATCATCCTGCATCAAGTGTTGGGCAATAGCTCGATTCAGTACCTCATGGTGGTGATGGGCTGACTGCTCTACCCAACTATTTTCCGAAATGCTCCAGATATAACTCTCGCACGGAATAGGGGCCTACAAGAGTCTTTTTCTGTCGGCCATCCCAGGAATATACATGAATTTTGCCACCATCCCCAATGTACCGCTGTTCCTCAAAGGGTGCGGGAAAGGGGAAGCTTTCTACGATGCTCCAGTCAATCTTGGGCTTCAGCCCATCAAACTCCTCGCGCTTGAGCCTTTTGAAATTGAACACCAAGGCCGCTCCAATTCCATCGAAAAGCAAATCTGTGTATTCTCTGGGGGTAATATTCTCGCTCACGCTGGCAGCTTTGATGTCCACATTCAGAACCTTATCGCCGCAGTTTGTCCATATTTTATTGGGAGAGAACCAGGTAGTCCGATTCATGCCGCCTGCAAAATCCTCGCGGAAATAGCTTCTGTTTGCGCTGTCCATCTCGACCCCTTCCCGAAGCAAGCCGTTGTATGAGGAAAGCGGAAAATATCGGTGTTTTGCCGGGTCAAACTGGTCAAACGAAATGTTCAACAGATACCCATGCTTCTCACTGCGCATAAGCTTGTGTGGCTTCACAATGTTTTCTTCGATGAAACTCCAAATGTACTCGTCCACATGAATAGATACACGAGGGCGACTGAATAATGTGATTTTGTAGTGATCTTCTCTGTCCACTCTCTCCGTATTGAACCAGATACGATGAATTTTAACCATAGTTATCCCCTCGCATGATTTCTGCCAACGACACTTCTGTTTCCGCCTAAAAAAGCAGTTCACCGAAAAACAGTCTAAGAACCACGGCAGATAATGATTCAAGCTGTGGCTTGCTGAGAGGAGTGTAGTGAAGGACGATTTCTCCATACAACTCCGTGTTGATGTGGTGTTCTTCCAGATACCGCAGAACCTTTCGGTTGTTCCGCACGATATTTAGACGAAACCTGGTATTATCAAGGGCATATTCAAAACAGTCCGGGTCAATCAACTGACCATTGGCTGGATCATTCATTTCCAAGCGGAGTGCTTCCGCGCCGGCCTTGCGGGAGAGTGTAAAGTAGCCATCCTCCAGTTCAAAGGACAGGCAGGACAGTCCTTCCTCATTGTCCAGCTCCCAAGTCATTCTTTTTGCAAATAATTCCATTGGTTTACCTCATAACTACTCCAAGGTCATTTCACAAAGGACCAGCTTGTCTTTCTCATCGCTGAGAAATGCCCGGTTCCCCCATACATCCAGCACATGGAAGGAAGCGTATCCACGGGGCATGGCAAGGTCGATCAGCACCAAATCCGAAAGGCGCAGCACCTTTTGTTTACCCTTCCAGTCATCATTCTTAAAAATGGGAGATAGGATCAGGCAAGTCCTGTCACCGGAGAATTTTCCGCGCATCCCGTGTTTTCCGGGCAGGCGGCTTAAATTATCTTTGCCCCACAGTTTCTTTTTGAATAGTCCGTTTTCCTCCAGTTCCAGATACCAATAGTAGCCCATGAGAGAAAGGCCCGCCGGATTGATGGTGCTGCTTTCCAAAAAGGCATAAAACTGTCCATTCTGTTCCAGTATGGAGCCAATCATAGGATAGTTGTAGTGAAAGTCTGCCTGGGCAAAATTGCCGCCAGCTCGCTCTACCGCCGCCAAATGGGTCTGTCGGGTTCCTGCTTTGCTGTATACGCAAGAGCCGCTTTCTGCCCAGTGTGCAGTCATGGTTTCAAAGTCTACTGTCAGGCTGGTAAAACTGTTGGTCGCATCAGCGGAGTTGTCCACTCGGCACACAATAGGGAAAACGCCCTGGCTTCCGGTGACTGCCACCGGCTTGGGAATACCCTGGGCACACCAGTTATCCATGGGGATCGGAATCCACTCTCCATCCATCTGCGGCATCCACCAAAGGGATTTACTGGCTGGGCAAACCAACAGTATTCCTCTGTCGCATGAGAGTAAAACAGGGACTTCCCAAACATCTTGTTGCTCTTTCGGCTCCGGGCTGGGAATCCACCGGGAAACTTCGCCTTTGACCCACAAAACGCCGCTGCACTCTTGCGCGAGATGATAGGTCAAAAACACAATTTCATCTTCGCCGCGGGCTACCATACCCTTGCATCCAGTCGGGCTGTATTTGAAGGAAGTTCCCGTCAGTTCAAATTCCTCGAACTCCCAGTTCTTTATCACTTTTAGTTTCTCTTTCATACTTTCACCTCACAGCAAGTCTACCTTGATACTGCACCGTTCCAGAACCGGCAGCACCTGTTCCGGCTTGGAGGACATGAGAGTAATATGTTTGAGATTGGGGAACTGGCGCAGTTCCGCCTCAGTAACGGTATTAAGATCAAAGGCTCCATCCTCGCCATCCCAGAACGGACAGAGTTGGGTATAAATCTCGCTGCCGCCATCCATCTCGATCTCTGTAATCTCTGGAGCCAGCCGCGCCGGGACAGGGTATTTCTCCAGCCACTTCCGAATCTCTGGGATGGGTTCATACCCTTCCGCGTCAATGTCGATCTTGCGTCGGCTATACTCTCTGGCAAACTCATGTGCATCTAGTTTAGGAGCCAGTAAGCCTTTCTCATACATCAGGACTTCCATGACCGCCAGCTTGAAGTTGAAGCTGGTAAAGGTGAGCACTGGTTCAGTCGGCTTGGATAACTTGTATTTCTGCACTTTCGCCGCCTTATTCTCTGGCTCTTTCCAGCTGATCTGTACCATGGCGGAGAGGGCCTCCAGCTTTGCTTTCTGCGCTGATTGCTCCTCTGGAACAGGACCCGGCAAGCGGGTATAAACGGTAAAGCCGCCTAATTTGAGGGTATGGGCAAATCCGGCGAAATCCTTCCAGCTGGCCTCTCGGTAGTCCTTGGACCCGATCCAAACCGCTCCGTCAAATGTCTGCCGGACCGCATACTCTCCCTGTGCCGCTACCCGGACACCAATGGTTTTGATGGTCTGCTCATCTTCGTCCAACCAGCCCTGTAGTCCAAGCTCGTCCCACAAAGCAAGTGCCTGGGTATAGGGACTCTCTCGGCCTGTAATGGGGCTTTTTCGTGTTCCATTTTGCAGGACAATGTGGGCAGGCCCCAACTTTTCCGCCAGCTGCGACAGGGTAAGCGGCGGCGTAAATACCGCCCCCAGGATTGTCAGGCTGTCTTTTTTGAGAATGATTTTTCGCTCCGTGGCCTTGGACGGTAGAAAGATGGGCAGATTCGGGTACACTTCTTTGTACTCCCGCCATTCCAGCTTTTTGGGCTTGTTTGCCGTCCGAAGGAAGCCCCAGAAGTCGATGGGATAACGGAACACCGGCCCAACCCTGTCCCGCCGGGTGACGATGACCACCGTGCCATCGGTGAGTATTCCAATGTGCTGCATTTTCTCCCCGCCGAACATTCCCGGACGGATACGCAGCACTTCACGGGTGTTCCTATTGATGAGCTGAGCAAAGTCATCGGAGAGGATTTCGCCGTTTCCCTGCACCAGCAGCCAGTCCCCGGTAAACCAGCGAAGTTTCAGCCCCTCGCCCATTCCGGGCAGGGGGGCGATGCGGCACCGCCCGGTGTCCATGTCCAGTTCCAGCAGGCATTCTTCCATCCGCCCCCTGCCACTGACTGCGTGGATCATGGTAATGCGGCCTGTGCCGGGAACGGGAACGGCCTCGGAGAGATGGTCGTATCCGTCCAGAGAGAAGGTGTGTTTTGTTACCTTGCCGTTTTCCCAGCGGTAAATCTGCCCCTTGTACCACTCGTTGGAAAAGTAGACCCGGCCCAGCCCGTCTGTCACGATGCCACAATGGTATTTGGTGCTCCATCCATCTTCCGGCAGGGGCCAGTTTTTCACATCCTGACAGGTGCCCCGGTCGGTGAGTTCAATCCGTGTGGCGTTGGTGGGATCGCCCACCCAGAGGGAATGGTCAGCCCAGCACAGGGTCCGGGGCGGACCGTCATATCCAATGGGGGACGGCTCGAACCAGTTGAGGGTAGCCGGATTCTTGCTCAGTAATGCCCGCCCAATAGTCCCGCTGCCAGCGGCTCTGGACGCGGCATAGAGTCCATTTTCTGCGGAATAAGTGAGGCACCCAAGGTGCGGCAAACTGTGAGCGCGGGTCACCTGGGGCGGACGCTGGCGCAGATCGGCCACACAGCCGTTTTTCCATTCTTCTGCATCCTGGTTTTTCCATTCGCCCGCCGCAAAATCACCCGCCAGGGAGTTGAAGAAATAATCGTACTCATCCTGAAGTATGTATTCCTCGCAGGGCATCAGCTTCCCAGGGTCCTGCTCCTTGGCATGGTCGCCCCATTTTCGCCCTTGCTGTTTCATCAGGTGGCAATATTGCCCCTGCTTTTTGCAGTAGCGTTCCCATTCGCTGCGTTCTTCTTCTGGGATTAAGGCAAACAGATACTCGTCCTCATCGTCCAGGTTATACAGTGCCCAGCCGAAGGCAGACAGCTCCTGCCCCAATGCCGCCGCCCCTTTTTCATGGGATAGCTTCATATACTGAACGCCAACGGCATCAAAGCGTTCATCCAGCAGCGCCGGGACCTGCGCGCCCCATTTTTCTCGCAGTTCCGCCAGAGTGTCCTGTACGGCTCCGTCAAATTTCAGAATGTCCAGCGCATCGGATATGATTTGTGCCCAGTCTGGCATGAAAGTACCCCCTTTTTAGTGCCTCAAAGTTTGCTGCTCAGCCGCTTGACTGGCGCAGACATTACATCTGGAAAATGCTTACACAGAATCTCTGTGAATAAGGTCATTGCAATAAACGGTTTGAGATTACCTGCTGCAATCTCAAAATATTGAGAATAGCTCCAATCCAACTCATCTTCTCCGCACCAAAAGTTGAGAAGTTCAGCCCCCAGATCCATCTGCTGACTGGATAGGGATTTCCATGGAATCTGTGACCGCAGATACTCCCAAACCTCTCTGAGTTGTTCTGCAGCAATGCGTTGATGGGCATAATCCCGCACATTCTTGAAATAGGTATCCAGTTCTATGTAGCTGGGAAAGAGGCTGCTACAATCAATCTTGGAAAATATCTCCGCCATACAGAGAATTCGCCGCTGGTGAAAAGCCTCCATTTCCCGCTCCAAAGCCTCAGCCTGAATCATTTCGTGTTTCTCTCTACAGGCATAGGCTTTATTTTCTGGTACCTGGAACGCTTCATCTACTTTCTTGGCTATGGTAAACATCTGGATTTCATCGGTATTCTTGCGCTTCCGCAGATCATCCCAACTGCCTCGTTCCAATTTATCCTCTTTTGAATAACAAACAGAGCATATCGCCTGTGCCGGATCAATTTCTCTTGTCAAACAGTAAGGACAAAGAATTTTCGCATTCTCACACAATCTGGTCGCCTCCTTTCCGTTGTGTTACAGCGACAGCCATGTGGTCAAAGCACTGATTTCCTCCCGCAGCAGTGGGGACTTCCCAGCGGCGGCAAAGGCTTTTTGGACACCCCCATAGCGCCGCTCGGAGCGGTCTACCAGCTGGAGTGCGGCTGCCTCCAAATCGGGAATCACCATCACAGCATCTGCCAGCGCCTGAGCGGAGAGTTTATCCGCAATCAGAGAGGCGGCAAAGTAGCGCAAATGGCTGAGAGAGAGGGCGGACAAATCGCTGAGTTTGTGTAGCTCATAGAGTTTCAGAGCATAAAGGGATGGAAGCCCATCCAGAGCCGGTAGTTTCTGCACAGCCGGTAGTGACTGGAGATAGAGTTTCTGAAGCCGGGTCGCCGGAGTCAGGAAAGGGGCAAGATCTTCCGTTTTCCGCATTTCCTCCAAATGGAGATAGGTAATGCTGGTGAGAAGTGGGGTGATGTCGCCATTCTTTTCCCCACGCAGGTGGAGAACACGCAGGCCGGGGAGAGAAACATTGTCCCAGGAAACAGGGGCCGACAGCCATAGGGACAGTGCATGAAGCTGCTTTAGCTCGGAGAGAACTTCTACACCCTCACATTTTTCCATTAGGGTCAGTTCCTCCAGATTGGGATAATCTCGCAGGAAGGACAGATTCACCTTCCGCTCTCCCGTCACAGACAGACACCGTACCGCATCTGGTTTTAGTCCATTCAGATCAATCTTTTCTCCGCCGCGCCAGAAAACTGCGGTGCAGTATGCCTGTTCCATTTTGCTTCTCTCCTTATTCCTCAAACTCGCCCTCAATCATTCCATTAAGATATTTTCCGGGATCAGCAATAAATTCCTCCCATTTGGCTAACGGATGAAACTTCTCATGCTCGATGTCCAGATACCACAGCTTTTTGTCCCTGGGGCTCCACAGCAGCAGGTAGTCGCTGTAATTGTCCATCTTCGCCATCAGGGAGAGCAGTTTTTTCCGCTTCCAGGTTATCTCCTGCACATCCATGTAGGGATAAAGTTCCGCCCACTTTACCAGTTCCCGTTCCGGAAATTCCAAACGCAAGGGGCCGGTTTTTAAGTATTCCACAAGCTTGGCGGGCAGCTTGTAAGGCATGAGCTGACGCACCTTTTCCTGTTCGTTGTGCCATTCTTCCGGCTCCAGAGCTTTTAAGTAGGCGGCCATTTCCTGATTTTTGTTCTGCACTGCCAAGGTGTAGGGCCGGTCGCCGTATTTATCGGAAATGGTGATGTCTGCGCCCTGCTCCACCAAATAGCGCACCATCGAAAAATCGTTGTGCCGTGCCGCTTCAGTGACAGGAGTCGAAGCGTAGGGAAACACCATATCTGGCTTGTGATAGTTGATGTCCGCCCCGTTTTGAATCAGATACACCGCCAGCATCTGATTCCCTTGGCTTGCCACACTGCGCAGGGCTTCTCCGCCATATTGTTTCAAATCCATACCCAGCCTGTCCAAAATTGGGAGCACATCAGGATCACGCCGGTTCTCCAGATGGAGAAACAGCCGATAGATGTCTTCTTGTTTCGCGGGAATTCTGACTCCCGCATGGATCAGAAAAGAAAACAGGGTCAGGTCTTGACTGCGCAGGGAGCCGTAAAGCAATTCTTCCGGGTTATGGGTCAAATCCGCTCCGGCTTCGATCAGCAGCTGCACCATGTCTATCCGGTTTTCCAGCACCGCCAGTTCCAGCGGAGAGGCTTCGTCATCCCGCAGCCAATCTCCAATCATTACCTGATAGCACTGCGGCTCATTGGGCGAATGCCCCGCATGAAGCAGGGAACGGAGTGTCTCAATGTCGCCACCTCGGATGGCAGCCATCAGAGGCGGTACATTTGAATAGCTTACTTCACTCATCTGAATCCTCCTGCCATCCTATTGAAAAATTTTCTGATACTGTTCTCTCAGTTCCGCCGGTGCTGCTTTGATCACCTTGCCGCCGCCATTTTGCGCAGCTTGCCCCCAAATGCCCCAGAGCACATCTTGCCAGAGAAAGTCCTGGGATCTTTTGTCCTGGCAATTTTCTTCCGGCAGGTAGTCCTCTAAATGACCCTTGATCTCCAGCAGAGCGTTCAGACTCTCCTCATTGGCAATCAGAGCACGGAACTCCTTAGCCGGTTTCATACCTTGCAT
>ERZ1106952.584-NODE-584-length-15778-cov-4.669720_pt1 | contig 15778 bp, 18 predicted proteins | sample MGYA00403677_ERZ1106952 | MGnify/ENA primary metagenome ERZ1106952 (study PRJEB35170, sample SAMEA104062415) | human gut metagenome | biome: human gut; feature: human-associated habitat; material: faeces | place: Denmark | collected 2012-05-14 ...
TTTATATATTGTAAGTAAAATTCTTAAAAGTCATAATCTTTATTATAAAATAGAAAGCAAAAGAAATTCTGTTTTGTTTACTATTTATTTTTAGATAAATAATTTTCATAAAATAAGGAAAAATAAATTTAAGAAATAAATAGGAGGCACAAACATGGATATAAAAAAAGACATGAAAAATATAAAGGATGACGTGGTAAAGGGTGCATCAAAATTAGGAAATGCAGTAAAACATACAGCAAAAGATCTTAAAAAAGATGTAAAAGGCATGTCTATGGAAGTAGGCGAAATAGCTGGAGATATGAAAGAAAAATATGAAGATAGCAAGCTTGCCAAAGAAATAAAAAAACAAATGAAAAAATAATTAAAAGGTCCACTATTTGGTGGGCCTTTTAATTTTGAAGAAATATTGTACTGATACAATTAGGGAATAATTTGTAAAATTATAAAAAATATTAAAAAGTGTATTATAATTAACTTAAAATATGATAATTAGGAGGATATGTTATGGAAAGTACGAGAAAACAAAAAAATAATATATCGAGTAAAACGAGAGTATTAGTATCATCAGCTTTATTTGCTGCCTTAGTATGTATTACAACAGCATTTCATATACCAGTTGGAAATGGTGGATATGCTCATATAGGAGATACATTTATATATCTAGCAGCAGTTTTATTACCAAAACCTTATGCAGCACTAGCAGCAGCTGTGGGAGCTGGCATGGCAGATGTGCTTACAGGGGCTGCAAATTGGGCTTTTGCTACAATAATAATAAAGCCAATACTTGTTTTGTTTTTTACTAATAAAAGTGATAAAATAATAAATGTGAGAAATGTATTTGCTGCAATTATAGCAGGAATAGTTGGAACAGTTTTATACATGGTAGCAGAAGGAATTATGTATGGAAGTTTTGTAGCTGCATTTGCTCTATCACTTGTAGGACTTATACAACCTATAGGAAGTTTTATAGTATTTATAGTTTTAGGACTAGTATTTGATAAAATAAAAATAAAAGAAATCATAAAATAATATGATAGATGGAGGAAGAAATGACAATATTATATGATTATGAGGATAGCCTTTATATTAATTTAACAAATAAATGCCCATGTGCTTGTGTATTTTGTATAAGAAAAGAAACAGATCATGTGGGAAATAGTGATAGTTTATGGTTAGACCATGAACCAACAGTTGAAGAAGTTAAAAAAGAGTTTAAAAACTTTGATTTAAATAAATACGAAGAAATTGTATTTTGTGGATATGGAGAACCACTTGTTAGAATAAATGAAGTTGTTGAAGTTGCTAAATATATTAGAAGTATTTCTAATATAAAAATAAGAGTAAATACAAATGGTCTTTCTGATTTAATTCATAATAAAAAAACAGCACAAATGTTAAAAGACAATATAGATGCTGTATCAATTAGTTTAAATGCACCAAACAAAGTAAAATACAATGAAGTTACAAAACCTAAATTTGGAGAAAAATCATTTGAAGCTTTATTAGATTTTGCAACGGATTGTAAAAAATATATAAAAGAAGTTAATTTTTCTGTAGTAGATGAAATAAATGAAAAAGAAATACAAGAGTCAAAAGAATTGGCAGAAAGTATGAATATACCTTTAAGGGTAAGACATAAAAATTAATTTAAGTAATATTGATAGCTTATTTAGTAATAAATAAGCTATTTTTTTGGGTTTCAAAGCATATAAATTTTATATGTTGCGAATAATTTTTTTGTTATTAATAAAATTTATTCGTAAAAGTTGACATTAATTGGGTGATAATCTAAAATTATAGTCATAAAAGGGAAATATTTAGTACAATACTGTTTGCTTTTGGAACATAATGATATTTATATCATCAAATTATATTTATGTAAAAAATTATGGGGGTGTTTTGATTTATGCAAGTTGCAAATCAGGAATCTAGTACTTTGACAAAATTATTTCCAATTCTCGATAATAAGGGAGTAAATATTAAAAAAGAAATAATGGCAGGTCTTACAACATTCTTAACCATGGCGTATATCATAGCAGTTAATCCAAATATTTTATCACAATCAGGAATGCCGGCTGGAGCTTTAGTCACAGGAACTTGTTTAGCAGCTGCTGTTGGATGTTTTATTATGGGGATTATTGCAAACCTTCCTTTTGCACTGGCTTCAGGTATGGGGCTTAATGCTTATTTTACTTATACTGTAGTACTTGGAATGGAAGTAAGTTGGGAGGTTGCTCTTACAGCAGTTTTTGCTGAAGGTATTATATTTATAATTTTATCATTATGCAAAGTTCGTGAAGCTGTTGTAAACTCCATACCAGTAAATATGAAACTGGCAGTATCAGGAGGGATTGGTTTATTTATAGCAATTATAGGTTGTATAAATTCTGGTTTAGTTGTAGCCAATGAATCAACATTAATATCACTAGGAGCATTTACACCATCAGTTATTATAAGTTGTGTGGGCATAGTTATAATAGCTGTTTTATCAAAGAAAAATGTAAAAGGATCCATATTAATAGGAATAGTTATTTGTTCATTAATTGCTTGGGGCTATGCTTTATTTAATTCAAAAGCTGCTGCCAATTTAGGTATATATTTACCAAGTGGAGTATTTAAATTTGAAAGTATTGCACCAATTGCAGGAAAATTAGATTTTAGTTATGCTACAAATCCAGCTAATTTAACTAATTTTATATTAGTACTTTGCACATTTTTATTTGTAGACTTTTTTGATACTGTGGGAACAATAGTAGGTGTGGCATCTAAAGCTGATATGATAGATGAAGATGGAAAAGTTCCTAATGTGGGTAGAGCACTTCTTGCAGATGCCTGTGCAACTACAATAGGTGCAGGACTTGGAGTATCAACTGTAACTACTTATGTTGAAAGCTCAACAGGTGTACTAGAAGGTGGTAGAACAGGCTATACAGCAATAACAGTAGGAGTATTATTTGTAATAGCTATGTTTTTATCTCCAATATTTGTAGCAATACCTTCATGTGCCACTTCACCAGCATTAATTTATGTGGGATATTTAATGCTTAGTGCAGTTAAAGATATTGATTTTTATGATATTACAGAAGGTGTACCAGCATTTATAACTATTGCAGCTATGGCATTTACTTACTCTATAGGAGATGGATTAACTCTTGGGGTTTTATCATATGTAGTAATTAACTTATTATATAATTTAATAGCACCTAAAGAAGAGCGAAAACGTATATCAGCTGTAATGGTAGTACTGGCACTATTATTTGTACTTAAATTAATTTATTTATAAAAAATGTATAAAAAATGTAAATCCTAGGATTATAAAAACCCTAGGATTTTTTAATATATTTAATGTAATTATTAATTATTGAAAAAAATTAAAAGTGAGTTATAATTAAAAAATGGAAATAAATGCAAAATTGGTAAGAGGATAAAGAATGGTCAAAAGAAAATTAGTTATTATACTTATTTTAAATATGGCAGTAATTATGATTGCAGGAGCATTTTTTTTAAGAGTGATGCATATAATTTAATGCTATATAAAAATACAGTTAAGCAAAGTAATTATATAAGACATGCTCTTGGAGGATTAGATACTTATCAATATTAAAATACAATAGAAGCCTTAGAAAATAGCTATAAAAAAGGTTTTAGATTATTTGAAGTTGATGTTAGATTTACGAGTGATGATAAACTTGTATTAACTCATGGGTGGGAAGAAGTAGATTATATTGAAAGAATGGGGATTAGCTATGATGAGCAAAATTCAATACCCACATATAAAGAGTTTATGAACTATAAAATTCAGGGGAGATATAGTGCAACAAGCTTTAATGATTTAGTTAAAAAGAAGTTGCAAAAAAAATGAAAGAAAGCAACCTTATATCTTATGTATTTACTAGTGATAATAAAGAAGAAGTTAAAAAAATATTTGATATGGGAGCAAATATTGTCGGTACGAATTTTTTAGAATAATAATCAAACAATAAAATTATAAACACTTATTATAGATTGACAATCAAAATAAGTAGTCATACACTTTAATTAATGGGTATTATTAAATATTTAATAATGCCCATTATTGATAGTTACAATAACAACTAAAAGGGGGAATTTTATGTCAGGGGAAAGTGTAATAAAAGAAAATAAAATGGGTACTATGCCCATAAATAAATTACTTATAAGTATGTCACTTCCAATGATGATATCCATGTTAGTGCAAGCACTATATAATGTGGTAGACAGTATATTTGTATCACAAATTAGTGAAAATGCCCTTACTGCTGTATCGCTTGCCTTTCCAGTGCAAAACTTTATGATAGCTGTTGGAGTAGGTACTGGTGTTGGTATAAATGCTCTACTTTCAAGATCTTTAGGGGAAAAGAAATTTGAACAAGCAAATAAGGTTGCCAATAATGGTGTTTTTTTAGCCGTATTAAGTTATATTGCATTTTTAATTTTGGGGATTATATTTAGTAGAAGATTTTTTCAGTGGCAAACTGATATAAAAGATATAGTTGATGGTGGTTATTCTTATTTGATAATAGTTACAACTTGCTCTTTTGGAATGTACGGTCAAATTGTCTTTGAAAAGTTAATGCAATCAACTGGAAAAACAATTTTTTCAATGACAACTCAATTAACAGGTGCCATTGTAAATATAGTATTAGATCCCATATTAATTTTCGGTCTATTTGGATTTCCAAAGCTAGGTATATCAGGAGCTGCCATAGCAACAGTTATAGGTCAAATTTGTGGTATGAGTTTGGGTATTTATTTAAACACAACTAAAAATAAAGAAATAAAAGTTGAAGTTAAAAACTTTAGACCAAATTTAAGAACAATAAAAGAAATTTATGCTGTAGGTATTCCTTCAATTATAATGGCATCTATTGGATCAGTTATGACTTTTGGACTTAATAAAATATTATTAGTTTTTTCATCAACAGCAACAGCAGTTTTTGGCGTTTATTTTAAACTTCAAAGCTTTATATTTATGCCTGTGTTTGGTATAAATAATGGAATGGTTCCTATAATTGCTTACAATTATGGTGCGAGAAATAAAGATAGATTAATGAAAACTGTTAAAATAAGTATAATGTATGGAATAAGTATAATGCTTATTGGTTTAGTAATATTTCAAGTTTTTCCAAAAGAGTTACTTAGTTTATTCAATGCATCTGATAAAATGATAAGTATAGGCGTTCCAGCCCTTAGAACTATAAGTATAAGTTTCTTATTTGCAGGATATTGTATAGTAGTAAGCTCCATGTTCCAAGCACTAGGCAATGGAGTTATGAGTATGATTGTATCTTTAGTTAGACAATTAATAGTTTTACTTCCTGTAGCTTATTTATTATCAAAGAGTGGCAATTTAAATATGGTATGGTGGGCATACCCTATAGCAGAAATAGCATCTGTATGTTTGAGTGTAATTGGTTTTAAATATGTTTACAAAAAAGAAGTTCTTCCTCTTGAGAAAAAAGATAAAATTAATCATAATGTAAAAATGACTGAGTTTTCTACTGAAAGTTAATAAAATAATTAAAAGATATGCACTTAGTAAGAATTAATACTAATAAGCATGTCTTTTTTTATTTATAATAGATTTATTATGCTTAAATATATATTTATAGGGTAATTTTTATGTATATGAAAAATATTGTGGTATAATAAGTATGAAAAAATTCAAATAGAACATATTTATAATATCTTAATTAAATAATTAAAATATAAAATATATACTTAAAATATATATTTGGACAAAGGAGATAAAATGAGAGAAGTAGAATTATTAGCCCCCGCTGGTGATTTAGAAAAATTAAAAATAGCATTTGAATATGGTGCAGATGCAGTTTATATAGGTGGAGAAATATTTGGTATGAGATCGGCTGCCAAAAACTTCACAAAAGAAAATATGATAGAAGGGGTAAATTTTGCCCACGAAAGAGGAAAAAGAGTTTTTGTTACTTGTAATATAATTCCAAGAAGTGAAGATTTAGAAATTTTAAGGGATTATTTATTAGAACTAGAAGAAATAGGAGTGGATGCTGTTATAGTATCTGACCCAGGTGTATTTAAAGTAGTAAAAGAAACTATTCCAAATATGGAAGTTCATATAAGTACGCAAGCTAGTACAACTAATTACAACGCTGCAAATTTCTGGTATAATAAAGGTGCACAAAGAATTGTTACAGCTAGAGAATTATCTTTAGAAGAAACAAAAGAAATAAGAGAACATATTCCAGAAGATATGGATATAGAAGCCTTCGTTCATGGAGCAATGTGTATGTCATATTCAGGAAAATGTACAATAAGTAACTATACAACTGGTAGAGATGCCAATAAAGGTTCATGTGCTCAATCTTGTAGATGGAAATATACATTAATGGAAGAAAATAGTGGTGAGTATACACAAGTTGTAGACAATATTGATCCAGACTTCTTCTTCAATACTAAAGATTTATGCATGATAGAATATATTCCACAAATATTTGATGCAGGTATAACTTCTTTAAAAATTGAAGGAAGAATGAAAACTGCATATTATGTAGCAACTACAGTAAGAGCATATAGAATGGCACTAGATGAATACTACAAAGATCCAGAAAACTGGAAGTTCAATCCAATGTGGTTAGAAGAACTTAAAAAAGGTAGTCATAGAGATTACTCAACAGGATTTTTCTTAAATAGACCAGATGAAAATTCAAATAACTATAAATCAGCATCATATATAAGAAACTACGATTTCATAGGACTTGTTAGAGGATATGACAGTGAAAGTGGATTATATATAGTTGAACAAAGAAATAAAATGAGTATAGGAGATAAAATAGAAGTTATAGGACCATACAAAGAAACTATGTTTACAACAATAGAAGAGATGTATGATGAAGAAGGTAATCCTATAGAATCAGCTCCTCATGCTAGACAAATAGTAAAAATGAAAGTAGGTCTTGAATTAAAAGAAAATTATATTTTAAGAAAACCTATAGAAAAAACAAGAATATTATAGAGATTTTTTAAGGAAGTGAGAATATAAATGAATATAGGAAGAAATGATAAATGTTGGTGTGGAAGTGGAAAAAAATATAAATCATGTCATATGGGATTTGATGAAAAAATAAAAGAATTTAAAGCTAAAGGATTTGAAGTTCCTCATCATAGTTTAATAAAAACTCCTGAACAAATAGAAAAAATAAAAGCAAGTGCAAAAATAAATAACGAGATACTTGATTTAGTAGGTCAACAAATAAAAGCAGGTATGACAACTAATGATATAGATAAAATAGTTCATGATTATACAATATCTCAAGGAGCTATTCCAGCACCTCTTGGATATAGTGGGTTCCCTAAAAGTTGTTGTACATCAATAAATGATCAAATATGCCATGGTATACCAGATGAAACTGTGTTAAAAGATGGAGATATAATAAATGTTGATGTTTCTACAATATTAGATGGTTACTACTCAGATGCATCTAGAATGTACATGATAGGTGAAGTTCCTGATAATGCTAAAAAATTAGTTGAAGTAACTAAAGAGTGTATGATAAAAGGTATAGAAGCTGTTAAACCATGGACTAGACTTGGTAATGTTGGATATACAATAGAACAACATGCAAAAGCTAATGGATATTCTGTAGTTAGAGAATTTGGTGGTCATGGTATAGGTTTAGAATTCCACGAAGATCCATTTGTATTCCACTTTGGAAGCAAAAATGAAGGAATGCTTATGGTGCCTGGTATGATATTTACAATAGAGCCGATGATAAATGAAGGTCATCATGATTTATATATAGATGCAGATAATGAATGGACATCTTATACTGATGATGGAAAGCTTTCTGCACAATGGGAAAATATGATACTTGTAACTGAAGATGGTTGCGAAATATTAGCTTATTAATAAAAAAAGAACACATTATGTGTTCTTTTTTTATTAAGTGAATTGAACACATACAAAAAATAAATAATATATAATAAAATGAAATTAATATTCACAAAAATATATATATATAATATAATAATAAAATATAAAATAAGATTGATAAAAAAATAACATATAAAAAGGAGTACGTATGAAAAAGAATAAAGTTGTTATAATTGGAGCAGGTATGGTAGGAATGAGTTATGCTTACTCAATGGTTAACCAAGGAACTTGTGAAGAATTAGTTTTAATTGATATAGATAAAAATAAAACAGTGGGAGAAGCACTAGATTTAAATCATGGGCTTAGCTATGCTCCTAGAAAAATGAAAATTTACTCAGGAGATTATAGTGACTGCAATGATGCAAATATAATTTGTATAACAGCTGGTGCTATACAGCTTCCAGGAGAAACTAGACTTGACTTATTACACAAAAATACAAAAATAATGAAATCAATAGTTGGTGAAATCAAAAAAACTAACTTTAATGGTATAATAATAGTAGCATCAAATCCAGTTGATATAATGACTTATGTAGTTTGGAAAGCATCAGGATATGATAGAAATAAAATAATGGGTTCAGGAACAACTCTAGATACAGCAAGACTTAGATTTGGATTAGGTGAAAGACTGGGAGTTACTCCAAAATCAATACATGCTTATGTAATGGGAGAACATGGTGATTCTCAATTTGTGGCATGGAGTTATGCTTTAATGGGTGTTCAACCAATTTATCAAGTGGCATCCAAAAAAGATGCAAAAATTAAATTTGAAGATTTAGAATTTATAGAAGATGAAGTGAGAAATATAGCGTATAAAATAATTGATTGTAAAAAGTCAACTTACTATGGAATAGGTATGGCTCTTACTAGAATTACCAAAGCAATACTTGACAATGAAAATAGTATATTAACAGTTTCATCTTACTTAGATAATAAATATGGTCATGATGATGTATTTATAGCTGTACCAAGTATAGTCAATGAAGAAGGTGTATCAGAAGTTATAGAACTTCCACTAGATAAAGGAGAAAAAGAAAAATTTGATAATTCTATAAAAATAATGAAAGAAAATATAAGTAAATTAGATATATAAGAAGTAAAAGGCGCCTAATTAAATATAGGTGCCTTTTTGATTTAAGAATAATTTTCCAAATAAATGTGGAAAATACATATATAATTCATATATAATTCATATGGAGATGGTATTATTTTCACATAATAAAAAAATATAATATTAAAGGAGATTTACAAATGGAAAAAGGTATGAAAAATACTAAAAAATTCAACCAAAAATCTATATTACCAATAGTACTTTATGTAGTTGCTGGACTAATAGCTATATATGCCATATTTACAATGTACTTATCTTACGATTACATAGTAAGTCTTGTAGATGCAGGAACTATTTCTATATCAGATCAATTATCAGATGTAATAGCATACTGTGTTAATGCATCAATAGCACCTGTATTTTATGCAATAGCAACATGGGCTATAGGATATGGTGTAGCTAAGTTAAATAAAATAGAGACATTACTAAAACCAAATGAAGAAGAAGTAATAATAGAAAAATAATAAAAAAAGTTACCTTATGTGTGAGGTAACTTTTTTTATATAATATGTAATTCTTTAAAAGTTTTTATAAACAAAGAAGAAATAATCATAGATGTAAAACTAGTTAGTAAAATACAAATTCTTGCGACTGCCATTAATTCTTCACTATTTGCAAAGGCAATTTCTGATATAAATATGGACATGGTAAAACCAATGCTACATACAATTGACGATAAAAAAATAGAAGTCCAGTTTAAATCAGAGGGCTTTTTTGTGATTTTTAAAAGATTACTTAAAAATGTAAAAATCATTATACCTAAAGGCTTACCTACCAGTAGACCTAAGTATATACCTAGAAATACAGATGGGAAATTAGTCAAATTTAAATTGCTACTAATGTTTATTCCTGTATTGGCAAAAGCAAACAAGGGCATGATAATTAAATTATTTATTGAACGAAAGTTTCTTTGTATATAATAAGAAGGAGAAAATCTTTTTTTGTAAGGTTTAGTAGGAATTACAAAGGCTAGTAGTATTCCACTTAAGGTAGAATGAATACCACTTAAATGAACAAAATACCAAAGTAAAAGTCCCATCATCAAATAAAAAGTTATACTTTCAATTTTATAAAATTTATTACTGATATACAAAAAAGTTAAAATAAGTAAAGCTAAAGATAAATAAAATAAATTTAAACTGCTAGAATAAACAGTACCAATTAAAATCATGGAAATCAAATCGTCAACTACAGCCAAAGACAATAAAAACATCTTAAGTGAAGGTTGTAAGTACTTGCTAAATAGAAAATATATTCCTAAAGAAAAAGCAATATCTGTGGAGATGGGAATGCAAACTCCAATCATATATTTACTATCTAAATTAAAATATGTATAAATTATAGCAGGCATAATAACACCACCAAGAGATGCTATTATGGGAAAAGAAGCTTTTTTAAAAGAAGACAAACTGCCATACAAAACTTCCTCTTTTATTTCTAAACCAGCTAGTAAAAAAAATATAGACATGAGAAAATCATTAACAAAACTATGAACATTAAAATCTTCTACTATATATGTATTAAAAAAGAAATTATCATAAAAAATTTCATAGGATGAATTGTTAATAATTAAAGCTAATAAGGTTAAAAATATAAGCAAAATACTTGTAAGAGCTTCTAAATTTTTAAAAAGAGATCTTTTTTTATTATTCATATTATCACCTCTTAAATAATCAATAAAAATTATCTGTATAAGTATATGATTTAAAATTGAAAATAAATATAAAATCTTATTAATTATCATATTGAGATATTTGTAAATTTATAATATAATCGTTGATGTTGCATAATATTAAATGAAGTTAACTTATGCGAAGGAGGGAAATATGACAAATAAAAGCAAAAAATTGACTTTAGTTGGATTAGTTGCAGCATCTTATGCAGTAATAACTATAGTCTTTGGAGCCATAAGTTATGGACCAATACAATTTAGAATTTCTGAAATACTTATGTTCTTACCTTTATTTGGAAAAGAATATATAATAGGTCTAACAATGGGATGTTTTATAGCAAATATTGCAGGCGGATTAGGTCTTGCTGATATGATATTTGGTACACTAGCAACTTTAATAAGTTGTATTTTAGTTTATTATACACCAAAATTTATAAAAAATGAAAAACTATCATTATTTGTAGCATCTCTTTGGCCAACAATAGTAAATGCTTTAATAATAGGATGGGAATTATATAAATTCTTTGGATTACCATTTGCACTTTCTGCATTTCAAGTAGGTTTTGGAGAATTTGTGGTAATAACTATAGTAGGTTTACCAGTTTTCAAAATGGTTAATAATAAATATGGTAACAGAATAAAAATTTTTAACAGTAAGTAATATTGCAAGGAGGTAATTATGGAGGAAAAATACTCAAAATTTATAGGAATAGGACAAGAAGGAATAGAAACTTTAAATGCCTTTAAAAATAAATTAGAAAAAAACTTTTCATTTGAAGAAATAAACTTAAAACAAGATGTGGATAAAGATTATGTAAGAGCTTTACTTGATGGAATAGAAGTATTAGTTTTAACTTACAATAGTGAAGACAAGAAAGTTAGAGATATAGTTAAGGCAATTTCATTTATGGCAGTGGAGAGAAGAGTTCTTTGCATAGGATTAGATTCTTCTTTAAAAGAAAATAAAGATGAAATGGGAGTAGACCAAGAAATCAAAATAAACAAATACAATTTTGAAAAAATTCAAGATTTATTAAATATAGTTGTGGAGTCTATTGATGAAAATGTATTTCTTGCAATAGATTTAACTGATTTAAGAGATATATTCAATAAAGAAAGTGCTATATCTTATTCATATGAAGAATTTGCTCATGATACAGATATAGATAGTATAGTTAAAGCTTTAGTAGAAGAAACTTATGCTACAGAAGGGGAAGCTACTAAGAAAAAAGCCATATTATTCTATGAATTAGAAAAAGAATTAATAGAAAATGAGTTAATGTTTATAAATGATATAAATATGAAAGTATCAGAAATGATAGGAGATACATATGATATATTATTCTCATTTAACTCAGTAGAAGACAACGATAAAAAATTAAAAATTAGTTTAATTACTAGATAAATGAAAAAAAGCAAACAGTGGAAAAACTGGTTGCTTTTTTTATGGCTCGGTTATTGACTAAAATGATAATTTATTATAAGATTAGAATGTTATGTTTTTAATACGACAATAATTGAAAGGATTGATATAAATGTTACAAGTTACTAATGTTGGACTTAGATTCGGTGATAAAGAATTATATAAAGACGTTAACTTAAAATTTACTAAAGGGAACTGCTACGGAATAATAGGAGCTAATGGTGCAGGAAAAACTACTTTCCTAAAAATATTAGCTGGAGATATAGAGCCAAATACAGGATCTGTTAGTATAACAGAAAAAGAAAGAATGTCTGTTTTAAGACAGGACCACTTCAAATATGATGAAGAAACTGTTTTAGATGTTGTTATAATGGGACATGAAAGATTATACCAAATAATGAAAGAAAAAGATGCCCTATACATGAAAGAAGATTTCTCTGAAGAAGATGGTATAAAAGCTGCAGAACTTGAAGGAGAGTTCGCTGAACTTGATGGATGGGATGCAGAAACTAATGCAGAAAAAATATTAATGGGTCTTGGAATCGATAAAGACTTACACTACAAACAATTAAAAGAATTAGAAGGTGGAGAAAAAGTTAAAGTATTATTAGCTAAAGCTCTATTCGGTAAACCAGAAATATTATTACTAGATGAGCCTACTAACCACTTAGACTTCCAATCTATAAACTGGTTAAACAACTTCATAATGGATTTAGAAGATTCTATCGTTATAGTTGTATCGCATGATAGACACTTCTTAAACCAAATATGTACAAATATAGTTGACGTTGACTTCGGTAAAATACAAATGTACGTAGGTAACTACGACTTCTGGTATGAATCAAGTCAATTAGCTTTACAATTACAAAAAGATCAAAACAAAAAGACTGAAGAAAAAATAGCTCAATTAAAAGAATTCATCGCAAGATTTAGTTCTAATGCTTCTAAAGCAAAACAAGCTACTTCAAGAAAGAAACAATTAGATAAATTACAAGTTGAAGATATACAACCATCAAGAAGAAGATATCCATATGTTGGATTCACTCCAGAAAGAGAAATAGGAAATGAAGTTCTTGAAGTTGAAGGTTTAACTAAAACTGTTGATGGAGTTAAAGTTTTAGATAACGTATCTTTCAGACTTGATAGAGATGATAAAGTTGCTTTCATGGGAGATGAAATAGCAATAACTACTTTATTCAATATATTAATGGGTGAAGAAGAAGCAGATGCTGGTACATTCAAATGGGGTGTAACTACTTCTCAATCTTACTTACCTAAAAACCACAACGAGTTCTTCGATGGATGTGAATATTCATTAGTTGACTGGTTAAGACAATATTCAGAAGAAAAATCTGAATCATTCATAAGAGGATTCTTAGGAAGAATGTTATTTAGTGGTGAAGAAGCTTTAAAACAAGCTCAAGTATTATCAGGAGGGGAAAAAGTTAGATGTATGTTATCTAAATTAATGTTATCTAACTCAAACGTTTTAGTTTTAGACGACCCAACTAACCACTTAGACTTAGAGTCAATAACTTCTGTAAATAAAGGACTTGAAAAATTCTCTGGTGTTATGTTATTTAGTTCTCATGACCACGAGATGATTCAAACTCTTGCTAACAGAATAATAGAAATTACTCCTGGTGGAATAATGGATAGAAAAACTACTTTAGAAGAGTATTTAGAAAACAAAGATATACAAGCTCAATTAAAGAAAATGTATGCTGTTAATGCATAATTAAACTAAAAAGTGTGTATTATTTTATAAGTAATACACACTTTTTTATATATTTACTACTTCGTTCTCTATACAAGAAGAAAGTTATGAGTAGAAGCTAAGGGAAACAAATATTTTGAAAATCAAAACTTTTGCTTTACAAAACAAATTAACAATGTTAATCTATTTTATAGAAATAATTTAACTTGGAGGATTAAAAAATGATAAAGATATTATGTGACAGTATGTCAGATATACCATTAGATATAATTAAAAAATACAATATAGGAATAATACCTTTAACAGTTATATTTAACAATAAAGAATATTTAGATGGAGATAATTTAATTAAAGATGAATTCTATAAAATGCTAAGAAGAGCAGATATGATGCCAAAAACTTCTCAAGCAACATATCACCAATTTGAAACAGAATTCAAAAAGTACGATAAAAGTACAGAAGTTCTTTATATAGCTGGTTCATCTTCTGCGTCTGGAACTTATCAGAGTGCAATGTTAGCTAAAAATGACGGTTATAATAATGTACATATACTAGATACACAAAATTTATCCATGGGAAGTGGGTTATTTGTTATTAAAGCATGTGAAATGGTTGAAAAGGGATATTCTATTAATGCAATTATAACTACCTTAGAAGAATTAAAAGCCAATGTAGAAGTAGCTTTTTCTGTTGATACTTTAGAATATTTAAAGATGGGAGGAAGAATTTCTGCAACTAAAGCTGCACTAGGAAATTTATTATCAATAAAGCCTATTTTAGAGATTGAGGATGGTTTAGTTGTACAAAAAACTCAGGTTAGAGGTAAAAAACAAGTATATTCTACTTTAGCTAAAATAATAAGTGAAAAGTTTGGTAAAGACTTGAGAGATAAAACTATTATAATAGGTTGTGGAGATAATAGTGAAGATTTAGAAACTCTTAAAGAATCTCTTGAAAAAGAAATGACAATAGGAAATATTTATTCAGTAAATATAGGTTGTGTAATTTGTGCTCATACTGGGCCTGGAGTAATAGGAATATCTTGTGTATAAAAATAAAATTATATTTTATAAGAACATAGTAATTTTATATGATAAATCAAAATAAATTAATATAATTTACATACTTCATCAATACTAACAAGTAATTGAATTTATTAAAAAAAATTATTATAATATACTTAAGATTTTATTAGAAGAATACAGTTGATATGGAAAATATGGAGATCGTAAATTATGAAAAATACAACAGAATACGTATTAAATAAGTTGTTAGTACAACTGTTTAATGATATTTTACAAATTGAAAAAAATGCTATGAATAATACAGAATTTAAAGACTTATCTATAACAGAAATTCATACAATAGAAGCAATTGGTAAAGAAGGAAATAGAACCATGGGAGAGATAGCCAATGACTTGAGAATAACTGTAGGAACTCTTACTACGGCAATAAATAGATTGATAAAAAAAGGTTACGTAGAAAGAAAAAGAATAGAAGAAGATAGAAGAGTTGTTGTTGTATACCTTACGGAAAGTGGTAAAAAAGTTTTTGATGAACATACACTGTTTCATAAAGAAATGATAGATGAAGTAGCTAAAAACTTTGAAGATTATGAGTTAAAAGTATTAACAAAGGCATTAAGTAAAGTAAGTGAATTCTTTGAAGATAAATATCAGGATTTAAAAGAATAAAAAGTTTTGATGAGAGTATATTGGACTATCTAAACTTATGCTTTCTAACTCAAATGTTCTAGTATTAGACGATTCAATTAACCACTTAGGCTTAGAATCTATAACTTCTGTAAATAAAGGTTTAGAAAAATTCTCTGGTGTTATGTTATTCAGTTCTCATGACCACGAAATGATTTAAACTCTTGCTAACAGAATAATAGAAATTACTCCTGGTGGAATAATGGATAGAAA
>ERZ1106952.585-NODE-585-length-15751-cov-3.478147_pt1 | contig 15751 bp, 8 predicted proteins | sample MGYA00403677_ERZ1106952 | MGnify/ENA primary metagenome ERZ1106952 (study PRJEB35170, sample SAMEA104062415) | human gut metagenome | biome: human gut; feature: human-associated habitat; material: faeces | place: Denmark | collected 2012-05-14 ...
GGGTGGGGTGGGGGCTATGTTTTGGCTCCCCGCCAGCGCCCGGGGCCTTTTGGCCCCGGGCGCTGTCAGCGCGCCTAGCGCTTACGGATACCCCAGACTAGAGCTCCGACGCCGGCCATGGCTATGACGAATGCCATGAGCAGTGCGGCGGCCTGCTGATCACCCGTGGTGGGCAGGAAGCCCTTAACCGTCTTGACGATATTCGTCACGGTCTTGGGCGTGCCGGGATCGGGCGTCGGCACGGGCGTCTCGGGCTTCTTGTACGTGTTGTTGAACACGATGCCCTCGACACTCTTGTCGCCCTTGGTAAAGGCAACGCTCGCCTTGAGGTTGCCCTCGCCGTCGTCGACCACGTTGACGGTCGCGGTAAAGACGGACTTGTCGTAGGTCATACCGGCCTCGTCGCCCTTGATCTCGCTGATGGTGTAGACGTACGTACCAGGCTCGTCGTACTCGAACTTGTCGAAGCTGATCTTGCCGTCGGCATCGTTGGTGACGGTGGACTCGGCGTCCTCGCCAACGAGCTTAAAGCTAAACTCGTCCTTCTTGAGTTCGCGTCCCTCGAGCACCTTGATGGCGCCGATGGAAACCTGCGTGGGCATGGCGTGATACTTGTTGGTAAAGCCAGCCGACTCGGTGGTTCCCTCGAGCTTGTGCGTCGCGGCCAGCGTGCCATCGCCGTTGTCGGAGACGGTGGTCACGACGGTGTAGGTCGTGCCGTCATAGGTGACGCCCTTGTACAGGCCGAGCGCGTTGGGGCAAGCCTCGCGCAGCGTGTACGTGTGCGTGCCTGGTGCCTCGTAGCGGATCGGGCTCAGCGTAACGTTGCCGTTGGCGTCGTTGGCGCCACTAGCGACAGTCACGCCGTCCTCGAGCAGCTCAAACGTGAACTCGCCAGCTGCAAGGTCGCGGCCGGTCAGACGCTTAACCGTCTTGACCTGATCGGTCACAGAAGAATCGGTGGGCGTCACGCTGTAGGTGTTGGTGAACGTGAAGGCCGCACCGTCGTCGCCGTTGCGCACGACACTCAGATGTCCGGCACCGTCGTCAGTCACGGTGTAGGAAACCTTGCGCGTGGCGTTGGTGTCGTTGGTCACGCCAGGGGCGCTACCGGACTCGGCCACCGTGTAGGTAAAGGTATGCGAGCGCAGGGCGGTGGGGGCTGCGGGCTCGGACTCGTCGTTGGACTCATCGGTCTCGGCAGCGTCGGCGTCAACCTCGGCCTCATCGGTGTTGGCTTCGGCGTCGCTCGATGCGTCGTCAGAAGCATCGGTCGTCACGCCCAGGGCGCGGTTGAGGGCATCGAGCGTAAAGTGGATCTTGCCAAAGTCCACGTTGCCGGCCGTGTCGTTGGTCGCAGTCGTATGCTCGGGCATCGGGGCGCCCGCCTCGTCGGCGGTCACGGTAAAGGTGAACTTACCCGTGATATCGGCCGGGGTCAGGCCCTCGGCAGCCTGGAGTTTCTTGGTGCCGGCGAGTGCGGCATCCACGGCATCGGCGCCGTAGACGTTCTCGAACACGGGCTCGACGCCACCGTAGTCAGGCTTTGCCGTCAGGGTACCGTCGCCGTTGTCGACGACGATGACCTTAAAGCTAAAGCTCGACTTCGCGGCGGTAATGCCCTGGTCGGCCAGCAAGTTCGTGTACTCAAAGGCCGTGTAGTTGATAGTCCACGCAAGCTTGCCGTCCATGTCGGTGCGGATGGCGCGCCCGGTGCTTACCAGGTCAGCGAGCATCTTGGTGTCGTAATGCAGCGTGCCAAAGCTCACCTGGCCGTTATAGTTGAACGCCGGCGTGCCACTGATGGCTTCCGTCTCGCCCGCATAGGCGATGCCAAAGTAGAACTCGCCGTCGGCCAGCGGACGGCCGGTCAGGGTCTTGGTGGCGACAATCTGTGCAGAAACGCCCGGGTTATCGGTCGATGCGCTATAGCTGTTTTCGAACGGGACCAGAGCGCTCTCAACCTTGTTCTCGCCGCTCTTGTGGATTGTCTCGTGCGTGCCCTCGGGACCGCCGGAGACGGTCGTCGTAGCGGTAAGCGTGCCGGCACCATCGTCGGCGATAGCGATTGTCACGGTGCGCTCGGCGTCGTCGTAGGTATAGCCGGGCTTGGCGTCGTTCTTCTCCGCCACGGTGTATTTGAAGGTCTTACCGGCGTCAGCCTGCGTAAACTTGACCTCATGGCCAGCCAGAATGTCAATCAGGCCGACTGTTGCCTCTGCCGTTGCAGGAGACTTGTACACGTTGGCGCCCTCATGCAAGCCGAGTGCGTTGGCCGAAGCCTCGTCGGCGGGCGTCACGGTAAAGGTGAACTGGCCCTCGGTCATGGGACGTCCGGAGAGGGTCTTGCTGAGCTTGAGGCCGCCGGCCGCGGCGTAGTCGAGCTCAGAGCGGTACGTGTTGGTGAAGAGGCCGCTTTCCTTCTTGGTGACGTTGGCGGTCAGTTTGCCCTCGCCGTTCTCGGTCACGGTCACTTCGGCGGTCGCGACATGTCCGTCATACGTCACGCCTGCCGCGCTGCTCGCGTTCTCGCGGATCTCGTACTTATAGGTTCCGGCAGTCGTGTAGCGAATCTTGCCGAAGTTGATGGCGGCGATGCCTTCGTTGTCCGCATCCTGCTTGGTCACGGTTACGGTTGCCGGGTCGGGCAGTGGAGTGCCCTCGGGGGCCGTGATGGTAAAGCTAAACTTGTCTGCATCCGTCCAGTCGCGGCCGTCGATGGCCTTGCTCAGGTCAAAGTCGAGCTCTGCGTCGAGCGGGGTCACACTGTAAGCGTTCTCGAAAGTTGCAGCCTTGACGTCGTCCTTCAGGACATGCTCGGCCTTGAGGGCGCCGTCGCCGTTGTCCGTAATGGTGGTCTCGATAGTGTACTCGGCGTCACTGTAGGTGATGCCCTTGCTGGTGGTTCCGCCCTTGACCTCGCGCAGCGTGTAGGTGTGCTTGCCGGGCTTGGTGTACTTCACGGCGCCCATCGCGATGTTGCCGCTGGCGTCGTTGGTGCCGGTGGCGACGACCTTGGCGTCCTCGCCCTCGCCCTCGACGAGCTCGAAGGAGAACTCGCCGTCCTTGAGGTCGCGGCCGTCCAGGACCTTGGTCGCGGCGATCTGGTCGGTGACGCTGGAGCTAGACGGCGTCAGGTTGTAGGAATTCTTAAACTCGGCGGTCTCTGCGCCCTGCAGCTTGTGCGCAGCGCCGAGCGTACCGTCACCGTTGTCGGTGATGGTGGTCACGATGGTATAGGTCTTGCCGTCGTAGGAGATGCCGTTGCTGGTGGTTCCGCCCTTGACCTCGCGCAGCGTGTAGGTGTGTTCGCCGGCCGCGGTGTACTTCACGGCGCCCATCGTGATCTTGCCGTCGGCGGCGTTTGTGCCGGTGGCGACGACCTTGTCGCCCTCGACGAGCTCGAAGGAGAACTCGCCGTCCTTGAGGTCGCGACCGGTCAGGGACTTGGTCGCGGCGATCTTATCGGTGACGCTGAAGCTCTTGGGGGTCAGATTGTAAGCATTCTTGAACTCGATGCTCTTAACGTCCTCGGCGCCCTCCAGCTCATGCGTAGCCACCAGCTGGCCCTTGCCGTTGTCGGCAATGGTCGTCACGATGGTGTAGACCGTGTTGTCGTAGGCAATACCACCGGCGTCGCCCTCAACCTCGTGCAGCGTGTAGGTGTGCTGGCCGATCTCGGTGTACTTGATGGGCTTGAACGTCACCTTACCGTCGACAGCGTTCACAACGGTCTCGATAAGCTCAGAATCCTCGCCCTTAACCTCGCGCAGCTCAAAGCTGAACTCGCCGGCCGTAAGGTCGCGCCCGGTCAGGACCTTGGTAACTGTAATCTGATCGGTGACGCTCGACTCGGCGGGATTGGCGGTATAGGTGTTCTTGAACTCGGCCTCGCCCGAGGTCTTCTTCACGGAAGCCTCGAGCTCGCCCTTCGCGTTGGGCTTCACCGTCACGGTGAACTCTGCAACGTTCTTGCTGTAGGCGATGCCATGGACCGTGGTTCCGGCATACTTCTCGCTAACCTTGTAGACATACGTGCCCGGCTTGTCATAGGCAATCTCGCCAAAGCTAATGTCCGCATGGCCCTTGGTCGCAGTCGCAGTCTTGGACGCAGGCATCGGGGCACTGTTCTCAGACGTCAGGCCAAACTCAAACTTGTCCTCATCCGTCCAGTCGCGACCCTCGAGCACCTTGGTCAGGCCAAAGTCGGCAGTTGCCAACGTTGTCGGCGTGGTATTGAGCGTAAAGCTAATCTTGCCGTTGTTGCCCAGATAAACATTGACCTTCGTCGCGCCGGAAACAACCTTCGTGTTGTTCCACTGGGGATTGATTACGTCGCGTGCGGTGTCAGTCGGGTTTCCGCCCACACGTTCCTTGGTGGTGTGGAGCTGATTGATAAAGGCGAGGCGCGCAGTACCAGCCTTAATCGACCAGTGGTCGCCATCCTTTACTAAAGCGCCTTCAAAGCTTTCAAGCTCGCTTCCCTTAATCGGAATCGAAACGGAATCATCGTACGGCGCACCCGACGAGTTCTGCGCCATAAACTCATCTTTGTACCAATAGGTCTTAGAGCCCGAAGGCTTTTCCGTTGCTAGCTTGGTGCAAGCTGCGTCCGTATAGACGGGCGTTAGCTTTTGGAAGTAGTAGTAGCTGTTCGTAGCAGCAGGCTCAAAACTCGCGACCGTATCGCCCGCATCGTCGCCGGTCCACTTGTTGGCGTAGAAGCTAACGGTATTGGAATCGGCGTCCTTGTGCTCATTGATGTAATCCTGCAGTCCCGGTACGTTATTGGGAGTAAACAGGTTTTTGCGTGCAATAGCCTTTACACTCGATGCATAAGCAACGCGGATAGGCGAGATGGCATCCGTGGAGTCAACCACGAACGTGCCCGCCGACTCGTCAACGGTAAAGCGGCGCAGCGGAATGAGCGATGCGGGAATCTTGACCGTCACGATGTCGCCGCGCCGAGAGTTTTTCTCGTCCGCGCGATCAACCGTAATTACGAGATGGGCGAGCTCGCCATCAAACGTGTAGGTATCGATATTGCCATCGGTCGACTTGGTGGCGGCGCCATAGGTCTTGCCGTTGTACTCGGCACCGGTAAAGCTATCGACCTGCATAAAGGCGCCCAGCTCGTCCTCGAATGTGATGTAGCCGGAACCGTTGGGATTGTTGCCCTCGACCTTGGTCGGGAAACCCTTGCCCGACGTAATGGCACTCGAGATGTCCTTAAAGACCTGATCAAGCTCGGCGGCGTTGGTCGCCGACTTGTAGTAGCTAGCACCGGCAACGGGGTTGCCGAAATTGACATTCCACTCCTCAGTTCCAAAAAAGCCATGGCTTACGGACGATGTGGCATCCGGATAGTTACTCGACACGGCATGCATGAATTTATTCTCGTTGCTCGTGCGACTGCTTGTTGGATCGTCGCCCGGCTTCGCACCGTTGAAGATACCGATGGTATAAATGGTCGCCCCGCCACTCTTTATGGTCTTGGCGATATTGATGGCATCCTTAGCAACCTCGGCCTCAAAACCATTAGAACTCGTAGGAGAGCCATCGGTGAAGAACACAACGATCTTCTGGGCGTCTTCACGACCAGCGATGCCCTTGGCCAGGTCCATGCCATAGTCGGCACGAGTAGAGCCAGCAGGCTCGATTGAATTAACCGTGTTCTTGAGGCTCATTGCGCCATCACCCGAGCACGCCGTCAACTTCTGCATCGTCTGCGAGTAGTTGTAGGTGTTGCGGTCGGAGCGGTATGTATCATTACCGACCTTATCGCTCTTCTTACCCGCAAACTTTACGATGGCAACCTGGTGCTGCTTGCTCGCGTCCTTAACGTTCTTGTTTTGCTCGGCAATGGTGTCGATAAAGTGGTTGGCAGCATTCTTGAGCGCAACGATACGCTTGGTAGAATCTCCACCACCCATAGAATCATCCATTGAGCCAGAGGCATCGAGCACCATCACGATGTCGAGCGGCTTGGAAACCAGCGACGTTGTATCGGATGTCGAAGACATCGCCGAAAGCGTGGTCAAAAAGTCCGATTTCCCGTCATCGATTACTTGGACCGTCTTATCCATCCAAATTCGGCCGACGTTTTGCGTCGTGACCTTACTGCCGTCATAGCCGCCCGCCCAGAACTTCCAATGGTTACTGGTGTCGTGGTCGACTACCTTTGTCGCTTCCGGTCCGTCCATTCCGGTGCTGGACCTGGCGTTGGCCTCGGGCAGCATGGCAAATGCTGCAGCCGGCAACACCAACACTACGGCCAGCATCACCGCCAAGAGACCTCTCGTGTACTTACCCATCGCGTCTCCCTTCTCGCGGGCTCAGACCTTGCATCAGCCTAAAGTTACGGAATGAGACACCATTTGAGCAGGTGACACACGTTCCAGATTCGGTTTTGAGCGTGAGACAAATGTCTCACCAAAGTTGAGACACGGGATTTTTGCAGGTAAACGAATGCGAATGAGGACCGGCGGGCATTTTTGCCCCACCGGCCATCATTTCCTCGCTACTCCGGCTTGGTTTCTACCGTGGGAGTCTTGTCCGCCGCAACTGGGGTGCGCGCGGTGTCCATAGTCAGGCAGTGCTTGGGGCAGCTTTCGATGCACTCGCCGCATACCACGCAGGCGTACGGGTCAATCGACCAGGTACCGCCTTTGCGACCGACCGCGAGCGCGCCCGCCGGGCAGCGCCGCGCGCACATGCCGCAGCAGATGCACACGTTCATGTCGTTGACGATATGCCCGCGCAAGCGCTCGGGCGCCGTCAGCTCCTCCTGCGGATAGCAAACCGTGACCGGCTGCTTGACCATAGAACCCAAGGCCGTCTTGGCAAATGTCAGTAAACTCATGCCACGCCTACCTTTCCGTACAGCTAATGCAGGGGTCGATGGTCAGGATAATCATGGGCACGTTGGCAAGGAGCACGCCCTGCAGCGCATGTGTCAGACCCGCCAGGTTCTGCGACGTCGGTGTGCGCACGCGGAAGCGGTCCAGGTTCTTGGTGCCGTTGCCGCGTACATAGTAGTACGCCTCGCCGCGCGGCTGCTCAATCACAACCTCGCCACGCGCGCCGTCAGCCGGGGTGAGCTTGGTGCGCCCGCCGATGCCGTCGTGCGGAATCTTGCCCACAAGCTCCTTAATGATGTCCATGGCCTGCATGACCTCGGCACAACGCACCTGGCAGCGGGCATAGCAGTCGCCGTCGGTCGCCACGATAGGCTCAAACGCGGCCAGGTCCGCATAGGCACCGTCGCCGAACATGCGCACGTCGTAATCCACGCCCGAAGCGCGCCCGAATGGGCCGACCATCGACAGATCAAGCGCGTCCTTCTTGCTGATCACACCCACGCCATGCAGGCGCTCGCCGCAGCTGTTGTCGTCCAAAAACGTATGCACCAGGGCCTCGTAGTCGGGACGCATGGCATCGAGCGTCTGCACAATACCCGCCAGCTCAGAGTCCTCAATATCGTGCTTAAGGCCGCCGATCTCGTTAATCGAAAGGATCACGCGGCCGCCGCACGTGCTCTCAAAGATCTTGAGAATCTGCTCGCGCAGGGTCCACGAACGATAGAACAGCGCCTCGAAGCCAAAGGCATCGGCGAGCAGGCCCAACCACAGCAGATGCGAGTGGATGCGCGAAAGCTCATGCAGAATGGCGCGGATATACTGCACGCGGCCGGGCACCTCGATGTCGAGCATGCGCTCGCAGGCGCTGGCATAGCCGCAGCTATGGCCCACGGCGCAAATGCCGCAGATGCGCTCGGCGATGTAGCCAAACTGGTGCATATCGCGCTTTTCGGTGAGCTTCTCGAGTCCGCGGTGCACAAAGCCGATCTGCGGAATTGCCTCGATGACGCGGTCATCCTCGATCACCAGGTCCAGATGAAGCGGCTCGGGCAGCACCGGGTGCTGCGGGCCAAACGGAATAACGGAGCGATGTGCCATGGACCTTACGCCTCCTTTTTCTGCTTGTCGCGGGCGGCCTTGGCGGCAAGCGCCGCGCGGACCTTGGCCGCTTTCTCGGGATCCATGGCGGCGAGCTTTGCCTCCATCTCGGCAGCCTTGAGCGCGGCCTTCGCAGCGGCATCGTCATGTTGAGCATCGGAGCCGGCAGCCGCAGCGGGCTGAGCGACGGCAGCGTTCACAGCATCGCCGGCACCCGCGACGCCCTCCCCTGCAGCAGCGGCGGCAACGGCCTTCTCGGCTACGGCCTTGCGTGCCTTGGCCTCGGCGGCGGCACGGACCTTCATGGCCTTCTCGCGCGCGGCCTTCACCTCGGGCGTGATGACGCTCATGGGCTCGGCAGTCGAAACCTGGTAGAAAAAGCCCTTAAAGTCAACCTGCATGTCGGTGATGGCAAGACCAAAAAGGTCATGCGCCTCATTTTCAAACGGAAATACCGCCGGATAGTACGAGCTGATGGACGGAATCTCCTGGTACTGATCAATTCCCTCAACCACCAGGTTCTCGATCGCATAGTTTCCGTCCCGCGCGATCTGCTCTTGCGCAGCACGAACGTTGATAAACGTATAGACCAGGCGATACGATCCGTCGTCCACACAGCGCTCGGCATGCATCTGCACAAAGCGTGCGCCGACGCCCTTGAGCGCCTGGACATGCGGCAGGAGCTCGTCGATCCCGACGGTGGTATAGATAGCCTTTTGCATTACTCGGCCTCCTTTGCAGCGGCGGGCGTCTCAGCAGGTGCATCGCCAGCGGCGGGTGCGGCGGGCTTCCCAGCAGGCGCGTCACCGGCACCGTCAGCCCCGGCCCCCGCAGCCACAAACCCGTCCTCGCCCAGCTCAACGTCACCGTCCCAGGTTGCGGCACCGCCCACGGTGAGTGGATCGCCACCGGCGCGCATCACGGCCTCCTTCTGATCCAGGATGCCGCATGCCTCCACAATGGCATCGATCACCGTCTCGGGGCGAATGGCGCACCCGGGCGCGTACACGTCCACGGGGATCGCGCGGTCCACGCCGCCGATCACGTTATAGGCATCGCGGAACACGCCGCCCGAGCACGCGCAAATGCCGCAGGCCACCACGCACTTGGGCTCGAGCATCTGGCTGTAGATCTGACGCACGACGGGCAGGTTCTGGGCATTGACCGACCCCGTCACCAAAAAGATATCCGCATGCTTGGGGTTGCCGGTGTTGACCACGCCAAAGCGCTCCGCATCGAACAGCGGCGTGAGCGAGGCCAGCACCTCGATATCGCATCCGTTGCAGCTCGAGCCGTCGTAATGAATAACCCACGGCGAGCGCGACATTTTATGATCCATGGATGCCGCCTCCTAAATAAACACGTCGACGAGGATGGGCATAAGGTTGAGCAGGCCAAACACCAGCGCCACGCCCCAGCCGAGCTTAAAGCAGCTGCGCCAGGTGCTACGGGCGAAGGTGTTATCGATCAGCACCTCGACAAAATACGTCGCAGCCATCACGACCAGGGCGACCACCCAGCTCACCGGATTGTCCCAGACAAAGAACATGCCCACCCACATCAAAAACAGCACGGTCTCGCACCAGTGCATAAGGGTCATCTTGGCCAGCGTGCCGCCGCTCATCTCGGTGGCGACGCCCTGGACAATCTCCTGATGCGCGTGATGCGAGTACGAAAGATCGAACGGCGACTTGCGCAGCTTGATGGTGAGCACCGCGAGCAGAGCGAGGAAAATGGGCGCGCTGTACACGATGATGGGGACCGACTGCCCCGTCACGGCAATGGAATCGAAGCTGTCGGTGTCAAGATACAGGCCCACACTCATCAGCAGAACGGCGGGCTCGTAGCTCATAACCTGCAGCAGCTCGCGGTCGGCGCCAACCTGGGCAAACGGGCTTTGTGTCGAGGCGGACGCCAACACCACAAAGATCGCGGCAAGCGTCACCATAAAGGCGCACAGCAGCGTGTTGGAGCCCGACACAAAGATGCCGCCGCCCACGACGGTAAAGATGAGCGCGCACGCCATATAGGTATCGTCCATGGTGTTTACGCTGGCAGGGGCCTTGCGCAGCAGCTTGGCAACGTCGTAGAAGGGCTGCAGCAGGCGCGGGCCCACGCGGCCCTGCATGCGGGCCGAAAGTTTGCGGTCAACGCCGTCGATCAGGCCACCAACCAAAGGCGCCAGCAGGGCAAACGCCACGGTGCCAATAAAAATGCCTACGACGCCCGAACCTTCAAAATACTTGCCGCGCAGCACCGAGGGCGCGCTCATGGCAAGCCGCTCGGGCCCAATCCACGCGCAACACAGCAGCGCAAACAAGATAATGCTACAGCACACGACGCTACCCGCGGGGCCAATACGCTTCTCGCCAAGGGCGTCCTCCGAATACCAATTACGCTTTTCGGCCTTCACCTCGTGCCCCATCGAGCCGCGGAAATGGCGATATTTGTCGGTCCCCACGCCCGAAAGGTACACGTTGACGTGCGGTTTGTTGCTCACGCGGAATGAAGTCAGCAGCACCACGGCGATAAACGCCACGATAACCACCATCAGATACATGGCGTCCTTGCCAATAACGTACGGCACGCGGCCAAACACCATGGCCAAGTAAGGCGACACCAGACCGCTCGAGATAACCGGGAACGCCACGCAGCACAGAATCAGCAGCGCGGCGATGGTGTTGAGCGCCATCCATTCGGTCTTATGGACATTGACCTCAACGTTTTGAGCCGTGGGGTCGACGCCCGAAAGCTTGGCAAGCCACTTGCCCCAAAAGAAGAACGTCGCGGCCGAGCCAAAGGCAAGCACCATGATCATGAGCACGTTGCCGGTCTGCGCAAACGCCACCAGGGCACCCCACTTGGACACGAGCATGCCAAACGGCGCCACAAACATGCCCATGATGCCCAGCATCATCAGGCGCGTCAGGTGCGGCATGCGGCTGAACATACCGTCCATGTCCTCGATATTGCGGCTGCCGATATGATGCTCGGCCGTGCCCACGCACAGGAATAGCAGCGACTTTGCCACCGTGTGGAACAGGATCAGGAAGATGGCGGCCCACACGGCCTCGGGCGCGCCGACACCCAGGCAGGCACTGATGAGGCCCAAGTTGGAAATGGTGGAGTACGCGAGCACGCGTTTGGCGTTGCTCTGCGAGATGGCCATGAGGGCAGCAAGCAAAAACGTGATGGCGCCCACACTCGTGACCATAAAGCCGGTTACGGGATAGATAGCATAGAGCGGGCTCAGCTTGACCATTAGGAACACGCCGGCTTTGACCATGGTTGACGAGTGCAGCAGGGCGCTCGTGGGAGTGGGTGCAACCATGGCACCGAGCAGCCAAGTGTGGAACGGCATCTGTGCGGCCTTGGTGAGTGCGGCGAGCGACAACAGGATGACCGGCATCACCAGCAGCGCGGATTGCGCGGTTCCGGCGCCGGAAAGCTCGATCATGCCCGAGATGGTCAGCGGCATGCCGTTAACGTGCAGGTACATGAGTCCGGCCAAAAACGCGATACCGCCCAGCATGTTGAGGATGATCTGGGTGAAGGCGTTCTTGATGGCCTCGGGCGTGCGCGTGTAGCCAATCATGAGGAACGAGCACACGGTGGTGATTTCCCAGCCGCAGAACAGCCACTCAAGGTTGTCGCTCGTCACGATGACGAACATGGCCGAGAGGAACAGGAACATAAGCGCCAGGAACTGCGGGCGACGGTCGGGCGCGGTCTGCCCGCGCAGCGCGGCCTCGTGCTCGTCGTGAGCCTGGAAGTCCTTCATGTAGCCCAGGGCATACACGCAGATAAGGCTGCCGACAATGCCGACGGCGAGGACCATAATTACGCTCATGTAGTCTAGGTAGAGCGGCGTTGCGGTGACGGCTTCGGCCGCGGGCAGCGTCATGGTCGCAAAGGCAACCGAACCCACCAGCTGCACCACGCCGAGCACCGTGGTGAGCGCGTTCCTATATTTGTACGCGCTGTACAGGATGACGGCGCACAGGATGACATCGATGACGGAGCTGATGATCGAGAGCACATGCGAGGTGCCGGGGGCAACCTCAAAGCTCTGCGGACCCGTGCCAAAAAACATGACGGCGACTACAACTGTCACCGCCATAATAATGCCGGAGCCTATGAGCCCCACCGCATCGCGGGCGCGGTCACCGCGCGCGAGCAGTATGCCCAACGCCGGTACCAGCGGAAACAGGGTAAGGAAATACAGTAGCGTCATACCATCACTCCCCCATGCAAAAACGCTGCAATTGTTTAACGTTATAGCTCAGTTGAGGAGCAACGGCGGCAGGTTTTCGGTCAACTGGGGAGTTTTAGGCGTACGGGGCAAGGGCGTGTCCGCTTTGGAGCAGTGGGGCGGCAAGAAAAATGCGCCCCTGTGGGCGCACCCTCTTGCTACTCTGCCTGTTTAACGCGCGGCTTGCGACCGCGCGGCTTATCGATAAGCGCGTCGGCGCCGCCATCGCGATACTGGCGACACCAGGCCTTGACCGAAGACTCGCTGGGAATCTTGTGCTTAATCATGGCTTCGCGAACCGTCAGGCCGTTTTCCAGGCGATCCTTTACCACGGCGAGCTTGACGTCGTACGAATAGGTGTGATGGCGAGCGCCCGCGTTGAGCACGGCGTCGGCGCCGCCCACGGCATATGCGCGGGCCCACTGACGAGCCGTGGCCTGGGGAATGCCAAGCTTTGCGGCGAGGGCGCGGTGACCGACCCCCTCTTGGATGATCTCGACGGCGCGCTGCCTAACCTCGGGCGCATGCGTGCGAGTCCTAGTTGCTTCCGACATACCTGCCACTTCTTAGCCTTAACCGTTAATCTGCTTTCTTACGTGCACGCTAGATAGTAGCATTTTGCTGTTTGCTCAAAGTAGTTAATTAAAATAGACGCGGCGTTATCTGGGCATTTGACACCTATTTACGACATTTCTTTATCGATTATTTACGCTGGTAGCTAGCTCGCAGCTAATCGTCATTCGTTTGCCAACAAAATTGACATCTCTTTATGTCCTTTGGTCTAGAGGGAATAATTATTAACCCCTCCCCCAATAATTTTGAGCGGCCTGCAGGGCAGTGACGCCTCACTCCTCATGATTACCGCGCATTGCCATCCACCCGAGCAAAACAAAAAGGACGGGACCTGCTGCGCTTGCAGACCCCGCCCCGGTTGACACCCGATGGGACGCAGTCGGGCGAGGCAGGTCCGTGCTGCCGCCCCGCCTGGCCGCGATGTTCAACTACAGCTCGTTGGCCGCGTGATACGCCGTGCGAATGGCGCTCGCAATGTCGGCAGTGCGCTCGCCCGAGCAGTCGCCCACGCAGGTCACGGGCACCGTCACGCCGTCCAGGTCAAACGCGTTGGCCTTGGAGCCCACGGCCATCACCACGTAATCGCAGGCGATCTTCACCGGCTCCTCGGCGCCGTCCTCGGTGGTGCGAATGGCCTCCACGCCCTCGTCGGTAATGGCGGTCAGGCGGGTCTTCACGTGCTGCTCCACGTTGTGCTCTGCAAAGTCGCTCATAATCAGCGGCAGAATGGTCTCGGACTCGCCCGCGGCAATCTTGTCGAGCATCTCCACGATCGCCACCTCGCAGCCGTGCTGCAGCAGGTACTCGGCAGTCTCGGTGCCTACCAGGCCACCGCCAATGACGGCGACGCGGCCGCTGAGCTCCACCTTGCCGGCCAGCACGTCCCAGCTCGAAACGACCTTCTTAGAATCGGCACCCGGAACGGGGATGACCACGTCGTGTGCGCCCACAGCCACAATCGCGGCGTCGGCGGCGTTGAGGTCCTCAGCGGTAGCGACGTGGTTGAGCTCGACCTTCACGCCCAGGCCAGGCAGAATCTTCTCGTAGTACTCGACCGAGCGCATGATCTCATCCTTGCGCGGGGGTGCTGCCGCCAGCACAATCTGGCCGCCCAGATGATCGCTCGCCTCGTAGACGGTCACGTCGTAGCCGCGCTTGGCCGCCACGCGTGCGGCCTCCAGGCCGGCGATGCCGCCGCCCACCACGGCGATCTTCTTGTCGCCCTCGCCCGGCTTGATGGCGATGGTAGCCTCGTCACCGTTCTCGGCGTTGAGCACGCACGAGATGTACTTGCGGTTTTGAATCGCGTCGACGCAGCCCTTGTTGCAGTTGAGGCACTCGCGGATGGGCTCGCCCGTGGCGGCCTTCAGCGCAATGTCGGGGTCGCACATGAGCGAGCGGCCATAGGCGACGATGTCGGCCGAGCCGTCCTCCAGAATCTTCTCGCCGGCCTCGACCGAGACAACACGGCCGACGGTTGCCACCGGCACGGAAACCAGGGCCTTGACGCGCTCGGCCACGGGCAGCGTCCAGTTGTAAGGCATGGCGCCCATGGGCGGAATGGTGTCGCCCATGTTGCCGGTGTGGTTTGCCTGCGCGACCTGGATCATATCGATGCCCGCGCCCTCGAGCAGCTTGGCGAACTCGCAGGCCTCGTCGGGCTGCAGGCCGCCCTTGCCGCGCGGCGTGCCGTCGGGGTTCTCCATGATCACGGGGAGCTTGTACTCCATCATCAGCTGCGGCGCGGCTTCCTTAATGGCAGCGACGACCTCGAGCGCGTAGCGAACGCGGTTCTCGAACGAGCCACCGTACTCGTCGGTGCGCTGGTTGAGGATGGCCGAGCACAGCGAACCCACCAGGCGATCGCCGTGGACCTCGATGGCGTCGATGCCGGCCTGCTGCGCACGGGCGGCCGAGGCAGCGATGGCTTCCTTGATCTGGGTGAGCTGTTCTACGCTTGCCTCGTTCACAAAGTGCTGCATGTCGTGGTGCAGCTTGGCGTAGGCCTGATTGCGGATCTCGTTGGACTCGGCCATCTTGGCGGCAAAGGTCTCCTCGTCGCCGGCGGCCTTGGCCTCCTGCGCGGCCTTGGCAGCGGCCATGGATCCCATGACCATGCGGCCGACACCGGGCACGTCATACTCGGGGTGGAACAGCTGCAGCGCGACCTTGGCGCTGTGCTTGTGGACGGCGTCGGCCAGTGCCTTAAACGTGGGGATCTGGGCGTCGGTCGCCAGCTTGGGCGTGGGGCTTGCGGTCATAACGGGAGCGACGTCGCCGATGACGATGTAGCTCACGCCGCCACGGGCCAGACGCTCATAAAAGGCCAGGCTGCGCTCGCCGATGGAACCGTCGCGCTCCTCGTAGCCGGTGGTCAGCGGCGGGAACATAATGCGGTTCTTGAGCTCAAGGGGGCCAACCGTAATGGGCTGGAGCAGCTTGGATGCAGGTGCGGTCATGGACATTCCTCTCTTGTAGGCGCGGCGGCGATGGTGCCGCGTAGTTGTCTAGAGGATATGGCATGGGGGCACAGCGGCGCAACGAAAATCGGCGAATATCAGGTGGCGGCAGGTGGATGGGGCGAGGCGGCCCGTCGGTTTGTCTCAATCTGTAACAGTTACTCAGCAAAACCGGGTCTTACTGTTACAGATCGAGACAAACGGGAGCGTTCCGTCGGAAAATCTCGATCTGTAACACCTACAGGCCAAAAACGACCCTAGATGTTACAGATCAAGACAAACCAATCTAGCCTGCCGAAAAATCTAAATCTGTAACAGTAACTCGGCAAAATGGGCTCCAGATGTTACAGATCGAGATAAACGGGACCCGTCTGCCAGAAAATCTCAATCTGTAACAACAACTCGGCAAAATCCGCCCCTCGTGTTACAGATTTAGACAAACGGGACCCAACCCACCGGCATATCTCGATCTGTAACACCCAGCCGCCCAAATCGGGTCTAGATGTTAC
>ERZ1106952.588-NODE-588-length-15619-cov-8.263814_pt1 | contig 15619 bp, 14 predicted proteins | sample MGYA00403677_ERZ1106952 | MGnify/ENA primary metagenome ERZ1106952 (study PRJEB35170, sample SAMEA104062415) | human gut metagenome | biome: human gut; feature: human-associated habitat; material: faeces | place: Denmark | collected 2012-05-14 ...
TACATATTAGATATATATTAAATATTAGATATTATATATATTATTATCTGCTTCCACCCGTTTATCTTTGTACCATTTATCTGAAAAGCGATATACAGTTGGTACACCTCTTGACCCCTGTTTAGCAACACTAATAAACCCGGCATTGATAAGCTCCTGTATACGCTCATAAAACCTTGTACAATTACCTGAACAATTCAACTTTTTAGCGTAATCATACGAAAAGTTAAAATCTTCATTTAGTGGGTGGTTCATATACATATTTACAAGCATTACCCTTGAAGCATATGACATCTGTTGGAAGTTAGCACTCTGCAATATGTTATATGTCATTTTTATATATTGGTTACATCCGTTATTAGAAAATATCTGTCGTTCCAGTTTAATATTCTTAGCAATCTTTAATCACCCCTTTTTATGTAATGTTTTTAAGTACCAGGCAGCAGCTCTTTTTATTTCTTCCCGTTGCCGGTCCTCGTATTCAGTTGTAAATTGTTTATAATAGGCTCTTGCCTTACTTACTCCGACACTCTCCAGCTTTTTCAAGGCTGTTTCCTTAAAGTTGCTATCATACAGGCCGAAACCATATACCTGCATAAATACCGCCTTAGTCAGTTTCATATCTGGAGTAATGTTATTTAAGAACTCCTGTTTATTCATCATATGTACTAAATGGTATGTTGATCAAGCTTTCAACATCAACTCCCAGAGCTTTGGCAATCTTACCCAGGTATATGGGTTTTACATAACAGCCACGTCTTGCGGTATATACTATATTCTTAGTGACTCCAGCTTTATCAGCTAAGGTTTTAGGGTCAAGCTCCGCATTGGCTAAAGCTATATTAAACTTAACGCTATTAACAGCTAACATTGTTCGATCTTTTGGCAATGGCATTTTTAGCACCTCTTTTCTTTCCTCGGCTGTATCCAAGTAAATAAGCCGCATATATCTTTCCTGTGAATGATGTATAGCGGTCATCAATAGAATTAAGTTCGCTAACATACATAGAATCACAGTCTTTTTTTTTGTCAATATAAAGTCCTGCTTTTTCTATCTCTTTAAATATATTCATCTGACAACTCCTTTCTGGTCTGCGACCTCGTATCAGCTTCATTACAAAGCTTTTAATATTAAGATAAGGGATTACCCTTTTAAGCGTTTACCGCCCTGATTTGGACAAATGAGGACGCTTGGACGTGTTTCTGTAGTATACTGCTAATTATTCAGCCGTCATTGTGTTGCACCGGTGCAACTAGTCAATAATCTCTGTTACATCAACAGCTAATGCCTTGGCAAGTCTGCCAGCACAAAGCGGAGTGACTGTCCTCTGATTTAAAATAACATTCATTCTCGCCCTTGATACTCCATAACTCTTTGCAAGCTGTTCAACAGTAAGCCCCATTCTTGCGCGTGCAAGCTCTACATTATCAATGTTTAACTTCATATGTTTTTCACCTCTTTTCGTGTTCACTAGTAGTGAACTTACTGCTAATATAATCGCTAAATGTGATTTTGTCAATATATATATTTACAGTTTGCGAACATTTTCACATTGACAAGTTCGCAATGTGTGATATAATTTATTCGAAGGGAGGGATTTTTTATTAATGATTTTGCAAATAATTTAAAAAGAATAAGGATTAAAAAAGGACTTAAGCAAGCGGATATGGCTAAATTATTAGGAGTAGCTAAATCAACTTATTCTATGTATGAAAGCGGATTAAGAACTCCAACCATTCCCAAGGCTCAAGAAATGGCTAGAATTTTAGATGTATCCGTTGATTATCTAGTAGGTATAAGTAGGGTAGATTTGAACAATGAAAACATTGATCCGTTGCTAGAGCCATCAACTGACAAATTAAAACTTATGGCTAGTTTTAATACATTAAATTCATTAGGAAAAAAGGAAGCTGTTAAGCGCGTTGAAGAATTAGCTGAAATACCTAAATATGTAACTTACAAGAAAGAAAATCTCAACGCTGCGCACGCCCTGGATAATTCTACTGATAAAGAAAAGGCTAATGATGATTTGATAATGGATAAAGATGATGAATGGACATTATAGCCTACTCAAAATTGAGTAAAACGCTAAAATTTTAGCGTTTTAGATTCAATCTATATCGTGGCTGAGTTTTTAGCCGTCCTTGGGGTCGGTACTGCCGAGGGCATAGCATTTTTACATAACGCAATCTTACGTTGTGTGCTTAATCCAAAATTGGCTTCACCGAACGGGTGCAATATTGAGCTAGTCAACCTGTCCAACTTTGGACCGGTTATTGAGACAATAAAAAAAGCCCCTGCGCTGGTAACGCAAAGGCTTTTCCGTCCATTTAAGCATATACCTTAAAATGAACACAATACATCATTCCAGGAAGTATTGTATCATTTTAGGGGCATATTTGCAAGGGTATAGTTAGTATGGATACCCTCAATATGTCTATTTTTATATGCTCTATGTTTACTAATAATTAACATTGAATATTTTATTTAAACGTAACGATATGTTACATTAGAAAGAAGTGGTACAATATGACAAAGAATAAACCTTATAAACGCAGGAACGGCACAGGTAGCATTGTACGCTTGTCCGGTCGCCGCAGAGAACCTTTTGAGGTAAGGGTTAACACTCATATGGATAAACGTAATTATCCAGTGTATGACGTACTCGGGCGTTTCTCTGAACGTGATGAAGCTATGGCGGCACTGCTTGAATATAACAAGGATCCTTACGACATCAATATCAACTCACTCACATTTAAAGATGTGTACAAGCTTTGGTATGATTGGAAGTATGTCCACGGCAAGAAGAAATTTTCTTCAAGCTCTATCTACTGTACCAATGCAGCATATAAAAAATGTGATAGCCTGTATGATGCTGTGTTTAAAGATATTAAGACTCCACAGCTTCAAGCAGTTCTTAACAATGACAGCTATTCCCACGCTATGCTTGAGCATATACATAATTTATTCAATCAAATGTATAAATATGCGATACAGTTTGATATTGTTGAAAAGAACTATTCACAATTCGCTTTTATCCCTAAAGAAGATGATGACGAACACGGTGTTCCTTTTTCTCCGGAGGACGTTCAGAAGCTATGGCACAACTTGGATAAGCCATATGTTGATACTGTGCTTATATACATATATTCAGGCTTTAGGCTTAATGAGCTGTTAAAAATGCCGCTGGCTGATATAGATACTGTAAATATGACCTTTAAAGGCGGATTAAAGACTGCTGCCAGTAAAAACAGAATTGTCCCAATACATAGCAGAATACAGCCACTTGTACTTAACCGACTTAAAACAGCAGATACAAATATATTTAACATAAGCTCCGCAGAGTATTACAAGGCTTTTAATGAGGTCCTGGCTGTATGTGGCATAGATGAAAATCATACTCCGCACGACTGCCGCCATACATTCTCCACTATGCTTGATAATGCTGGAGCTAATAAAACAAGTATCAAGAGGTTAATGGGACATAGTTCAGGTAATGATGTAACTGAAAAGATATACACTCATAAAGACATAGAGCAGCTTAGAAAAGCTATAGAATTGATATAAATAGAGGTGTGGGGAAGTTACCCCGCACCTCTATTTATTTTATTATTTTTTGTCACTAGTGTGTCACTAACTTGTCACTAGTGGGACATTTTCCGGCATATTTGATAGTACGCCAACATCTCACAAACCCGCTTATTTGCTGGATTTCTAATTTTTTAGAATTCGCCAAAATCCGCAATATTTAATAATCACTTAAATTCCACCAATTAAAGATATACTTACTTACTGGCTTTGTCAACTTTTGTGTCACTAGCTTGTCACTAGTAGCCCACTGCTTCTAAGCGTTTCAATGCAACGTGTTCAGTTGAACTTGTCCAAGTTGTATGGAAACCATAATTCTTTAAACCTGCACTATATATATACTGTTCTGCATATTCACTAAGTAAAGGATTGTTGATACATTTCTTTCTTAGCTGATTAAGTGTCCGCTTATGCGTGTTTTTAATATCCTGCTCTGACCGCCCCAGCTCGCCACATAGAGCTTTAAAAGATTTCACGCAATCATCTGTATACCTAGCCTTTATTATTTCCCTCTGTGAAACTTCCAGCGTGTCAATCTCCCTGTGTAGTTCTTTATACACGCAATCTTTATAATTGCTCTCAACGAACATTAGTTCCGTGTCTTTGCTGTCTGGCAGCAGTTCCCCAAGTGTCTCATCAGTATCATCATACATCTTAATATCTGTGCTTATTGTGTCGGACTGATAAGCGTACTGTTCCAGTTCTTTTACAGACTGTATATCCATATCAAGATAAAAGGATGCATCCTTATAAGCTGGATACCTGCCATAATTTATATAATATTCTTCTCTAAATCTCTTGTATTTTGCAATCTCTGCTTTCTTTGCAATACCGCCGCTTAATGGGCTGTTCTTGTTTATATAGCGCTGTATGTGCCTTTCTATGATTATCCCCGCATATGTCGAAAATTTTGCTCCTGTGTCATCCTGATAAGTATCATACGCTCTTATCAATGCAATATACCCCTCTTGGGTCAAATCCTCTCTATCCTCTTTAGTCTTGGCATACTTGCACGCTATTTTATATATAAGTCCTTTATTTTCTAAGTATAACTGAGTACGCTTATCCATTTAACACCACCCTTTAATTTATATAAGCCCAGCCAGTGAACTAAACATCTACTGACTGGGCTTATTAGCAATATGTTACTGTGCAGGCTGTGCAGGCTGTGCAGACTGTGCAGGCTGTGCAGGCTGTGCAGGCTGTGCCTGATAATAAATACCCTTAGCCTTATTCTCTAAAACAAAGGCATCATAACAGATACGTCCCTCTACAAGATTACCACTGTAGCCGGGTGCATCCTCGTGTACCTTGTATTCTTCAAGCTTTAATGGTGCTACCGTAGCACTCTTATGACACATCATAAAGCCGAAGTTCTCCGGCAATCTCTTGGCCGGTATCTTTATTACATTACAGCCGTCAAGATTTCCAATAACACCATTTAAGCGCATATCTGCGCCAATCTCTGTATCAAGTACGATATCCTTTGACTTTTTCATCAGAAGATATGTTTCAGGTGTTACCACGATACATCTTTCCGTCTCTGGGACTTCGTTATCATCAAGTACTTTGCTTGCTGTAATAATCTGCTCATAAATGTTCGCAGCTGTCAGCTTAAGCGCATCAGCCTTCACCCCCGCATTTGCACACATAACGTCATATGTGTACTTGTCAACCTCTGGAATAACAGCTTCTCTTATTTGTCTTTCAAGTGCTGTCCCTGCCGCAAGTGCAAGAGCTGTCTCTTCATTATCCAGCTTATCAATAACAAAAGTAAATGAGCGGTCTTTCTTTAACATCATTTCTTCTGTTGTTGCTTCAAGATCTGTTACTGCTCCATATCTGTGAGAGCCCCCATTCCTTGAATAATTGTTCATTCCAGAAGTTGAAATTTTGTAAATCTTAATTGAATGTGCACCTGTCCAAGAGTAATCCTTATTAGTTACAAGTTCTCTTTTACTCTCGGCTGCAAACTTTTCATCAACAAGACCCTGATATTGTGTAATTAAATCAATAGCCATTTAAAATCCTTTCCTATAAGCCCATAGCCTGTCGGTAAGGGTTCACCTGTTCCCTGCTTGTCGGTTCAGGTGCTCCCCCCACTCGGAAGCCTGTAGACTCTATATCTTTTTTGTCTTTTTTGGAAATGGCTGACTTGATATAAGAATTCAGTTTATTAAGCACATTGCTGATATCCTCCTCACTGGATACCTTTAATATATCTGCTATATCTGTAGGTACGCCCTGTGACAGGAGTGTCTCTTTAAGTTTTATATTGAGTTCCCTTTGCCTGAATTCCTGTTCCTTGTCTGCCATAGGTGCAGACTGTTCATCTGCTCCCTGCTTGCTACGTTCTCGCTCTAATCGTCTCTGAACTATAGCGTTAACCTCTTCCTGAGTGAAAGTTTTTCCAGCAGTTTCGGCCGTCTGCTGGTCTTCCTGTGATGTTTCCTCATTGTTACCCATTAATTTACCTGTTCCTTTCCGTTTAACGTCCGTATGACTAAGTTAAGAAGTAAAAACGCCAAAAAGGGCAAGAGAATACTAACCCTTTCCGGTTAATGTTCCCTTGCCCTATGCAGTAAAGCTTACAACGTACGTTGCGGTACTAATTAAATTTATTATACCACATATTCAATAAAATTGGTAGAACTATTTGTAGTAAATTGTAGTATTATTTGTCGCTGATTGTAGTATCTACATACGCAAGCTTATGTATTCTTTTATCATTATTGCTATGCTTTTTAACCTTTTTAACTACTGGGTTCAAAATGTTAATTGCCTTTTTTAGCTCTTCCTCTGTATCGTAGGAAATCCGTAGCTTTAACACGTTTTTCATCTCCTTTCCACATCCCAAAAACTTAACATTTATTAACATTTTAATCTGAGGTTTTCTGATGTTATCATTAATACCCCATATCGCTGGGGCTTGCGGTCTAGGGTTATGTATCGCAATAAAAGCTCTATATTAGTTCTGATAACTTCTCTGTAAGCTCCTCATATCTGTTATGAAGCCCAAGAAAGCCAGCGGATAAGGTTTCCCTGTTTACACCTGATGTAAATTCTGGAATAGCTGTCTGCATTAATATAAGCTGTGCATTGGTTTCCCTTAAGCCGACATATACTTTATCAAGTTCAAATCTTTTAACTTCACTCTTGCAACAGTCCCAGTATCCTGCTTTGTATGCAATCTTTATCATATCCTCTAAGCTCTCAAGGTTGGCAATTACAGCATATTCTTCAACCGAAAGCTGCGTTTTTGTATCCATTTCTCTTAATATTTTAATAAAATTATTATCCATCTCTTGTCCTTTCCGGAGTAGATATGATAGACTACTCTTGTAATTGTTTGGGTAGTCTATCATATTTGACCCCTGCCCCCTGTTTATGTTGGTAGCATATTCAAGGGGGCGTTTTTATTTATATTCTTCAACCTTTACGTCTGTTATATTGTCCATACGCTCCAGTTCTTTAATCTTTGGCTCTACAAGCTTCTTGTAGCAGTCAGGACACAAACACCCAAAATCCACGCAGTCAGATATAACCCTGTTAATCTGCGGTATGCGTATGTTATAGGTCAGTACAGTTCTTGGGTTTATTAGGATCCTGTCGCCTGTCCTGCTGCCAACTCTCACAATCTTCTTGCAGCTGTCGCACGTATCAACAAACTTGTCAAAATGTCTCATTTCTGCCGCTTCCTCCATTCTTCTGGGATTTCTTCTGTCTGGCCAAGGTTTGCGCTCAGGTGCTTTGTGAACAGATACATCATATCCGCACATAGAGGGTCATTCTTAAACTCTTCAAGAATTACATCACTTTCCTGTATTGCCCTTGTAAAATCGAATGGCTGGGTATTCCAACGCTTGTACCACTTCCAGCACTCATTACAGATCAAGCCCTGATGTTTTATTTCCTTTTCGGTCAATTATTCTCCTTTCCGTGGGGTTAAATTTCTTTACCTTTTAGGGGTCAAATTTCTTTACCTTTGGGGTCAAATTTCTTTACCTTTGGGGTCAAATTTCTTTACCCAAGTATATATATAAATATATATACGTATATTACCCGTTACGCTTCCTATTGCGTGCACATATTAAATACTTGTTACTCATATACATTTTTTGCCCGTTACGCACTTCCTCGATAAATCCTTTTTCAATCAGCATATCCCTCGCCGTGAAATATGTAGGCTTTGATATATTCAAAACTTTCTTAGCGTATGTGTTAGTATATTCAAATGGTACGCCAGAGGGGGAACAACTGGACACTCTACGCATATCCAGATATAATAATTTCGCAGTTGTAGATAATGACTTAAAGTCTTTATCTTGGACTAAATTATCCGTATATACTGTAAAGCCTTGTTCTTTATTCGCAATCTTTAATCACCCCTTTTTGTGTAATGTTTTTAAGTACCAGGCAGCAGCTCTTTTTATTTCTTCCCGTTGCTGGTCCTCATATTCAGTTGTAAATTGTTTATAATAGACTCTTGCCTTACTTACTCCAACACTCTCCAGCTTTTTCAAGGCTGTTTCCTTAAAGTTGCTATCATACAGGCCGAAACCATATACCTGCATAAATACCGCCTTAGTCAGTTTCATATCTGGAGTAATGTTATTTAAGAACTCCTGTTTATTCATCATATGTACTAAATGGTATGTTGATCAAGCTTTCAACATCAACTCCCAGAGCTTTGGCAATCTTACCCAGGTATATGGGTTTTACATAACAGCCACGTCTTGCGGTATATACTATATTCTTAGTGACTCCAGCTTTATCAGCTAAGGTTTTAGGGTCAAGCTCCGCATTGGCTAAAGCTATATTAAACTTAACGCTATTAACAGCTAACATTGTTCGATCTTTTGGCAATGGCATTTTTAGCACCTCTTTTCTTTCCTCGGCTGTATCCAAGTAAATAAGCCGCATATATCTTTCCTGTGAATGATGTATAGCGGTCATCAATAGAATTAAGTTCGCTAACATACATAGAATCACAGTCTTTTTTTTTGTCAATATAAAGTCCTGCTTTTTCTATCTCTTTAAATATATTCATCTGACAACTCCTTTCTGGTCTGCGACCTCGTATCAGCTTCATTACAAAGCTTTTAATATTAAGATAAGGGATTACCCTTTTAAGCGTTTACCGCCCTGATTTGGACAAATGAGGACGCTTGGACGTGTTTCTGTAGTATACTGCTAATTATTCAGCCGTCATTGTGTTGCACCGGTGCAACTAGTCAATAATCTCTGTTACATCAACAGCTAATGCCTTGGCAAGTCTGCCAGCACAAAGCGGAGTGACTGTCCTCTGATTTAAAATAACATTCATTCTCGCCCTTGATACTCCATAACTCTTTGCAAGCTGTTCAACAGTAAGCCCCATTCTTGCGCGTGCAAGCTCTACATTATCAATGTTTAACTTCATATGTTTTTCACCTCTTTTCGTGTTCACTAGTAGTGAACTTACTGCTAATATAATCGCTAAATGTGATTTTGTCAATATATATATTTACAGTTTGCGAACATTTTCACATTGACAAGTTCGCAATGTGTGATATAATTTATTCGAAGGGAGGGATTTTTTATTAATGATTTTGCAAATAATTTAAAAAGAATAAGGATTAAAAAAGGACTTAAGCAAGCGGATATGGCTAAATTATTAGGAGTAGCTAAATCAACTTATTCTATGTATGAAAGCGGATTAAGAACTCCAACCATTCCCAAGGCTCAAGAAATGGCTAGAATTTTAGATGTATCCGTTGATTATCTAGTAGGTATAAGTAGGGTAGATTTGAACAATGAAAACATTGATCCGTTGCTAGAGCCATCAACTGACAAATTAAAACTTATGGCTAGTTTTAATACATTAAATTCATTAGGAAAAAAGGAAGCTGTTAAGCGCGTTGAAGAATTAGCTGAAATACCTAAATATGTAACTTACAAGAAAGAAAATCTCAACGCTGCGCACGCCCTGGATAATTCTACTGATAAAGAAAAGGCTAATGATGATTTGATAATGGATAAAGATGATGAATGGACATTATAGCCTACTCAAAATTGAGTAAAACGCTAAAATTTTAGCGTTTTAGATTCAATCTATATCGTGGCTGAGTTTTTAGCCGTCCTTGGGGTCGGTACTGCCGAGGGCATAGCATTTTTACATAACGCAATCTTACGTTGTGTGCTTAATCCAAAATTGGCTTCACCGAACGGGTGCAATATTGAGCTAGTCAACCTGTCCAACTTTGGACCGGTTATTGAGACAATAAAAAAAGCCCCTGCGCTGGTAACGCAAAGGCTTTTCCGTCCATTTAAGCATATACCTTAAAATGAACACAATACATCATTCCAGGAAGTATTGTATCATTTTAGGGGCATATTTGCAAGGGTATAGTTAGTATGGATACCCTCAATATGTCTATTTTTATATGCTCTATGTTTACTAATAATTAACATTGAATATTTTATTTAAACGTAACGATATGTTACATTAGAAAGAAGTGGTACAATATGACAAAGAATAAACCTTATAAACGCAGGAACGGCACAGGTAGCATTGTACGCTTGTCCGGTCGCCGCAGAGAACCTTTTGAGGTAAGGGTTAACACTCATATGGATAAACGTAATTATCCAGTGTATGACGTACTCGGGCGTTTCTCTGAACGTGATGAAGCTATGGCGGCACTGCTTGAATATAACAAGGATCCTTACGACATCAATATCAACTCACTCACATTTAAAGATGTGTACAAGCTTTGGTATGATTGGAAGTATGTCCACGGCAAGAAGAAATTTTCTTCAAGCTCTATCTACTGTACCAATGCAGCATATAAAAAATGTGATAGCCTGTATGATGCTGTGTTTAAAGATATTAAGACTCCACAGCTTCAAGCAGTTCTTAACAATGACAGCTATTCCCACGCTATGCTTGAGCATATACATAATTTATTCAATCAAATGTATAAATATGCGATACAGTTTGATATTGTTGAAAAGAACTATTCACAATTCGCTTTTATCCCTAAAGAAGATGATGACGAACACGGTGTTCCTTTTTCTCCGGAGGACGTTCAGAAGCTATGGCACAACTTGGATAAGCCATATGTTGATACTGTGCTTATATACATATATTCAGGCTTTAGGCTTAATGAGCTGTTAAAAATGCCGCTGGCTGATATAGATACTGTAAATATGACCTTTAAAGGCGGATTAAAGACTGCTGCCAGTAAAAACAGAATTGTCCCAATACATAGCAGAATACAGCCACTTGTACTTAACCGACTTAAAACAGCAGATACAAATATATTTAACATAAGCTCCGCAGAGTATTACAAGGCTTTTAATGAGGTCCTGGCTGTATGTGGCATAGATGAAAATCATACTCCGCACGACTGCCGCCATACATTCTCCACTATGCTTGATAATGCTGGAGCTAATAAAACAAGTATCAAGAGGTTAATGGGACATAGTTCAGGTAATGATGTAACTGAAAAGATATACACTCATAAAGACATAGAGCAGCTTAGAAAAGCTATAGAATTGATATAAATAGAGGTGTGGGGAAGTTACCCCGCACCTCTATTTATTTTATTATTTTTTGTCACTAGTGTGTCACTAACTTGTCACTAGTGGGACATTTTCCGGCATATTTGATAGTACGCCAACATCTCACAAACCCGCTTATTTGCTGGATTTCTAATTTTTTAGAATTCGCCAAAATCCGCAATATTTAATAATCACTTAAATTCCACCAATTAAAGATATACTTACTTACTGGCTTTGTCAACTTTTGTGTCACTAGCTTGTCACTAGTAGCCCACTGCTTCTAAGCGTTTCAATGCAACGTGTTCAGTTGAACTTGTCCAAGTTGTATGGAAACCATAATTCTTTAAACCTGCACTATATATATACTGTTCTGCATATTCACTAAGTAAAGGATTGTTGATACATTTCTTTCTTAGCTGATTAAGTGTCCGCTTATGCGTGTTTTTAATATCCTGCTCTGACCGCCCCAGCTCGCCACATAGAGCTTTAAAAGATTTCACGCAATCATCTGTATACCTAGCCTTTATTATTTCCCTCTGTGAAACTTCCAGCGTGTCAATCTCCCTGTGTAGTTCTTTATACACGCAATCTTTATAATTGCTCTCAACGAACATTAGTTCCGTGTCTTTGCTGTCTGGCAGCAGTTCCCCAAGTGTCTCATCAGTATCATCATACATCTTAATATCTGTGCTTATTGTGTCGGACTGATAAGCGTACTGTTCCAGTTCTTTTACAGACTGTATATCCATATCAAGATAAAAGGATGCATCCTTATAAGCTGGATACCTGCCATAATTTATATAATATTCTTCTCTAAATCTCTTGTATTTTGCAATCTCTGCTTTCTTTGCAATACCGCCGCTTAATGGGCTGTTCTTGTTTATATAGCGCTGTATGTGCCTTTCTATGATTATCCCCGCATATGTCGAAAATTTTGCTCCTGTGTCATCCTGATAAGTATCATACGCTCTTATCAATGCAATATACCCCTCTTGGGTCAAATCCTCTCTATCCTCTTTAGTCTTGGCATACTTGCACGCTATTTTATATATAAGTCCTTTATTTTCTAAGTATAACTGAGTACGCTTATCCATTTAACACCACCCTTTAATTTATATAAGCCCAGCCAGTGAACTAAACATCTACTGACTGGGCTTATTAGCAATATGTTACTGTGCAGGCTGTGCAGGCTGTGCAGACTGTGCAGGCTGTGCAGGCTGTGCAGGCTGTGCCTGATAATAAATACCCTTAGCCTTATTCTCTAAAACAAAGGCATCATAACAGATACGTCCCTCTACAAGATTACCACTGTAGCCGGGTGCATCCTCGTGTACCTTGTATTCTTCAAGCTTTAATGGTGCTACCGTAGCACTCTTATGACACATCATAAAGCCGAAGTTCTCCGGCAATCTCTTGGCCGGTATCTTTATTACATTACAGCCGTCAAGATTTCCAATAACACCATTTAAGCGCATATCTGCGCCAATCTCTGTATCAAGTACGATATCCTTTGACTTTTTCATCAGAAGATATGTTTCAGGTGTTACCACGATACATCTTTCCGTCTCTGGGACTTCGTTATCATCAAGTACTTTGCTTGCTGTAATAATCTGCTCATAAATGTTCGCAGCTGTCAGCTTAAGCGCATCAGCCTTCACCCCCGCATTTGCACACATAACGTCATATGTGTACTTGTCAACCTCTGGAATAACAGCTTCTCTTATTTGTCTTTCAAGTGCTGTCCCTGCCGCAAGTGCAAGAGCTGTCTCTTCATTATCCAGCTTATCAATAACAAAAGTAAATGAGCGGTCTTTCTTTAACATCATTTCTTCTGTTGTTGCTTCAAGATCTGTTACTGCTCCATATCTGTGAGAGCCCCCATTCCTTGAATAATTGTTCATTCCAGAAGTTGAAATTTTGTAAATCTTAATTGAATGTGCACCTGTCCAAGAGTAATCCTTATTAGTTACAAGTTCTCTTTTACTCTCGGCTGCAAACTTTTCATCAACAAGACCCTGATATTGTGTAATTAAATCAATAGCCATTTAAAATCCTTTCCTATAAGCCCATAGCCTGTCGGTAAGGGTTCACCTGTTCCCTGCTTGTCGGTTCAGGTGCTCCCCCCACTCGGAAGCCTGTAGACTCTATATCTTTTTTGTCTTTTTTGGAAATGGCTGACTTGATATAAGAATTCAGTTTATTAAGCACATTGCTGATATCCTCCTCACTGGATACCTTTAATATATCTGCTATATCTGTAGGTACGCCCTGTGACAGGAGTGTCTCTTTAAGTTTTATATTGAGTTCCCTTTGCCTGAATTCCTGTTCCTTGTCTGCCATAGGTGCAGACTGTTCATCTGCTCCCTGCTTGCTACGTTCTCGCTCTAATCGTCTCTGAACTATAGCGTTAACCTCTTCCTGAGTGAAAGTTTTTCCAGCAGTTTCGGCCGTCTGCTGGTCTTCCTGTGATGTTTCCTCATTGTTACCCATTAATTTACCTGTTCCTTTCCGTTTAACGTCCGTATGACTAAGTTAAGAAGTAAAAACGCCAAAAAGGGCAAGAGAATACTAACCCTTTCCGGTTAATGTTCCCTTGCCCTATGCAGTAAAGCTTACAACGTACGTTGCGGTACTAATTAAATTTATTATACCACATATTCAATAAAATTGGTAGAACTATTTGTAGTAAATTGTAGTATTATTTGTCGCTGATTGTAGTATCTACATACGCAAGCTTATGTATTCTTTTATCATTATTGCTATGCTTTTTAACCTTTTTAACTACTGGGTTCAAAATGTTAATTGCCTTTTTTAGCTCTTCCTCTGTATCGTAGGAAATCCGTAGCTTTAACACGTTTTTCATCTCCTTTCCACATCCCAAAAACTTAACATTTATTAACATTTTAATCTGAGGTTTTCTGATGTTATCATTAATACCCCATATCGCTGGGGCTTGCGGTCTAGGGTTATGTATCGCAATAAAAGCTCTATATTAGTTCTGATAACTTCTCTGTAAGCTCCTCATATCTGTTATGAAGCCCAAGAAAGCCAGCGGATAAGGTTTCCCTGTTTACACCTGATGTAAATTCTGGAATAGCTGTCTGCATTAATATAAGCTGTGCATTGGTTTCCCTTAAGCCGACATATACTTTATCAAGTTCAAATCTTTTAACTTCACTCTTGCAACAGTCCCAGTATCCTGCTTTGTATGCAATCTTTATCATATCCTCTAAGCTCTCAAGGTTGGCAATTACAGCATATTCTTCAACCGAAAGCTGCGTTTTTGTATCCATTTCTCTTAATATTTTAATAAAATTATTATCCATCTCTTGTCCTTTCCGGAGTAGATATGATAGACTACTCTTGTAATTGTTTGGGTAGTCTATCATATTTGACCCCTGCCCCCTGTTTATGTTGGTAGCATATTCAAGGGGGCGTTTTTATTTATATTCTTCAACCTTTACGTCTGTTATATTGTCCATACGCTCCAGTTCTTTAATCTTTGGCTCTACAAGCTTCTTGTAGCAGTCAGGACACAAACACCCAAAATCCACGCAGTCAGATATAACCCTGTTAATCTGCGGTATGCGTATGTTATAGGTCAGTACAGTTCTTGGGTTTATTAGGATCCTGTCGCCTGTCCTGCTGCCAACTCTCACAATCTTCTTGCAGCTGTCGCACGTATCAACAAACTTGTCAAAATGTCTCATTTCTGCCGCTTCCTCCATTCTTCTGGGATTTCTTCTGTCTGGCCAAGGTTTGCGCTCAGGTGCTTTGTGAACAGATACATCATATCCGCACATAGAGGGTCATTCTTAAACTCTTCAAGAATTACATCACTTTCCTGTATTGCCCTTGTAAAATCGAATGGCTGGGTATTCCAACGCTTGTACCACTTCCAGCACTCATTACAGATCAAGCCCTGATGTTTTATTTCCTTTTCATTTAGTTGTTGTTTCTGTATTATCAATATTCCGAACATCTCCAATCATTAGACAATTGGTATTCAAAATACCCATTATCATCAACGCCCTTAATCAAAGATATTATACTAATTCCGTTTCCGGATAAATTATAAATATCCTCTATTACTTTCCGACTGTACTTATAGTCATATATAAATAGCAATCTTTCGATATCCATTTCCACCGCTTTATCTGTGTTTTGCTCGGCGCATCCTATTAGATATATTAACAAGGCTCTTGCTTTGTTGTCTAAGGACATAAACAAACGAGTAAAATCATAATCAATCTTTAGCATACTATCATTCATATTTTGCCTCCTGTAAATTAATAACTTTATACCTATTTGGTACATTTCTACCTTGCTTTATACCTATTTGGTATAAAATTATATACCAGTTCAATATTCTTACTATTTTGTTTTTATACTAATCAATGCAAATTTTGTACCTATTTGGTATATAATTTTCTATTTGGTATATTTTTTTATACTATTTCGGTATATTATATATACCGTTTTGGTAAA
>ERZ1106952.590-NODE-590-length-15592-cov-2.345498_pt1 | contig 15592 bp, 13 predicted proteins | sample MGYA00403677_ERZ1106952 | MGnify/ENA primary metagenome ERZ1106952 (study PRJEB35170, sample SAMEA104062415) | human gut metagenome | biome: human gut; feature: human-associated habitat; material: faeces | place: Denmark | collected 2012-05-14 ...
GCCAATTTCCTTGCGAGACACAATGTCTATACTAGGTTTCCCTAGTCGGTAAGAGTTTCTTTTCGGAATGGAGTGATCCCTAGGGAGTAAAAGGTTCCATGGATATAGGAGGTTTTTACATACCTATCCATTCCTTCTGCTTTCTTTTCCGCCTTTTGAAGGTATGAGTACGTTACAGCCCTCTAGTGTCAGGGTGTAAGGGAGAGAGGAAGTGAAGTACTCTATGGATTCTGGGTTCGAGCGAGTGACCAGGTTCCTTTGCTGTCGGTCCAGCCATTGAGGGTTCAAGTCCTACTCCTCTAGAGCGTTCTAAATGAAGGAATCGAGCGAGTGTAAGTGCTTCGCTTGTTACGTTACAGCCAGTAAAGAAGAAAGCCTTTGAGAATCGTACATCAAAACAGTGAAAGCCAGGGCCGCAGAGTTGGAAGACTTTCTTGGTTCAAATCCAATTCGTGAGAAGAGTCAAAGCGACAGGGGGTTAATAACAGACAAGAAAGCCAAGCTGCAATAGCAATCCAGGAAGAGCACACCTTATTATTCTGTAAAAAACTCTAAAAAGGGCATAGCTTCTAATAGAAGATAGCCATAGCCCATGTATTTCAGTTGCCAGATTACACTAATGAAGTACACACGCACGCGGCAGACAGTTGAATTAGTAAGACTTTGAAGCGACTATATGAAGTGAGGAAATCCAGTGCGATAGATGGCATTTCTAGTGAACCCAGGAAAGCGCTCATTCACCAGAATTTGGTTGGAGCAGCGGTAGGGCAAACCCAGTCTCAGTCCCGCCTATGGAAGGTTGAAGAGAAAGAGAATAGGGCAGATGCCTGATATCCGACCCCACTATATCCGTCCCGAGAAGAAAGGTTCAGAAAGAAAAGAGTTCTCGCCTTGAATAAAGAATCTAAATAGAAGGAACCGGGGAAGAGCGTAACCTGGGTTACAAGGTATAGGTATAGATAAGGGGAAAGCTTATCTCTATACTTTCAGCAACTGAACGGGAAGGAAAGGACTTTCGAATCGGATGCGCTCGCCGGTGCAACTTGAAAGGCAGGTGCTGTTTGCACATTTACATCCGCTCTACGGCCGAAACCTTGAAGAAGGTTGCGAAGCAAAGGTAATTCGAACTCACTCCCAAACGGTAGAGGAAATTACATAAAGAATAGAAGAAAGGATTCTGGCTTATCATTAACAAGATAGCTTGGAGCCCTCCTCTGCCCCGAAATAAGAACTCAGAGATAGAGCCATTAGGGGAGAAAAAAGAACCTAGTTAGTGCACTAACTCAAACCTAGTTCTTGCACGGCGGAGCACTCCTACTAAGAAATGGAAGAGCAAACAGGGTCAAAGGGCTATTACAAAATAAGTTATGGACTCGGATATGACCTTCTAATGAGAGTTCCTTGGGGATATATAAATTAGTGGACATATACAAGAACGACCCATTTTCTTACACAAGATTTCTGTACTCAGATCGGTAGGTATGGAGGTCTTTCCAGTTAGACAATCAGTTATATACGATTCAACGGGCATTCAACAAGATAACCCCGAAACGAGGCAACCCCGTTCACTCCGACAAGAAAGGTGTCAAGTCAAAAGGATTGAAAACCTCGCTCTCCCTAGTGGGAGGAAGAGTTATAGTTCAAGCTACCTGAGCTAACTGCTTTTCACTCGAATTCAACTTCACGAGCGGAGTCGACATCAAAACTGAACTTCACTTCCATCCTCAAGAGAGGAACCTACTCAACAGGGAATCCCCCCGGCCGCACCTGATAATGATGTGGTGGACGGCGAAAGGCCCTGGGATGCCCTTGGAAAGGCTATCAGGGACATATTAGATGATTGCTTCTAGGAGTTTGTTCAACATTTTTTCTTGATTTGATAGGAATAGACTTTTTATTCTTTCTTTTTTCCGGTATGCCGCTCCGCGAGCAAGGAGCGAGAGAACCAAGGTGGCTGTGGTGATGTCAGAATTTGCACCTATTTGTATCTATTTAGTGATCAGTCCGCTAGTTTCTTTGATCCCACTCGGTGTTCCTTTTCCATTTGCTTCCAATAGTTCAACCTATCCAGAAAAATTGTCGGCCTATGAATGTGGTTTCGATCCTTTCGGTGATGCCAGAAGTCGTTTCGATATACGATTTTATCTTGTTTCAATTTTATTTATTATCCTTGATCCGGAAGTAACCTTTTCCTTTCCTTGGGCAGTACCTCTCAACAAGATTGATCCGTTTGGATCTTGGTCCATGATGGCCTTTTTATTGATTTTGACGATTGGATCTCTCTATGAATGGAAAAGGGGTGCTTCGGATCGGGAGTAATCACTACAGGTTGACAAGTCTTTGTTTTTTGATTCTTTTTTTTTCTGTTTCTTAAAGGTAAAGAGGGCGGGTGGGATCACGATCGACTAAAAGGAAAGTCGACCTGATTGGTTCAAATCCAATTCGTGAGATGGCAGTGATCTTTAGCGCCATAATGTGCTATTTTTTCCGGTGCCTTGCTAACAAGAAATGATCTATTTCGACATGTACGGAAGTTCGTGAACCCGCAGCATCAAATCAAGTGGAAATGAGTCAACTAAATGACTATCTGAAAGGAGGGACTGAAAGGAGAGGGGTTTACGCTACTTACTACTAGTGACGCATTGTTGATTTCGTTAACGCTACAACCGAATGCTTTATAGAAGTTCACTACACTTCGTTTGTAAGACCGCATAAAAAGAGTTGTAACAGACCATCGTGGATTCATCCCGTGCTTTAAGTGGATTAAATGACCTTATTTTCATTCGGGAAGATAGGTTTAGGCGGAATACTCCATGGATAATCGAAAAGGGGTGCTACGTTCCGTTAGGTCAGGGAGGCATTGATTGCTTGCTCGTATTGGATACGTACCAGAGGCCGGTTCTTCACCGATGAGAACTTCTATCGCGTACCGGATGAATTGGTAGCAGGCGGGTCGATAGTTGAGGTACGACGGGATATTCCTCCACGGCTGGCAATCCCCAGTCCACAACAGACCTGATCTTCTCTTGATCCATCTGAATCACACCCTTGCTGATCCAATGGCCAAGAAAGAGCACTTTCGTCTGAGCACCGTTTCGCGTACAGCTTCTTTTCCTGCTACACCCGGAACACTGTACTCAGGGTTCCAAACCTCCAGTGAGTGACTATAAACGATTATGTCATCGAGGTTTTCCACTACAAACTGGTCAAGGTAAGGGTTTGAGTTATCCATTTAAGTGCGGAACAAGACCTGAATTAGGACGATATTCATAGATCAGTTACTCTTTGTGTACATTATGGAGTGGAGACTCCATGTTGAAAGCTCTTTCAAATAGCATGAGCGTTGAAAGTATTCAATTAGACTAGAGCGTTAGATTCTTTATAGGTAACCACGGGGGTCGAAAGAGCTCGACTATAAAGGAGAGTATTTCAATGGCTTGCTAAGCTAAAAGCAGTTATAGATAGTTTACTTCTTGTTAGCTTTCTTTCAATCCAACTGAACAAGATGCCGAAAGAGACTATTTCCGATGGTTTAAACCGCTGCTCCTTAGGCATCATGGAAGTTTACCTCTTACATACTAAAAGTGGCAACAAAGCCCTTATTAGCCCCTGTGTCGTTAACTTAGCCCTACCCGAAAGGTGCGGTTCTGAACGAAGCGAAGTGGGAACCAACAAAGGAGGCTCTGAAAGAGAGGCACCTTTGGTTCGGATGCTGGGAAAGATGTCCGCACAACCGAACAGGAGGCAACCAATCAAGGAGAGGAATATCACCTCTTGCCGCTAGGAATTGGCATTTCCTTTAATAACGGATTCCTTCTAGTAAGATCCTGGTCAAATGAGCTAATTCACCCTTTCGATCTCGGGGATTTGTTATTGCAGTTGTTATGCTAACCGCGGAGCAGGACTTTAGGTTACCCGCTACTTTACCTTTTAGCCGTCAACTGTCTTTTCCCTTGCTCGGAATCGAGCAATTCCTTTTGCATCGGTTATGAAATAAAGGGACTTTTCCTTTCCTTAAAGCTAACAAGCCGCGCAACAAGGCATTTCTTCGGCCGCGAAAGAAAGAAGGATATGCTGCTCATGTGCCTAACCAGATCTTCAGACCTATCCGATCCCTCTTCGTCTGACTCTCATCTCTTGTTCCGCACACGGGCTTAAAACATCGGCTTGCCTTTCTCACTTCCTTCGTCAGTGCGGAATGCCTGAATGAAACCCAATCACTTCTGTCACAGCCCAAATATATTCTTATATGTCACCCTCGAATCTTCTATGGTACGTGTCTCAAATCGGATATTGAATACTTAATTTCGATATTGGGATTTTTTTCTTGATTAGAGCGAGTAAAGATGAATAAAAGCGTTACAGTTCTAGCAGGTGACCGAACGGACTAAGCCCGAAAGAAGAAATATAATGAATATTGGCCAAGCCAAGTGCATATGTACTCAGGAAAGCAATTGATCGATGGGACGGGAAAGAGAGTTTATATCACGAGTTTAGCTTTTGGGCGGCTTTCTTTTAAAGTATGGTACGCGTGACTGACCCTCTAATGTCAGTCGAGCTTTAAACCCTTACATGCTAAAGCTCTAAAACGCTTTCTTTGCTGCGCGTGAGGGTTTTGATCAAAGTGAGTCTGCCCTCTCCTAACTAAGAGCTCTCCTTTGGAGCCGCTGTCGAGCTTTATTGAACAGAACTGAACTAGTCGAGCGAACCACACTTGCAGTTCCTCTCCCTCTCCCTCTCCTTAGCAGTCGAGTAAGTAACTCCCATAGGTCGAGCTCTTTTGCTTTCAATCAACAATTTCATTGCCCGCCAAGTGGTAAGGCATCGGTTTGGCAAAGGTTCGAATCCACACTTGACCCTTGTCACAAGCCATATTGATTGAATTCGGTGTATGGTAAACATGTAGAAAAGACGGTTGAGAAGTCCTTTAGGGGCGCTGTTTTCATCCAACTCGAAATATCGTAAGAAAACGCACACAAGATCCCATGTCTTTCTTGGTTGGACCAACCCAACCAGCGATGTCTTACAAGTCTTTCTTCTTTCTTTTTTAGAGCAAGAATCTAACAGTCAAAAGTTTACGATGAGCATCTATTTGAGTCGATCATTTCCAAGATCTAATTCCAGTTTTCAGTTATCTAGTGGTAATGCCTTACAATCAGAAGTAGTACGCTTAAGGGAAGAAAAGTTCTTGGTGGATGCAGGACCTGGGACCCCCAGAATTTGTATGCAAGATGAGCCTACAGGAGTGCCAATCAACCGAGCCGCCAGGTTTGAGAATAAGGTGGGATCCCAGGATGTAGTGGCCGGTGAATCACTGATCAAAGAGCAGATTTTGGAGAGATTCTTCATCGATGTAGTGGCCGGTGACTCAAAGTGCAAAGAGCGAGCAGCCGCCAGGTTTAATTCTTTGGTGGGATCCACAGATGTAGTGGCTGGTGAACCGCTTCTTCTTCTTCCACGAAGATTCAGACAAAGGCTCGCTTGGATGGAACTGAACAAGATTTGGAGAAGGAATAGAAAGGTAAAGGGCTTTATTCTTCAGAAAGTCAAAGGAGGATTTTTAGTAGGCATCGGGGGTTTCATTACTTTTCTTCCATTCCGCCGGATATCGAATGGTCGATTCACCATTTTGAGCATTAACCTCAAAAGGCCGAAGATTGTGGTGTTCTAACAGCGGCAGATCAAACAAGAACTTATTTCTTTCTAGATTAATTTTTTTCAACAACCGATCCGCGTGGAAGGAGGAGAGTTGTAGCCGGATCGAACTCCCTTTACTTCTGAAGCGCTTGGACATAGGATTTCCGGCGTAGCGCTTTTCCTCCAACCTATTCCTCAAAAGAGAGGTTCCTCCTCTATCCCTTCAACCTTCTCGGCAGGTGGGATGCCCCATAAGCGCTTTTACCTTTCCTCTTTTACCCATCCATCAATGAAAAAATTTGTTATTACGTATCTAAGGAACTCGACCCCAACTCATCTATCCCGACCGAAGCCCACCATTGAACCTCCAAAAGCAGGACCTGGTGCTCCTGTCTTCTCTTCCGGAATCACCCTGATAGGAGCATCTGTAGCGGCATCAGTAACGAGGGAAAGAGAGGCGGAAGGCGCCCCTTCCAAACAATGAAAAAAATCCGGGGGGGCCTCCTCTTGTAAGCTAGCTCCATTCGATCGATCGGGGAATTTGATGCTCTGCAGTGAAGGTTACGAAGTAATATGAAGAGTGGTAAACTCTGAAAGATGGAAACAGGGGAGTTGGCTGATAAAGATGGACAGTAAGGATCGCGTAATATCAATTTATCGTCCTCGGAAATTCTAAGCTATATGGGGGGCTTGGATGGTGAGCAAAAACAATTGATCAAGAAGTTGGTCAACTTTCGCATGAAAGAAGGTAAAAGAACGAGAGTTCGTGCTATTGTTTATCAAACTTTTCATCGCCCTGAACGCAATGTAATCAAACTTATGGTTGACGCCGTAGAGAATATAAAGCCCATATGCGAAGTGGAAAAAGTCGGAGTAGCTGGTACTATTTATGATGTCCCTGGGATTGTAGCCAGGGATCGTCAACAAACCTTAGCTATTCGTTGGATCCTTGAAGCAGCTTTCAAACGACGTATAAGCTACAGGATAAGCTTAGAGAAATGTTCATTTGATGAGATACTGGATGCTTACCGAAAGAGGGGAATTGCACGTAAGAAAAGGGATAATCTTCATAGACTGGCTTCCACCAATCGGAGTTTCGCCCATTTCAGATGGTGGTAAAGTGAGACCACATAACGAGCTCTTCAGCAATAGTCTGAAAAATTAACTTCAAAGGGAGGGTAAAAGATTGGAAAGTGTAGAGAGTTTTCGCGGCCGGAGCTTCCTATCTCTCATTCGTTCCGTTCCTCATATCTCCGGTCAATGGACATTAGATACGTGATAACACTTGTGGTTTCGGCGAATCGCCTTCACTCTCGGCAGCCTCTTGGTGTCCCAGGAGACGAATCGAAGAAATTCGGTTAAGAATCAAAGCCTTTAAGGAGTTGGAAAGGGAGGAAAACCAGAAAGATAGCCCATGCGGCTTCCACAGAAACGGATTTATCACAATCCACAAGGTCTTGTCAAGCGAGTTGTCTTAAGAGCAATTGCCGTAGAATCAGACTGCCCAGTGTCCATTACAGATGCCCCTTGATAGAAAGAACCAAAAGAAGCAGCGCTTCTCTTTCTATCATTCCTGCTTTAGACTAAGGCATTCCAGCGTTCATTCGCCAGGCCAATCAATCTTCTGAAAGAGCCCTGCCTCTGGTTTGCCCACTGCATATATTCATTGTCTTCTCTCGGGGGCTTCTATAGAGGTCAGAGTCGCGCGTACCCAAATCTGAATAAGTAAATCGGCTCACAAATGGAGGAATCTAAACCTTTCTCTATTTCGAATGTCAAACCTGAATGCAAGCCTAATAGGGAAAGTGCTAAGGTTAATGCCCCATGACGCGAGATAAAAGGACTAAGAGCCTTTATCCCATGGTCAACAATCGGCTTCACTCGCTCAAGTTTTTCATAAATGGAGCGCATCAGTTCTATTGAGAACCAATTCCTCGAGTAAAGGCTTCTACAGCTGGTTGACAAAGAATCCGAAATGCGCCACTTTTCCTGGTAGGAAACGCGCACTGATCGGAGAGGAATTCTATTTCATTCATTGCCCATCATCGAAAGTCTTTGATTCCTGCTTTAACTAATAGAAAGAGGGGATGAAAAGTGTCTATATCCCACTCTGAAACAAGCCAATAGGTAAGGACTAAGGGTCCGCGGGAAGGCCTTATGAACGAAATAAAGAATCAGTGAAGCCGAGTGACGAAGTAGCTCGCCCGTGAGTGAGAGGCGAACCGTGTAAAAGTAGGGTTCCTAAGCAAGCGAAGGTGGGGAACAGAAGGGTTGGTGCTTATACTCCAACAGGTATTTCCATGGCTAGAAAGGCTTCTTCAATCCAGCCATATCTTACCGACCAGGGGCTTTTGAGCGAGCAAGCCACTTCTCGGCAAGCTACCGTTCTTTCGGGTATTTATCCGCTTGATTGTAATTTGATGGACTTCTTCACTTCTACTTCGTAGCCTCGATCGAAAGCCAACTACAGACAAGTAACAACTTCTTGATACCATTCGCGCGACCTCCCAGACAGCACCCGCTTACCGGGAGAAAGACGAAATAGGATGGGTTTACAGCCCTAGGCAATAGTTAAAAAAGAGCATGTCCCAAGTGAGTTCTGATCGAAGGTGAGCACCAAGTTCCCATCAGGAGCAGAGGCAGTTCTTTCCAGACTTTCTTTCAAGAGTTCTAGTCGCGCCTCTCCACTCTAACAAAGTAGTCCATCTGAAAGAAAACGTGGGTTTTCTATACAAATGGTGCCCATTCGGCCAATGTTGAGTGTCAGGCGAAGCTACCCCCCAGTATCAATGCGACCAGGGAATCGATGGCACGTACCGTTGTCAGTTACCAAGTGATGATCTTAAAGCCCAATCCGCAGCCTAATCACTTCGGCTTGTTCCTTCCTCGCCAAGGGATCCCACTACCGTGGGCTATGCCTGGTCTTATTTCTTTCAGAACCTATGATCTCCATTGTTCTGATTTCCCTGCGGAGAGCTTGCTAAAAAGCTCCTCGCAACGAGATGGGCTGGGTGTCTGTCTTCGTGCTCATCAACTGGAGAATCTCGTTTCTCTTTTAGTTGATCGACCTCTAATCGATATCTAGGTTCTGAAAGAAAGGCACTGAAAGTGTGCGCCTGCCTCAAAAACTTTATCCCCGTAGCCACGGATAAACGTCTTTGCTTCGCAACCTTCTGTGGGCAAATAAAGTCTTCACTTCGTTCAGAACCGGCCCTTCTTTCACCGTTGCTTCGCAACCTTACATCTGCCAACTTCGATTCGACCGGAAAACAAGCTCCTGCCAAGTGAGCGACATCAGCTTACGAGCCAGATGATAGATGATGCAATCAACCATACAATACAGTAAATGAATATAAGGGTTTCGGGGTAGAATGTTGAAGGGATACGTACCCAGTAAAAGTTCAGAGCGGAATGAATCGGAATTCAGACAGTTAGAAGGGTTGGAGGTCAGGGTAAAGGTGGAGGCTCAATTACACGAGAATCCCCGCGAGCCCGCCCTATATTCTTGTGCAACAGGGGATGACAGACCATTTCAAAAAAGATACGAAAACCAAGGGTGGGTTCTCAGTCCGGTTGAGCAGATGTGGACGAGCTAAGAGGCCACACCTTCCCCCAACGGTCGTGCTTATACAGTGAAATCTTTTTTTTTCTATCAATAAACAAGGTAGCGGGTGGCCAACCCACCCGGGGACTGGCGAGCCCCGCGGATTCTCTAAAAATCTCTCCGTTTTCTTTGTTTAGGGCTCTCCATAAGCTAATAATGAATGCCGAGATCAAACGACATCATGTACCGGGACCTCTTCTGCCTACTCTTCCGGTTCAATGAAGTGAGTTTCCGCTGCTGCTTTTCACTTGACTGAAGGCACCGAAGGTTATGTTGCCATGGTATTTTTGTGTGGGAAGTGGAATGCGGGCATCTGCGGGTGGAGGGAAGGCATCTTTCTCTCCCAATTGCCAAGAGGATTCATCTCGCTGCCTTTCCTATCAAGAGTCATAATAGAATTAGGAAAGAAGAAGACGCGTCAGAAGATACCGATGCCGATGTTTGATGGCATTGTGAGAATACTTGAAAATGTGAGGCGAATTGAAGAAAAGCTTGATTTAACTTTCGGAGCGGTGGAGTTATTAAAGTCTCCAAAGGCATTTTGGTTGTCATGAAAGGTATTCGGAAACTTGTATAAATTGCTTGGAAGCACGGTTGTTGATGGTGCACAAATGGTGATAGAACATGATGAATTTCCGGTGATTGGGTCACATGAGTGAAAAAGGTATGGAGATCTTGATGAAAAGGGAACTTATTCCACAAGGAATTTTGTGAGCATTGTGTATATGGGAAGCATCATAAGCGAAGCTTCAAGGCCACTAGTAAAGGCATACTTGACTACATTCACTCGGCCCGTCTCGCACTAAATCATGTGGAGGTGCATCATACTTCATATCTTTCATTGATGAGGGTCAAATTCTTGAAGTCAAAGGATGAAGCTTTCATGGCATTCAAGCATTTCAAGACCGAGGTTCTGAAAGAAAAGAAACCGGAAGGTGGATCAAGGTGATTAGAACGTTTGGAATTTGTAAACAAAGTCTTTCTCAAGTATTGCAAGGATGAAGGAATTGTCATGCATAATACCATTGTTCGGAGCCGCTCGAATGAAATGAGAGGGGCAGTCAAACCGCTATAACCTGGTATATACATAATATAGAACCAGCTCACTGTAACAGCTATAGATAACCGGTAGACTTAGCCCATGAGTGGCTATAGGTATCGGATTGAAAGAAAGTTCTACGTACAACATATCTGCGTCCCAGTGACTTCTTGTCTAGAACTAACCCTAAAGGGAACGAAAGCTCATTGATACTAGTTTCTATTTCATTCGAGCACATGTGGGCGTGAAGACTCAAGTTGTGGACATTTTCACACGCACTAGCTCAAATGTGTCCAGAGAAAAACCCCAGATAGAAGAGCCCACTAACTGCTAAGGGGACAGGAAAGTGTCACAGTGACCAGCAATTTGATCTCCGACAATAAGAAGAAAGCACCGCAGCTAGCTCGCCTTGTCCACGGAACTTCTCCTGTTGAGAATCCTATCTTGCTTGACTGCGCGCATTGATTTGACTTATCCGCTTAAGTGATAAAAGGAAGTTGATTTAGCTTGAACCTTGAGCCATAGAAGAGGACCTTTCAGAAGGACGACTGGCTTTAGCCCGAATTAACCGAGAGTCAACCTATTTAACCGGGGATTCTCCATTTACTGTATCGTATCCTTTTCTTGTGGTGATGGAAATATATATGTAAGATTGTTGTAGAAGTTTCCAGCCTCACAGGCTTTAGATTGGACTATGGAACCGAGCGAAGACCTTTGAGATGGATATACCCCGGGAGAGTCCACTTATGAAATGGATCCGGATTAACCGCTTTCGACTGAGATGTAACCTTCGCCTTTGCTTTTGGTATTCTATGCGGCTTTCTCCAACTCGGTTTTTCTTTCTCTATGAACTCTATAGATTGATTGATCCACAAAGAGATTGTACCTACTTCAGTATAAGTTTCTCCTTAACCCTATGGCACTTCGTTGCTTGCTCCAGTGAGCTACCTATTTAATGAAAGGGATCTTATTCTCCTTTTTCAGTGTGTGTACACGCGAAAAGATGAACTCAGACTAATAAAAAGGAAACGGAAACTTATCACAGCGGATTCATTTAAGGGAAGAAGACGAAGTCGATTCAATCCAACTCCAACCGACCGACTGGAGAGATATTTAGTCATGAAAGGCAGAAATAAGAAAGAGATTCTTCGAGCAGTACCTTTATACCTTTAATGCATAAAAAGTGATTAGGCGGGGTGGAATTATAAACGAGAGGCTACTCACAAGATCTTGAAGCTGATTGAATAATTTACAGGGGGGCTCTCGGAGGCCCGAACCGACTTCAAATCAATTTGCTAGCTTTCTTTAGCGGTTGAATCTCTCTCCCGGTTAGTCCGCTCACTACCTAGGTCGAAAGAAAAGCATATCCCTTTTGAAAGCGCCCAAATAGGGATTTTTTAGACCGGGAGGAAAAAAGCGGGGTCGTTACCCACTTAGTGATAGGTAGAGACAGGCTAATTCGCAAGAGAGCTTGAAGCTAATAAACTTCTTTGCGGGATTCCGTTGTGCGTTAAACCCATCCGTTGAGGTCTGTTATGGTAAAGATTGAAATATAGGGGCCTGCCTTGCTCTGGTATACTGCCAGGTTGAATGATGATGCTACGTCGTGTGCCTTCGGCGACCCTATGGAAGACAACTCATAAAGTCATAAATCAAGATCAGGTGTAACTAATCAAGATTCAATCCAGCCGCAGGTGACCCTACGGCTCCCACCACAGACACTTGTTTGTTCGGTCTCGCTTTTTTTTGGTGCTAGGTAGATTGCTTGTTCTCGCCCCTTTTAACAACTAAGGCGCCTGACTACACTACAAAAAAAGGCGTAGTCGCGCTACTCTTCCGTAGGATTCCAATCGCTCTCATACTTTACTGGGGCGCTTCGCCCACAATTCCTTCTGGCGGGGTAGAGCTTCGCGCCTCCATTTGCTTCTTTGATTGAGGCGGAACAACTAGCCAGTCAAAAACTGGCATTACTTAGCCTGACATTACCTGGTATGGAAGACCCTACAAGAGGCGTTCCCACCGGAAAGGATGACGACTTCTTTGTCGAAGGAAGTGGAATATGTGATGGCGGAACGCAAAGTTAATCGACGTGGTGTCCCAGCTTAAACTTTTGACTTGGTAAAGTAGCCGCTAACCAGTGTGAAGTTGAGTTCTATGTTTCCCTAGTTCATGTAAGGCTAGGCGAGACTTAAAGGCTGTAGCCAACACTTTTTTCTTTCGTTGCTGCGAGCAGAAGTTCAGATGATTATCATTCCGTCACAACTTGATTAAAATCATGGTGCTTAAGCCACATAGCCTCAAAACGAAAAGGCGGCAGGTGGACAAGGATCAAGGCTCAAGAGTAAAGGGCAGTGATCAGACCAGACCCTTGTCTTATGCCGCTTCGGGAAAGCCACTGATCACAACAAAGACCTCTATCAAGTCTCACCATAACCAGACCACCAAAATCCCTTTTGGGCTTGGCGGAGTAAGGTTTAGGCTTTCCCTTGCCAACTATTCCATCTGGGGGCTCTTAGGACAACTAGGCTGTTTGAAGGTTCGTAGCGGAGTGAAGTCAAAGGACGTAAGATAGAGGAAGTACAGATAAACATCCTTTTGCCTGGCGTAAGAGAATTGACGGAAGCCAAGCAGCGTCAAGACGAGTCTGTTGATGACTTTCTCCATATACCGAGTAAGTTGATAAGATCATCAGTCGATTAGCTGTATCTGAGATGAGTAAGAAGTAAGAAGTAATCCTTCTTCACTGCGTTCAGACCTGGAGGGGAATCACTAATGTCTCCCTCTTAGTTGTCCAGTCTACTTACTTCTCCACTTAACTCCCCGCTATCATAGATTTTTATACATTCTCTTTCTGGCTGCTATCTTTCTAAGGATTAGCCTGATTAAAGATAGCTAAGAGATCTGCCCAAAGACGATTACCACGGGTCTATTTAACAACCATTCCCAGATTGAATCGAAGATCGGCATCTATGGTATTATCGAAAGAGGACAAAGGACGGCCAAGGACCAAGAACAGTCTCTTTCCTGTGCTATCAAGAACGAAAAGAAGGACGGGAAGGAGCAGGAATTGCGGGATGCTATAGAGATAGATGGCTATGAGACTAGTCCAAAGAGTCACTTTCTAAAGCGGAACAAATCGTCGATTTCCCCAGAAAGAAATAAAAAAATTCCCATTAGCTGAAGAAGAACAGAGGATGAAGGCACTCCACCATACGCAGGGTTATCAAAGGAGGATTGCCAAAGCTTTCCATAAGAAGGTAAAGATCAGACATGTGCAACAAGGGGATCTGGTGTTAAAAGAGAATAGGGCTCCTCTCCATGATCCTAGAGGAAAGTTCAAGCGGGCCTATGTAGTCAAAGAAGTTTTACCAGGAAAGGCAATCAAGCTCACGCCCCGAATACACTTGAATCTTATTTTAGCATTAAATGATCCGTTTGGTTAATCTTGGTTTACTGTGGAAGTTGTTCAACATGGCCGGGGATCTCATAAGGTCACCGTCGAAGATAAAAGCTTTGACGCCGGGCTATTTATTTTGACAAAAGAAACATAAAATATGTTTGTACCGAGAGCTGAATTAACAACCGCAGACGCGGTCAAACATGTGACAAAAGATCTCGAACATTAAGAAGGGGGTCGCCGACTCCTACTTTAAGTCGAAACAATGACAACATGAAGAGCCAATCAAACGATCTAGCGGTCGCTCCTGATTGAACGTACCATCGGTCGCGCAATACGAGGCCATTAGCAAATCATGAACAGGTTTCAATAACCTTTGATTGACATAATTACCGATTGCAAAGAGCCCCCGTTTAGTGCCTTGTTCAATAGTTTGACCCAAACGACCGGCAACCTGTGGTATCTCGGGCATTCAAAAAATGCAAAATAGAGGCCAGAAAATAACTTATTGTTAGCGAAGAACTCTTTTTGGCCACAAGATGCCAGAAGACCAATAAATACCCTGTGAGTGGATAAACTCCAGCATTTTTATAGGATTTGTTTATAATCTCCTATGTTTCTGAGACTGCAACTATACGACATGTTATTAGATTTTTATATTGATCTTAATTGGATTGGGGGATAGAGTTTGCAAGGCTCATGGCAGGTTCGATCCCTGTCTATCCCATTGAAGTGAAAGTAGTCAAGTGGCTTGAGAGATGCGAAACCTTAAGTGGCGGATGAGTGCGGACTGAAAAAAGGCGGAACATGGATCCGTACGGGGAGAAGAGAATCTAAACTAGACCGATTGGACTGCTTTCAAAGGCTTGATTGCCCCTTGGGCAGATGCCCGTTTGTATTTGAACTAATTCGAATCTCGTGACCGGCTCGATCCTGGATGACTATCACTTACTCTTTTCCCTACGACCGGCTGTTCTTGCTCTTCTTGAATCAGTTGCATTTGCCGTATCGGTATTAAAAGTAGTTATGGAGACAAGAGCTTCTTTCCCTTAGTTTGATGTTCAAGAAAGCCTTTCTCGAGAGTCGGCTTTAGTGATATCAGATTCTTTCGGATCTTCATCTTAGCTGGTAGGTGACCTGGCTCAATCTTATTAGCTGGTCTTGCTGGCTCTCCTCTTGCTTCCGGGATGTCGGTTCCTTCTGAGATCTTGACCATCGAAGCTCTGCGAACGGATTCTTTTCGGCATGTAAGTGAAGGTGAATCGAATGGTTAGCTCTTCCAAGTATTCCCTATCGGGAATCCACTTGGTCTTCCACAGTTTGGCATATGATGAGGACAGAGTCTCCATATACTTCGATGTCCCGTATTCCGGGCTGCTTGCAAACCCATGATACAAGCTTCATATTCAGTGATGTTGTTGGTGCATGGAAACTTCAGTTTGACTGAAAGAGGGAGATACTAACTAGCACTGCGCCCACTCCGTTCCTTAGCTGTTCCATCGAAAAAACATCCGGGTATTCTTCTTCTTCTTCTTCTGTTGTGAACATTACCTCTTCGTTTGGGAAGAAGGTATGCATGGGCTCATAATCTGGTAAGGCGTTGTCTGCCGGCCCTTTTACTGCCTTTTGGAGGACATAGATGATGTCGAATTCTGATAACAACATCTGCCAGCGGGCTGTTAACGAAGGCTTCTAAGTACTTCAGAGGATCCATCCGTGCGTGGTGAAGTTTCACATGTAGTGCCGCAGTTGATGCGCACAGCAAGTCTTTTCCAAGGCGGTGTACCTTGTTTCATAGTCTGTGAATTTCTTGCGTAGATAGCTCTTTCTTTCCTTCCGGATTCATTACATAGCCCCAGTAAGCTTTCCATAGATGACTCTAGGACGGTAAGGTGCATGATCAGAGGTCTTCCTG
>ERZ1106952.596-NODE-596-length-15413-cov-7.466076_pt1 | contig 15413 bp, 9 predicted proteins | sample MGYA00403677_ERZ1106952 | MGnify/ENA primary metagenome ERZ1106952 (study PRJEB35170, sample SAMEA104062415) | human gut metagenome | biome: human gut; feature: human-associated habitat; material: faeces | place: Denmark | collected 2012-05-14 ...
GTTCCTCTTCCGCTCGAACTAAGGCATCGAGTTTTTTTAAGTATTCAAGCTCCATTTCCAAATACTCGTTGCGTTCTCGTAAGCGCTGTACTTCATCAAGAAGATCGCTCCCAGCTTCGGGCAATAAAGGCTTTTTTCTCGGCCTGCCCGCGCTTTTCCTCCCGCGACGTTCTTCCATGAGTCCTTCTGCTCCTTCTTCCAAATATATGCGCTCCCATTTTATTGCGAGATTTTTGCCTTGACATACACTATTCCCAAGTTTGTATTTCCGGGCTGTTTCTCTATATCCTAAATGGTTCTCGCGCATATCTATTATAACAGATATCTTGAACTCCGGCGAGTATTTTGTGTTGTGTTTCTTCCTTTGCATAATAAAATGCACCTCCTAAAGTTTTGTCTAACTTTTGGGGTGCATTTCAAGACGTCGGGCTTTTAATGTTTTTTCGAATTTTCCCTGCGCGGTCAGATAAACAACAAATTTTTAATCGTTTACCGTCCATACCTGTATTTTAGCGTGCGAAGTATAGTGAAAAGATACTCCTCCTATATCCTCGTAATAGTCAACTACGTCTGCGGGATAATATACCCAATCGCTTTCTATGATCACGGCATAAAACCCGTTATACTCTCCGTAATACGCTACAATATGCACTCCGTCCGGTCGAGCAAGTTTTTCGCCTTGAGCTTTCAATGAAGCCGCTTCGCACTTTTTAATGTCGTTTTCGACGTCATCCGGTAACGTTTGTTCGCATTCTTTGTCGCCGTTATGATAATCTGCGATACATTCAAGATCCTCTACCGTTACATATCCCTTTTCGTAAGCTTCTTTCAAGGCATAAAACGTGCCTCTGCCACCGCAACCCGAAAACGAAAAAAGCAGTGCCGCAGTAACGGTTACAATCAGTACGAACAATAATTTCAGTGATTTTTTCATTATCCGTCCCCCATATTTTCTTGCATGATTTTTCGTCAGGCAAACAAACTCTACGTCCGTTATTAAAAAACGCTTATCGGCAGAGTTTCTTTACCGCGCCGAGTACCGCGTTTACCGCTTTGTCGGCGGCTCCGGTCTTGAATTCGTAATACTCCCCTTCGCTGCCTCCGTCCGAGATCACTTTGGCGCACGCCACGGGCACGCCCAGTCTGTTGCATACCTGCACTACCGCGGCGCATTCCATATCCGCGGCTATCACATCGGGGAAACGCGAAAGTATCGCGCGTTTCTGCTCCTCCTTCTCGATAAACTGTTCTCCCGTTGCCATTATGCCGCGTATGCCGTCGCCTGCCTCGGCAAGCGCGTCCGCAAGCCTTTTATCGGGGCGCAGAACGATCTTTCCGACGATATCGATAAATCCGTCGTCGGCGCCGATCATCGTCACGTCGTGTTGTATAAAGCCGTCAGGGACGACAAGATCGAGATTTTTGAGTCTGCCGCCGAGCGCTCCCGCAACACCCGTCATAAGCACCGCCTGCACTCCGTATTCGTAAACGAGCGTACATGCGGCAAACGCAGCGTTCACCTTGCCTATGCCCGACTGCACGCACACCGCGTCTGCGCCGAACAACCTGCCCGAAACGAATACCGAGCCGCCCGTGTCCTTTTCGCGTTTGTCCGTCATGGCTGCGGCTATCCCCTCGACCTCGGCGTCCATAGCGCCTATTATTCCTATTTTTTTATAAGTTTCCATATGTATATATTATCATATGTGCGGCGTGGCGCGCAAGAGGTTTTGCAAAAAAACACGTTTATGCAACGCAAAAAATTCCACGCCGACTTAAAACCGCATAACCGCTCCGAAATTTACTATGCCGCGACTGCGCGCAAGATTATTTATGACGGGAGAGTTTACCGAAATATACAAGGAGCTGCCGCATTATTGTATGCGGCAGCTCCTTATCGGTTTTATTTTCAGTTATGCTGTTCTTTTTTCTCTGCGGGGGTCACGTTTCTGTAAATCTTCATGCCCGTACCTGCGGGAATGAGTTTACCGATGATGACGTTTTCCTTCAAGCCGCGGAGCATATCGCGCTTGTTCTTGATAGCCGCTTCCGTAAGCACTCTCGCCGTCTCCTGGAAGGATGCCGCGGAGAGGAAGGAATCGGTCGCAAGAGCGGCTTTGGTGATACCGAGGAGGGTGGGTTTCGCCTGTGCGGGAATACCGCCGTTCTCGATGATCTTGTCGTTCGTTTCCATGAACTCGCTGATGTCCACCATGCTTCCGGGAAGGAAATCCGTCGAACCGCTCGTTTCCACTCTGACTTTTTTGAGCATCTGGCGCACGATGGTTTCGACGTGTTTGTCGTTTATCTTGACGCCCTGGCTGCGGTAAACGGACTGCACTTCTTTGAGCAGGTATTCCTGTACCGCGTTCTTGTTCTTCGTGGAAAGTATATCGTTGGGGTTGATGGGACCTTCGGTGAGCGGATCGCCTGCCGCAATGCGCACCCCGTTGCGGATGTTGCGTTTGAGCTTAGCCGCATAAGGTATGGAGTACGACACCTCTTCGCCGTCGTCCGTTCTGACGATAACGTCGCGTCTGCCGTTTTCTTCCTTGATCGTTACGACGCCTTCCGTCGCGGATATTGTCGCAACGCCCTTGGGTTTGCGCGCTTCGAAAAGCTCCTCGACTCTGGGAAGACCCTGCGTGATATCGTCCGCCGCCGCGACGCCGCCGCTATGGAAGGTACGCATCGTAAGCTGTGTGCCGGGCTCGCCTATCGACTGAGCGGCTATGATACCGACAGCCTCGCCTATGCGGATGGGAGAACCGTTTGACATATCCTTACCGTAGCACTTAGCGCACATACCGTGCTTGCTGCGGCAGGTCAGCGCCGTTCTGATAGTGACTGACGCAATGCCCGCGTCGACGATCCTCTTCGCGTCGTCCTCGCTTATCATGGTATTGACGGCAACGAGTACTTCGCCCGTAACTGGATCCTTGACGTCTTCCGCGGTGTAACGGCCGTTGAGACGGTCTTCGAGACTCTCTATGAGCGAGCTGATGACCTTGACTTCCTTCACGCCCTTTTCGATGATCTCGCGCGCTTTGTTCTCGGTTATCTTGCCGTTTGCCTGAACGATGACTTTGCCGTCGTCCCCGACGATCTCGTCAACGGTGTACTTGGGAGCTTTCTTGTCGAAGATGCTTGCCATCGTAGCGGCGCGCTCTTCCTCGGTCGCAGTTTTTATCTCCACGGTTATGGGGTTGCCTTCTACGATCGCGAACGTCCTGATACCTTTGGGAGGCATGCCCTCGCAGCAGTCCTCTTCCATGACGATGACGTCCTGAGCGACGTCGACAAGACGACGGGTCAGATAACCTGAGTCAGCCGTTTTAAGTGCGGTATCCGCAAGACCTTTACGTCCGCCGTGCGACGCTATGAAGTATTCCAGAACGCTCAGACCTTCACGGAAGTTGCTCTTGACGGGGACTTCCAGCGTTTTACCCTGAGGGTTGACCATGGGTCCGCGCCAGCCGGCGAGCTGTATCATCTGCGTTATCGATCCGCGGGCGCCCGACGTAGCCATCATGGAAATGGGGTTGAACGTTTCGAAGCTCTTTTTGAGCTCGGCGCTCATTTCCTTGTTGATATCCTTCCATATGGCGATGACTTTATTGTACTTCTCGTCTTCGGTAAGGAAGCCTTCCTTGTAAAGCTCTTCCACCTTGATGACGGCAGCGTCGCCCTTTTCGATAAGCTCTTTCTTCTTGGGAGGTATCTTCATGTCGAACACCGACGTGGTGATCGCGCCTATCGTGGAGTATTTATAACCGAGCGCTTTGATGTTATCGAGCACTTTGCTCGTTTCGGTAGCGCCCTTCTTTTTGAAGGTTATGTCGACGATATCGCCGAGCACGCCTTTGTCGACGACTCTGTCTATCTCCAGCTTGAACATGTCGTCTTCCGTCTTACGTTCGACGAATCCGAGATCCTGAGGTATGGCTTCGTTGAAGATTATTTTTCCGACGGTAGTATCGACGAGTTTGTGTTTCGTTTCGCCGTTTATTTCCCTGAACAGACGGACTTTTATCTTGGACTGGAGCGAGATCTCGCCGTTCTGGTATGCCATCTTCGCTTCGTCGGTGTCGCAGAATACCTTGCCTTCGCCTTTCGCGCCGGGACGCTCTATCGTCAGATAATAAACGCCCATGACCATATCCTGCGACGGCGTGCAGACGGGTCTGCCGTCCGACAGTTTAAGGATATTGTTGGATGCAAGCATAAGGAAACGCGCTTCCGCCTGCGCTTCGAGCGAAAGAGGCACGTGTACAGCCATCTGGTCGCCGTCGAAGTCCGCGTTGAACGCGCCGCACGCAAGCGGGTGGAGCTTGATCGCTCTGCCTTCGACGAGCACGGGCTCGAATGCCTGTATACCGAGACGGTGCAGGGTCGGAGCACGGTTGAGCAATACGGGATGTTCCTTGATGACTTTTTCAAGCACGCCCCAGACGCTCTTGTCCGCGCGGTCGACGACGCGCTTCGCGCTCTTTATGTTGTGAGCCTTGCCCTGCTTTACAAGTTCTTCCATGACGAACGGACGGAAAAGTTCGAGCGCCATTTCTTTGGGCAGACCGCACTGATACATTTTGAGTTCGGGTCCCACGACGATGACCGAACGTCCCGAATAGTCGACACGCTTACCGAGCAGGTTCTGACGGAAACGTCCCTGCTTACCGCGGAGGAGTCCCGAAAGGCTCTTGAGCTCTCTGTTGCCTGCGCCCGAAACCGCTTTGCCGCGACGGCCGTTGTCGATGAGCGCGTCTACCGCTTCCTGCAACATACGCTTTTCGTTGCGCACGATGATGTCGGGAGCGGCAAGCTCGATGAGCTTTTTAAGACGGTTGTTACGGTTTATAACGCGGCGGTAAAGGTCGTTAAGATCGCTGACCGCGAATCTTCCGCCGTCGAGCTGTACCATGGGGCGCAGATCGGGGGGAATGACGGGCAGCACGTCCATGACCATCCATGTCGGATCGTTGCCGCTTCTTCTGAACGCGTCGAGTATGTCGAGGCGCTTGATGGCCTTGACTTTTTTCTGTCCCGTGGAATTGTCGACTATATCTTTTACTTTTTTGTATTCTTCCTCGACGTTGATGTCGGAAAGCAGTTTCTTTATCGCTTCCGCGCCCATGCCGACTTTGAAAGACTTCTCGCCGTAAAGCTCGCGCGCTTCGGAAAGCTGAGCGTCCGTGAGTATCTGTTTGTATTCAAGCGGCGTGTCGCCGGGGTCGGTAACTATATAATTGACGAAATACACTACCTGTTCGAGTGCTTTCGCGCCCATATCGAGCATAAGCGCTATCCTTCCGGGTACGCCTTTGAAATACCAGATGTGCGTTACGGGAGCGGCAAGTTCGATATGTCCCATGCGCTCGCGGCGGACCTTGGACTTTGTGACCTCGACTCCGCACTTATCGCAGACGATACCCTTGTAACGTATGCGCTTGTATTTTCCGCAGTGACACTCGTAATCCCTGTACGGTCCGAATATGCGTTCGCAGAACAGTCCGTCGCGCTCGGGTTTCTGAGTACGGTAGTTTATCGTTTCGGGCTTGGTCACCTCGCCGTGCGACCATTCGCGTATTTTATTGGGACCGGCAATGGCGATCTCCATCGAGTCGCAACTGTTAAGTTCAAACATGATTATTTGTCCTCCTTGCCTTTGCCATCATCGTCGACGTCGTTATCGTCGCTGTCTTTGTCTTCATCGTCGACGTCGCTGTCGTCGCCGAAATCAAGGTCGTCGAGATCGTCAAGATCGTCGGGCTCTCTGTCCGCGAACGGATCGTCGATGTCGGGCTCGTCTTCGAGCAGCAACGACGCGTCGCCCATTCCGCTCTCTTCCGCTTCGTCGTCATCCAGCTTGATGTCGTCGAACGCGTCGAGGTCTATCTCCTCTTCGAGCACAAGCTTGCCGTTCTCGAAATGCTTGCTCTTCTTGGTGGGAGCTTCGTAGGTGTCCGCTTCGTCCTCGGTGATATCCTTGATGGAGATCTCCTTGTTCTCGTCGTTGAGGACCTTGATGTCGAGGCAGAGCGCCTGCAACTCCTTGATGAGGACTTTGAACGACTCGGGAACGCCTGGTTCGGAGACGTTCACGCCCTTGACGATGGATTCGTAGGTCTTTACTCTGCCCACGATATCGTCCGACTTGACGGTCATTATCTCCTGCAATATGTTCGCCGCGCCGTACGCATAGAGCGCCCAGACTTCCATTTCACCGAAACGCTGTCCGCCGAACTGCGCTTTACCGCCGAGCGGCTGCTGCGTGACGAGGCTGTAAGGTCCGATGGAACGCGCGTGCATCTTGTCGTCGACGAGGTGGATAAGTTTGAGCATGTACATGTAACCGACGGTGGTGCGGTTTTCGAAAGGTTCGCCCGTTCTGCCGTCATACATCTGTATCTTGCCGTCGACTTCCCCGTCGGGATTGACGTAGCCGTTGTCTTTGAGAAGTTTTTCGATGTCGCTTTCGAGCGCGGAGTCGAATACGGGCGTAGCCACTTTCCAGCCCAGCGCTTTCGCAACGAGTCCGAGATGGACTTCGAGCACCTGTCCTATGTTCATACGGGAAGGCACGCCGAGAGGGTTGAGCACGATCTGAAGGCGCGTGCCGTCAGCCATGAAAGGCATATCCTCTTCGGGGAGCACTCTGGAAATGACGCCCTTGTTTCCGTGACGTCCCGCCATTTTGTCGCCGACGCCTATCTTACGCTTCTGGGCGATATATACTCTGACTACTTTGTTGACGCCGGGGCTCATCTCGTCCTTGTTCGCGCGGGTGAATACCTTGACGTCGACTACGATACCGCCCTCGCCGTGAGGCACTTTGAGAGAGGTGTCGCGCACTTCATGCGATTTTTCGCCGAATATGGCGCGCATGAGACGTTCTTCGGGAGTGAGGTCGGCTTCGCCCTTGGGCGTGACTTTACCGACGAGTATGTCGCCGCTCGTGACTTCCGCACCGACGTAAACTATGCCGTTCTCGTCGAGGTTTTTGAGCGCGTCTTCGCCGACGTTGGGGATGTCGCGCGTGATCTCTTCTTCGCCGAGCTTGGTGTCGCGCGCTTCCATTTCGTATTCCGCTATGTGTATGGAAGTGAACACGTCGTCTTTGACTATGCGTTCGCTGATAAGTATTGCGTCCTCGTAGTTATAGCCTTCCCAGCTCATGAAACCGACGAGTATGTTTCTGCCGAGCGCAAGCTCGCCGTTCTGCGTGGAATGTCCGTCGGCAAGCACGTCGCCCGCTTTTACCTTCTGCCCTTTCGAAACGATGGGCTTCTGATTTATGCACGTTCCCTGGTTGGAGCCCTGGAACTTTTTGAGCGTGTATACCACGTTATCGCCGTCGTCTTCGCTGACCTTGATCGTGTCGGCGTCGACATACGTCACGGTGCCGTTCTTGCGGGCAAGCACCATAACGCCCGAGTCGTATGCTATCTTATGCTCGATACCCGTACCTATCATGGGCGCTTCGGGTTTGAGCAAAGGGACTGCCTGACGCTGCATGTTGGAGCCCATGAGCGCGCGGTTGGTATCGTCGTTTTCCAGGAAAGGAATGAGCGACGTAGCGACGGAAACGAGCTGACGGGGAGATACGTCCACATAGTCGATCTCTTCCCTGTCGAACTCTTTTATGTCCTCGCGGAAACGCGCGAGCACACGATGATTCTCGAACCAGCCGTCGGGGCCGAGAGGCTCTTTCGCCTGAGCGACGATGTATCTGTCCTCACGATCGGCGCTGAGGTACTCCACCTCGTTGCTGACGCTGCCGCCGATGACGTTGCCGTCCGCGTCATACTTCTTTATGACCTTGCGGTAAGGCGCTTCGATGAATCCGTATTCGTTTATCTTCGCGTATGCCGAAAGCGAGGATATAAGTCCTATGTTCTGTCCTTCGGGCGTCTCTATAGGGCACATTCTGCCGTAATGTGAGTAGTGCACGTCGCGGACGTCGAAAGTAGCGCGGTCGCGGTTAAGTCCTCCGGGACCGAGTGCGGAAAGTTTACGCTTGTGCGTAAGCTCGCTTATGGGGTTGGTCTCGTCCATGAACTGCGAGAGCTGCGAAGAACCGAAGAATTCTTTGAGCGCGGCGGTCACGGGACGGATGTTGATAAGCGTCTGGGGAGTAAGCTCGGAATCGGACTGTATCTGCATCCTTTCGCGCACGACGCGTTCCAGTCTTGCGATACCTATCCTGAACTGATTCTGAAGCAGCTCGCCCACGCTGCGCACACGACGGTTACCGAGGTGGTCGATGTTGTCCGTCGTGCCTATGCCGTAGTGAAGACCTATAATATAGTTGACCGAGCTGAGTATATCCGCAACGGTGATGTGCTTTTCGGCAAGCCTGTCTGCGTTTTCCTTGCAAAGCTCCGCAAACGCGGTCTTATCGCCGCCCGCCTGAGCCTGGAGCTCCCTGAGCACTTCATAGGAAACGCTCTCGGTTATCCCGAGCTCTCTGGGATCGCCGTCGACGTATCCGTCGAGATCGACGTGACCGTTGCCCATGACATAGAACGGTTCCTCTTTGCCGTCGACTCTGATCGCGACTTCGTTGATGCCCGCGTTACGGATGCGCTCCGCGGTCTCTTCGCTTATCGTGTCGCCTGCGCTGACATAAAGCACGCCGTCTTCGTCCACGATGTCTTCCGCCGCCACCTGATCGGCAATGCGCGCGGCAAGATTGAGCTTTTTGTTGAGTTTGTATCTGCCCACGCGGGAAAGATCGTACTTCCTTCTGTCGAAGAACAGCGAGTGGATGTATCCGCGGATAGCGTCGGTATTGACGACTTCGCCGGGGCGAAGTTTCTTGTTCAGCTCGGTAAGACCATCCTCGTTGTTTTTCGCAACGTCTTTTTCGCAGGTCTGAACGATGATCGGCTCGTTGTGGAATATTTTGCAGATGGACTCGTCATCGCCGAAATCGCCCGTCGTTACCGCACTGAGCGCACGGATGAGCGTCGTTATCGGGACTTTGCGCTGACGGTCGACGTGTACCGCAAGCGTGCCCGCCGATTCCATTTCGTATTCCAGCCATGCGCCGCGCGAAGGAATGGACTGAGCGGTGTAATAAATCTTACCCGTTTTCTGATCCTTGGTCTCGTCCGAAAAGTATACTCCGGGGCTGCGGACGAGCTGGGAGACGATAACGCGCTCCGCACCGTTGATGATGAAAGAGCCGTTGGGCGTCATCTTGGGAAGATCGCCCATAAAGACTTCCTGCTCCGCCATCTGTCCGCTTTCCTTGTAGACCAGACGTACTTTCACTTTGAGCGGAGTCGCATAAGTCGCATCGCGGTCTTTGCACTCCTTCTCGGTGTACTTCGGTTTGTCCTCGATGTGGTAAGAAAGAAAGTGCAGTTCTATCCTGCCCGAAAAATCGGTTATCGGAGAGAAATCCTTGAACACTTCGCCTATACCGTTTTCGAGAAAGTCGTTATACGACTTTTTCTGCACTTCGATCAGGTTGGGCATATCGATGACTTCGTCGACCTGCGCGAAGCTGTGCCGCTCGGTGTTACCGTACATTACTTTACGGATTTTTCTTTCAGCCATATATTCTCCTCGGTGCCGCATCCCGCAACAGACCGCACCTGCATTGATTTACATGTTTTTTCGACCGACGTCGCTTGTCCGCCGCACTCGTTTTATACGGCAAAAACGCAAAGACAATAAAAAACACCCACAGCCGACACTTCTTCATTTGCGGCTTCGGGTATCCGGGTAATATTCATTTGCCTGCTTTTCGGTCTGCGAACAATTTGCTATCCTTTAACTCGACATCGGATGCCGATCGAATGCTCCCTTCATGCTAACATAAAACCGAAAAGGGCAAATAATCAGTCTATTATCGCAAATATCATACCACGCGCGCGCGTGACATGTCAAACGATTTTTTGCGATTTTTCAAAATTTTTTTCGCTTTTTTGATTTTTATTCCGTTCTTTCTGCGTTTTTAGAGCGAAAATACGCGAAAAACGACGTTTGGCTCTAATTTTCTCCGATTACGCTTGACCGAACCTGATTTCGGGTGTATCATATTATCATGCAAGTCCGCGAAAGGCGCGGCGAACACCGCCGCTCGCTCTTAAACAAAGCGCGGACCGAAAGGAGAAAACATGAAACCGCCTTCCGACCCCGTGATACTTCTCAGCTGGGTAAACACCGAACTGCGCGACAAATATCCTTCCCTCTCCGATCTTTGCGAGGAAGAGGGGCTGGACGAAAGCGCCCTGCGCGAAAAACTCGCCTCGGTCAGCTATACTTACGACGAAAAGCTGAACAAATTCATATAAAGCGTTACGCAACTAAACGCACCCATGCCAAACAGATGTCGTGCGGTTTTTTAAGCATGATTGCGCAATGCGTATAGGAGCAGATTATATTAAAACGAAATAAAGCCGAAATCGGCAACTGTCACATTTGTTTCGCTCAATTCAAGAACCGTACTCAAACCGATTACATTCATTCTCATACTTATGGCTGCTAATTTTTTCGCATCCGTACTCACTGATGACGGGAAAGTCGATGAACTCGGAGATAACATTGCAGTATTGTCAGTAAAAGACGATGCCGTTAAATACCCTGCCATTTTATACTCGCTGTACCCCGTCTTTAAGGTTAGCCCCCATAAATACGATGTACTTACATTATCCATAATCAAAAGCGTTGACGCTTCGGCATCCGAATTTGCCGTAGTGCTACCGATAGTAACTCCATTATCGGAGTAATCATATATAATCAACAAAATAACATTTTCTACTTTTGTTCCCAAAACATAATTTCCGTCAATATATTCCCCGTTATTTTGTATATATCTCGTAAGTGTCCCATAATAATCAATCCCGCAAACGGAGCAAGTCCCGAAACCCGTATGCTTCGCACATATTTTAACGCTTCCGTTATTATACGGATCATCACCCCCGCAAGCGGAAAACATCGCCATACTTACGCCCAAAACAACGCACACGATCAATATCGCAATCACCTTACCGATTCTGTTTTTCATTATTATACTTCCTTTGTATTAATTAGGTATTACCTAATTATAATTATAAGTTAAGTATAACCTAATTGTCAAGTAAAATTAGGTTATACTTAATATAATAATGATATGGATAAAAATCTCGATCAAATAATAAGCGAAAATATAAAGGCGGAAATAGAAAGTTCAGGAAAAACAAAAACAGAGATAGCGCATGCGATAGGGGTATCCAAGCCTACCGTATCCCAATATCTTTCGGGCAAAATTCAACCTTCCTTGTCCACCCTTTCCAAATTGTGCACGTTTCTCGGTTGCTCGGCGGACGACATACTTAACATAAAGTAAATACTTCTATCCGAAGTTCCGAGCTTTCGGCAAAAAGTCACGCGTTAGTTTTATAATTTTGCTCTGTTTGGTTTTTCAGATATATTTAAATCGATTACGTCTTGCTCGCAACCTCCTACGATATATTCTCATCGTTGCCGAACGCTTTGCCTTCACTACAACGCGTAAGATTTATTCATAGAAATTCTGTTCTTGCCGATTCAAGCAGCAATTCATTTGCGAAAAAACGACGGAGAAGCGCAATCGCGCTTCTCCGTCGTTTTTTCGCGGTTTAGACAAGCATAAACACGCCCGCTTTTATTTCGTTTCGTTTTTATCGGAGGAAGAAAGCTTTTTCTCGGACGGCGCACGTAATTTTTCGCGAACCGTGTGTTCGTCCTCCTCGTCCGGCGGGAAATACACCGTGAATTCGCTGCCTTTGCCGAGCATGCTTTTCGCGGTGATGTTGCCGCCCGTCATTTCGGCTATGCTTTTGGCTATCGCGAGCCCGAGCCCCGTCGAGCCTTCTTTGCGCTCGCGGGCTTTGTCGCAGCGGTAAAAACGATCGAAAATATGCGGCAGGTCGTCCTCGCTTATGCCTATGCCGTTATCCTTGACGGTAATGATGGCGCCGCCGTCTTCCGCGCATTTCGCGGTGATATGTATCTTTCCGCCCGCGGGCGTATATTTGATCGCGTTGTCCGTTATTATCCTTATCATCTCAACGGCGAGAGAGCGGTCGGTGCGGACGGGTATGCTGCCGCTTATCTCGCTTGTAATTTCCTTATCGGTAACGGTCAGCTGATATGCGGAAACCACGTCCGACACGGCTTCGGCAAGATCGAAACGCTTTATCTGGAGTTTGAAATCGCCGAGTTTTGCAAGGTACAGCAACTGGTCCACGATGGATTTCATGTTTGCCGCTTCCGCGCGTATCGCCTCTATCGATTCGTCGAGAACGGACTCGTCGGTTTTTCCCCAGCGCGAAAGCAGGTCGGAGTAACCGCGTATGACCGCAATCGGAGTACGCAGTTCGTGACTTGCGTCTGAAATGAAATTGCTCTGACGTCTGAAAGACTCTTCTATTCCGTCAAGCATGCTGTTTATTCGTTCGCCGAGCTCCGCAAGTTCGTCGCGGGTGCCGAGAGGATCGAGGCGCGCGCTCATGTCTTCGCCCGTTATCTCGTCCATTTTCGTTATCATTTTACGGACGGGAGAAAGCATGGTCTTGACGGAAAGCGAGCTCGCCGCGACGAATACCGCGGTAAAACCGAGGAAAAACAGTATGCTTATGACGACAAGCCGCAGTATGAGTTCTCCGCTCGGATGTTCCGAGCCCACGACCGCGAAGATTATTACGGTATAGAACACGAACAAAAGGGCAAAGACCGCCGTATTGACGAGCGCGGTCTTTGTGCTTATGTCCATGCGATACCGCCTGACCGCGGAATGCATCCACAGGTCGAACAGTCCGACGGGGAAAAATACCCACATCAGTATTTTTTTCCAGAGAGGGCGGACGGGTCTCTCGCTGTCCGTCCCCTTCTTTTCGTTTTCCGTTTTCTTTTTCATTCGCTCCCCCGCGGCGCATTCAGTCCCTGATTATGTATCCGGCTCCGCGCACGGTACGCACGACCTTGACGTCGTATACGTCGTCTATCTTACTTCGCAGATACCGCACGTATACGTCCACCACGTTGGTGTTTCCGTAAAAATCGAACCCCCACACGGCGTCGAGCGCCTGCTCGCGCGAAATGACCACATTCTTGTTTTCCAGAAGATACGCAAGCAGATCGTATTCCTTTTTGGTCAGTTCTATGGGATTGCCGTCGTAAGCCACGCTGCGCGAATTGAGATCGACCGTCAGTTTTCCGTAAGTCAGCGTTCTGTTTTTCGTGGCGTCGCGCTTTTTCAGATGCACTCTGATACGGGCGAGCAGTTCCTCGATGGCAAACGGTTTGGTCATATAATCGTTCGCGCCTATATCCAGTCCCGCGACTTTGTCCATTATCTGATCGCGCGCCGTAAGTATGATGACGGGCGTCTCTTTGACCTGACGGAGCCGCCTGAGCAGCTCTATACCGTTCAGCCCCGGCAACATGAGGTCGAGGATGATCAGTTCGTAATCGTGCGTCACGGCGCTTTCGAGCGCGGCGCGCCCGTCGGCTATGTGCTTCACTTCGTAACCTTCGTGTTCGAGTTCAAGCTGAACGAACCTCGCTATCTTGACTTCGTCTTCAACAATGAGTATCATTTCTTTTCATCCTATCGCGTTGATATCGTAAGGGGTCTCCTGATATACGTAATAATTGAGCCAGTTGGACATAAGAAGCGACGAATGTGCGCGCCACGTAAGACGGGGGTTGCCGTTCTCGTCGTAATAATTGACGGGGCGTTCCACGTCCGTTCTGCCAAGCTTCATGTCGCGGCGGTATTCGTTGTCCAGCGTGTATTTGTCATACTCGCCGTGACCGAAAACGAACACGCGGCGACGGTCCTTGCTCGCGGCAAGATATATGCCGGCTTCTTCGCTCTCCGCCAGTATGTCGAGGTCGGGTATCGCGCGCATTTTTTCCTGATCCACTTCCGTATGGCGGGAATGAGGCGCGTAAAAATACTCGTCGAAATTCCTTACGAGCGGGTTGGAACGCTTCATGCTTCTGTGCAGGTACACGCCGCTTATTTTTTTGTCGAGCGGTACTTTGTCCACGCCGTAAAAATAATACATTGCGGCTATCGCGCCCCAGCAGATGTACATGGAAGAAAATACGTTATGCTGCGCCCAGTTCATTATGCGCATGATCTCGTCCCAGTATTGCACTTCTTCGAACTTCATCTGCTCCACGGGCGCGCCCGTAAAGATCATTCCGTCAAACTTCCTTCCGCTCTTTACCGCTTCGTCGAACGTCATGTAAAAAGAACGCAGATGCTCTTCGGGCGTATGCGTGGCACGGTAAGTCGCCGTCTGCAAAAGAGTTATCTCCACCTGCAAAGGCGTGTTGGAAATGAGCCTGAGCAGTTCCAGCTCGGTCTCCTCTTTGTTCGGCATAAGGTTAAGTATACCTATCGAAAGCGGGCGGATCTCCTGCGACCGCGCGCGACGGTCCGCCATGACGAAGATATTTTCCTTCTCGAGTATCTCTCTTGCCGGCAGAGCCGACGGTATTATCACGGGCATCGTATTTCTCCTTGCCCGTTCATGATAACACAATCCGAGCCGCATTGTCAAGCGCGCAAAATACGGCAATAAGGAGAGTAAAAAGTACGGGAGGGCAAAGACTTGCTTTACCCTCCCGCGTCCGTTAAAATCGCTTGTTATAACGCATTTCAAGTCGCCTCATACCAGCCAAGCGTGTTTTCGGAAGCAAGCATAATGTTGTCGAAGTCGAAACCTCTGACCGCATCGCCGCTGAGAACGGTAAACACTATTACGTTTTCACCCGGCTGTAATTCTATCTCACCGATACCGATAGGCTCGAACTCGCTCCATTCCGCAACAGAGAATGCGGGAACCACTGCCTCGGAAGTTACTTCAGCTCCGTTAAGAGTTATGCTCATGACTTCGGTGAATTTAAGTTCCACTCCGCGCTTACATACGGTAGCAAACAACTGAGCCTTACCGCCTGTTTCTCCGCCGTCTATTCTGAACGTCAGAGTTGCCCCAACGTTTGCGTTGAGATTGCCGACATGACCTCCCGAAACGCTTGGCATGGTTTCGTTTTCGTCCGTTCCGAACATGTGTCCCGGTCCGTAAGTGACATGACCGTCTTCCGCTTCGAATACGTTCTGGACAAGGTCGCCCATATCCATTTCGACTTTTATGCTGTAAGTAGCCGTCAGTCTTTCGTACGTTACGGAAACAACCTTAGTTCCCATGGTTTCGGTATCGGGTTCGGTTATCTCGCATTCTTCGAGCGAGATTACATCCTCTCCTCCGTCGCGTTTGGTTGCTTTTACGATAAGTCCTTCCGCGGTGAACTCTTCGCCCGTTATATAATCGGTCTTTACGGAAGCGGTATCGAGGGAAAGCGCGGTGTACTTATAATACTTTCCGAGCGACCAGGGTCTTATGGCAATGACGTCGAAGTCGGGGGCG
>ERZ1106952.603-NODE-603-length-15155-cov-3.517616_pt1 | contig 15155 bp, 16 predicted proteins | sample MGYA00403677_ERZ1106952 | MGnify/ENA primary metagenome ERZ1106952 (study PRJEB35170, sample SAMEA104062415) | human gut metagenome | biome: human gut; feature: human-associated habitat; material: faeces | place: Denmark | collected 2012-05-14 ...
TTATGCCCTCGCATATTTATCCAATTTTTTATTCATATATTCACAAGCCTCAGACTCTGAGCTAAATTTCTTCACGTCTCTTTTTTGCCCTCTTTCGCTATAATAAACTTCCCACGCTGAGTCGCTTTTTATCAAACAAAATGCTTCATTAGGGAATCCTCCCACTAGCAGCGAATACATATTTTGTGGGACATCATTTTGAATTGAAATTTTTTCTAGTTCATTTACTGTCATGAATTTTTATATCCTCCTTAAATGCCATTTATTTATAAGATCTTCTATCAGGGATCAATTCGGCAATCATTTTAGTCCATAGTGTTTTTAACTCGTCTTCTGATATGATTCTAAACACATTTTCATGAGTAAAGTAATCTAATCTCCGGAATCGTATTTCGCAACACTCTGTTATGGAGATTCCCTTGGTGTAAACGCCTCGTTCAAGTTGTTCCATGCCATAATTATTAGCAAATTCTTTATCTCCAGACATAATTGCTACAATATCATTTTCAATAGAATATGAAGCAATCCCACACCACTGGCCATGCCATTTCACTGAAAATCCCGGTTCAAATATCTCATCGACCTCATCAATATCAATGATTTTTTCATATACCAAAAGCCCATCTGGTTTTTCTTTTTTTTGGAAACCTTCTACATAACAGTATCGCCAGATTCTCGTTGGTTGTTCCACTAAAGAAATATTAAAAAACTGACCTCTATATTTTGCTATCATATATATTTTTCACTCCTTATTTGCATAAAACAAATTTTTTATAATCTTCATCAAACTCAGCTACAGCAGTTTTTGGCCCATCTGTTATAATAGCACCGTTGCCATTTTCATCCTTTTTTACTGTATACTCAGGAACTAGATGCTTGCTACTTCCTGTATACCCATTAAGAGTACATGGTGCTCCTGATTCTGTACTTCTATCTCTCGCGTATTGTTTTCTAGCCCCATATTATGTTCCTCGTATAAGAGTTATCTTTATAAGCTGACAACTCTTTCTATGAAAAAATCCGAGAAAAACATTATATAATGATTTTCCCAGATTATTTTCTGTAAATATATAATTAGTATTTAGTCGATCACAACATCCATTTTTCTTGTTTTACCGTCTTTCACCGTTGTAAGAACTGTTTCTTCCCAGAAAGGAAGAATATTCTGTCTGAAATCATCCATCACTAAATCCTTAAATTCAGGATCATCCCTTAAAAAATGTTCAAAGTTATCAATCACAATACAGATTCCTCTGTCTGAATCTAACCAGGATAAATCCATCATCCAGTCATCAAAACGGCTTACTTTGTTTTTGCATGATGTCGGGAAACTGAACAAAATCTCAACAGCATCAAAAAACTCTTTTTTAGTAGATACTTTATTCCCATCTATTGTGAAAATATAGTAATTTTCAGCAATATAGTTTGTATTTACATCTTCTTTATTGATAATAGAATTACTCATTCTGTTCCTCCTCATCATCAATCACACGGAAACTTTCGTAGTGATCATTTGTGTAATAGACATTTTCGTTGTTATCTCTTACAAAACGCTCTGCATCTCTATTAGAGCCTGGTTCTTTATCGTTAACATCGTACTTGCAGTTCCTCTTTTTTACGCCTTATTGTAAATCTCGTAATCTTACTTTGACGTAAAACGAGATTTGGAGTTGTTTAACGAGATTTGGAGTTGTGTATTAACAAATCAACGAACGGAACAAATCAACGGGAAAATCACAACTACTGTATTTTCCCCTTTAATTACTTCCGTTTAGATGCTCGAAAACCGCATGTTTTCGTTTATTTTTCCCCGTTATTCACTTCCCTTTACTTAAATCCGGTATGAAAATAAACATTTATTTTAAATATGCCCCCGATTTTACATTTTCCCGAATTAGTATGATTTTATCCTCCGGCAGCAAATTTCCTTTCCTGAAGACTGTTTTGTTTTTCAAAGGGTGTTGGAGAAATAAAAAGCCTGCCAAAATAGCAAGCCTTTCACTTTTACATTGTTTTCGTAAATTGTTACAATTCTTTTATCTATCTTTCTTCCATATCAAATTCCAATTCCCGTTTCCGTAGATATTGCAATGCAGGGAAAAGATTTTCTTCGTATCTTATTTGAATAAGCCTTTCATAGAATTCTTTCTCTACGTCTCCAATTCCTGGCGTGTCGTTAATAATTCCAGAAATTTCATTAAGATCAATGCGTGGAACAATTCTATTTACGGCTTTATCACAGTCTTTGTTTATGTGTGATGAGATATACTGATGTGCATTGATTCTCTTCCCTGGTGCCCTTTCATAAATGCAAGGACGCATAAGTGAAATTTCCTGCATATTACCAGAAAGAAATTCTCTCATTTGTCTCTCAGATAATTTTCCATTAAAACAATTTCCACAATCAAATACCGGTGCAATGCGAAATGAGTTTTCTGTAGAACGAATAAGCCCCCAATTTTCATTATTACGATCAGGGTTCCCGATTAAAGAATCCACAATAAACATATCCCAAAATCGCTTTTTAATATCCGGGAACTGTCTTAGCAATGGATGTTCATTCATAGTTCGAATAATTTCGTCAAGATTTGTTCCAGTCCCATTGGTAATATCTCCCTGAGGATCTGTAAAAGCTGGCTCAAAGGTTGCCTTTATATCTTTAAACGGAACAAATATCTCTCCTGGTTTAAGGAAATCGCGGCAGGCAACTACAATCTTATCATTCCTTACTCCAAGGTATGTTTTTTGTGTATCGATTCCAATGCTTTTAAATATTTCGCATCCAAGGTGTTCACATACAGGGCTATTCGAATAGCTTATTTCGACATTTTTCATATGTGCATCTTTTAGTTTACCTGGATATTTCAGCATATAGTCAACGCCTTTAATCGTAATTCCTATCTTTACGCCTGCGGTTCCACCATATGTTTTGAAATTTTGTTCATATCCATTGAAGTTATACAATTTCATCGCAATCCATACCTCCTAAACAGAAGATTAAGCTGTTCATCTGTTATATTGCCGTTAATATAACTTTGCTTAGCAGTTGCCTCGAATATTTCCAATACCAATGCAAAATGGAGATCATTTCCACTGGAAAAATCTTTGTCAAGCTCTTTGATATCGTTTTGTAATGATAACGGTAAACGGAAGTCAATTACAATATTGTTATCTAAATACATATTCGTTCCTCCTCGTTTTTCCGATGTTGAGTTTCTAAACCTATTATGTATCAACGTATTGTCTTTGCTTAATAAAATAGCTTCAGACCACTCATTAATCTGTTTTAATGTGCCTACTGTCTCAAGTTTTTGTTTCGCAATTCCTCTTGTATCTATCATATCACTTTTTCATCCTTTCGTAAACTTTGTTTTGTTTTAACGACAGTATCCCGAATATTATCAAATAGAAAAAAGGCCTGCTAAACGGCAGACCTTCCACTTTAACATTGTTACGTTGGTTTTTCTTATTGCGTTATTTTTCCGGGAAGTTGTAACCGCACAAAATCATTCGATTTTTCAGCTCTTCCACAGTAATTCCAAGGTGCTTAGAACCAACTTCAGGAGTTAAAAGCAAATCTTGAACTAAACTGTATATCATAAGATTACCGCCTTCTGCACGACCTTCTATCATACTTTTTTGCTTCATTTCATTCAATGCGTTACACACAATCGTCCTACCTCCTTCTTTTTTTCTGTAAAGACTTGGTTCACCGGTTAATATAGCCGTAAGATTCCATATCGAGTTTGATATACGTCTTCTCCTTTTCCTGTTCCATTCTTGTATTGTTACATCTATAATGTGCCAGAAAATCTGCGACGTAGAAAAAGGCCCGCCAAACCGGCAGACCTTCCTCTTTAAAAGCATTTACTTACTCACATACTTTGTTGCTTCGTCATGAGAAAAATTGAATTTTTCCATAACTTTTTCAATAATAGCTTCACTTGAAATGCCGAACTCTTCAAGCGAAGATACTAAAATCTTTATGGAATTGATTCTTTCTTCTTCACGGACTTCCTCTTTGCCCTTATTTACTGCTTTTTCCATTACATCACACATCTTATCGCCATCCTCCTTTTCTGTTTCAGAAATCTGTTCTATGTAAAAAGATATGAATTAGAAAAAGGCCTGCTTTGGCAGACCTTCCTCTTTAAAAGCGTTTACTTATTCACATACTTTGTTGCTTCGTCACGAGAAAGTCCATATGATTCCATAAGTTCTTTTATGATCTCTTCATCCGAAAAACTATGTTTTCTAAATGATGATACTAAAATCTTTATGGAATTGATTCTTTCTTCCGCTACTGCTTTTTCCATTACATCACACATCTTAATGTCCTCCTTCTTTTCTGCTTCAGAAAATTTTACATTATACCTGTCGTCTCCGGTCAGCACCTGCAGAAGTTTCAACATTTCGTCTACATGCTTTATTTTGTGCTCATCCGGCACATAGTCTTTGTTTTTCCTTTTCTGAACAAAGAAATCTGCAACTATTCGAAAATCACTTTGGAACATCTGCACCGTTTCATCATCTAAAAAAGCAATGTTAAAGATATTTGCCTTGTAGTCATTTACATATGGCTCCAGTTCCTTTGGAATATCAATAACCCCTTTCAGATTATGAGGTGATGACCATTCTTTCATCCCAAAATGAAGTACCAATGACACGACCGGAACAATGGGATTCTCATCATTTTCCGACAACAGCTGCCGTCGGTAAGAAGCTCCATCGTAGCTAAAAACTCTTAATGGCATATATTTCTCTTCTGCAGTCTGGTTTTCCAGTCCGCAGATTGCAACAAGAACGTTACCATCCTGCCAATATTTGGCTACATCCCTTTCCTGTTCATGCAGTTTGCCTGCCTCGGCTTTATACTGTGATTTTACCTTTGTTTCTTTCAATGATTCTTCTTTCACGATCCGATTTCCGCGAAATAAAAGAACATTGACAATGTCTGCGAAGACGTCATTATAGTCTTCCAGAAGTTTTTCTGTTATGTCTTTTTGTCCCATAGATTGTTATCCTTTCCCTAATCTGATGTAAAAAACGATCAGGGAAAGCTCATAGGCATCCCTGATCTAATGTTTCGGGGATTCCCCTATTCTACTGGATTTATGTACATCCTTCTTATCCTTATCATACAAAATATTATTTGTATCGTCAACCAGTTCACGATTGACAGAATATTAGAATCTTTCCAGCGTTTTTGTTGCATTATGTTGTAATCATAGTCGTTTCCTCCTTTTTCTGACTCCATTTTTCTATGTTCCATTTATAATATGTCAGAAAACGTATGGCATAGCAAAAGGACCGCCAAACAGCAGAACCTTCCACTTTTAACTAAATGCTATTCCATGGCTTTGTCGATAATTTGCTACCATAAGTTGCCCCTCACTTTTTTATATCTGTTCTTACCTTTTATACATGTCAGAATATCAAAAATACTTATTTCTTCCATACAGCAAAAAAGAACCAGCTTTTGAAACCAGCGTCTTAATCTTATGGATGCCCTACCATCCCTCGTTTGAAATTCGTATACTGTACATTCTTTACAATCACACCATCAGGAAATCGCACATCCATATCATCGCTTTTACGATACGAAATAATCTCTGCTTCAAGTCCGCATTTCATAATTCTCTTTTCGCCGATACGGAACTTCCCTCTATTTCTTCTGGAGTCCTGCGGCCTTGCAACACGCCCTTCCGTAAAATTTTTGTAATCAATATGCTCCGCAACCGAACCGTCCTCAAAAAGAACATCCATATCTATATGTTTTCGATATGCAATAATTGTAGCTTTGAGCCCATTGTTCATAATACCTGTTTCTCCGACACGATCAATCGGAGGCCTGATGGACCCGTTTAAAAATTCTTTATATGCTGCATGCCTGGCAATATAGCCATCTTCAAACCTAACATCAATATCGGCATAAGCTCCATACCGAATAATCTCAGCTTCAAGCCCGCAGTTCATGGTTCTCTTTTCTCCAAGTCTGCGCTTTGCCTGTTCTTCAGGTGTGTCATCGGGACGGCCGATCATTCCTAACTTAAAATTCGTATAAGTCGTGTGTTTGGCAATAGCTCCATCCTCAAACTCTACATCTAAATCCATCGAAGACCGATAAGCAATAATCCTGCATGTTTCACCACTATTCATTGTGGCTTTCCTGCCGATTCTGTCCCGATACTTATAATTGCACTTGTCACATAACTGTCTTTTTGTAAGACCACGAGCATTCAGCGGCAGTATATATTCCCTTCCGCATGGTCTGTGACGGATTCTGACATGAGCTTCATCCTCGTATCCAGTCACCTCGTATTCTTCGTTCCAGGAAAGATCTATTCTTTTCTGCAGCAGCTCCAGGCCATCATATTTCCTCTCGCATATCGGACATTCATATCCATAAGACCTGGCCAGGCCGAAGGAATGGTAAATCGTCCCGCAGTGCGGACATGTATTGCTTGCAATCTGACATCCTTCTTTTTCTCTTCCTTTGATCTGCTCTATGAACTCGTCAGGCTCATACTTTTCACAGAAAGCTTTGATAATGCAGTTAATTGTCAGCCTGTCCAGTATCAATCGTCCGGTCTTCGTACCGGCAAGCAGGTCTTTTATATCATCTAACGTGACTTTTGGCTGATGCAGATAAACCTGGTAGAGGAATTTCGCATACCGGAGGCTTTCTTCATCTGCTGGAACAACCGGTTTATCGCTGTCATAGATTGAGTAAATCTGTAACCTGCAGCCATGCTTTGCACAGGCTGTTACACCATGGAGCGAATGCCACGCTCTGATATAGGGACGTCTCCCGTTTGCCATGTCTTCAGCCAGGCATTCCGGACAGCACCTCAGTACTTTGCAATGATTCTTTTTATTGCCTGGAATCATATGAAAATCTTCCGCCTGCCGGATGACCTGCTCTGCCACAAGAACATTCATGCTTTCATTACGAAACGGCATCATCGTGCAGAATTCTGAGTGCCTCGACATAATCTCTTCCAGCGTCGGAAACTTATCACCTTCATATTTTCTACAGATATTCTCAAGCTCTAACAATTCCGTACTTCCCTCTAAAGTAACAGAGAAAGCCTTTTTTGACATTCCGTTAACTGAAAACAAAGCTTCCAGCCATGACACAATGTTCTCATCCGGATATATCCGAAACCATATTGGAAACCTGTATCTGTTCATATTTCGCCACCCTTTCTTATAACTACTTTCTTTTGGTGCAATAGTATGGGTACTCCCCGTTTTATTGCGTGTGAAAAACAGAAAAGGTACTCAATCTGAGTTCCTATATTCTGTCTTTTGATCTATATTTAGTTAGCTTTTGTTTTTCCACAGCTACTGCACTTGTAGCCTGTCAATTCCTGTTTTGTCGTTGCAGGTGAATCGACCACATATCTTGTTTCGTAGACTGCATCGTGATGAATCGTATTATATCCTGTTACTACTTCTCTCCATTCAGAGTGATATCTTCTGCAAGTTCCATTTAATATATGTTCACTTGCAAAACCAGTAATATCAGCTCCACAGTTATTGCAGATAGAGAATTCCTTCATTTCTGTAACTGGAACCTGTTCATCATAGGCAGCCTGCACCAAGACCTGTTCGTTATGTCCTTTTTCTGGAACATTTACCGTCTTGTACTGTGCAACCCAGTTATGAGTATGTTCGGCTGGTTTTGAATTACTTGAGTTTGAACCACTGTTGTTGGATGGTTTAGATGAGCTTGAGTTGTTGCTACTACTGTTTGAAGGTTTAGAAGAACTAGATGTGTTGTTCTTATTCGAGCTAGTATTTGTAGTCGAAGCTGTGTTGTCCTTCTTTGATTCTGAAGTATTTGATTTATTTGAAGAATCGGCTTTCGCGGTTTCTTCCTTCTTCTCCTCTTTCTTTTCTTCCTGCTTTACTTCAGATTCATCTTTTTTCTCATCTTCCGTCTTTGCAGAATCTTCAGATGGTATTAAAGTGACAGTAGTGCCATCTTTTTTTGTTACGTCTAAATTGACTTTATCATCCTTTAAAGAAACATCCACTTTCTTGACATCTGTAGTATCTACATTCTTGAATACGAATGTTTTGTCCTGATCCTGTAATCCGACTTTTACATCCAGTTTATCGTTTTCTTTGACCGTGTAATACAAAGTACGTTCTTCTTTGTTTTTTACAGCGTCACCATCATCCAACAAGTTATCACTGAAAGATTCTTCTGAACTTGATTTTGTTTCAAATACAGTGATTTTCTTACCAGTGCTGTTTGTAATCTTCAAAGATTTTGAATCCTTGCTTTTTTGACCAATTGTTTTTACTTCTTTTTTCTTGGCAACTTCTGTTGTCTTTGTGTCTTTTGTTGAAGAATTTGAACATCCAGTCAACATTCCACCAGATAACACCATACTAAGAGCTAATGCTCCTGCCATTAAAATTTGTCTTGTTTTCATATATAATATATCCTTTCCTGATCTATTTGATCTATTTTTTATTAAGGCAAATTGCCTTAATTTTTTAATCAATCTTTTTACAACTACATTTTACCATTTTGAAAGTCGAAAAATGCTAGATTTGACCTAATTTATGAATTAAACTTGTATGTCTATAGATTCGTTTTCTTCTTCAACTTCATCTTCAGCTTTATAAGGCAACATCCAAACATACAAAATTCCGTAAACTACTCGGCAATTGAATTACCGAGCATCTGAAGAAGAACCTCAAACACTCATCTAAACATCCCAGATATCAAAGTTGTATATGCATAATATAAAGGCTCATATACCGATATTATGGCTCTTTTATATTGTTTCGTCTACACGTTTCATCTTTTTTCACTGTTTTTATCTTATATAATATGTTAGAAAAGCGCCGACTCATTGGCCGACGCTTGTTTGTTTTATATAGTCTTCATTTTATTGATGATGATCGTGTCACCAGTACACTGAACATCAATTTTATCGCCCACGTGATATCCAAGTGCTTCGAGCCACTGACCCTGAAACTGAATTCTTGGAACTTGCTGCTTACCATTTAAACCAAGTGGTGCCTCGTATACTTTGAGGCTGCGTTTTGATTTATACATTGTTTCCTTCTATACTCCGAATTGAGAACTAAATGTTGAATTTGCCATCGTCCGAACGGAACTAATCAAATTTCCCGAACGGAACTAATTAAAATTCTGAACGGAACAAATTAAATCCACGAACGGAAGTAATCAAAGGGAAAATATCCTATCTGAGCGGAACAAATCAACGAACGGAACAAATCAACGGGAAAATCACAACTACTCATCTTTTGTATTCATCATATGGTAAAGTTCAGTTGTTTCCGCCCATTCGTTGTTGAAAGGCAGAATTGTTTTCCCATTGTAAATAAGCCCATGACCCGGCTGGCTGTTTGTAATATACGCAAGCTGCGAATCAGGAATCTGGAGCAGATCTCCAAGATTGGTTCTGTCCAATTTTGGAAGAGACTGCATGATGATGAATGATGTATTGTTGATGATGTTACGAGAATCTGCAGTTCTAAGTAAATCTTCAGTATTCTGCATAATACCAGTTGGCACACCCCACCATTTACGGGCTCTTTTCCATACCTGCATAAGGAATTTTGCAGCAGAATCCGATTGCAGAAGCAAATAAAATTCATCAATGTAAATCCATGTCCAAATTCCTTTCTTTCTGTTTTCAATCATTTTGTTCCAGATATCGTTCAGACATACATGAAGACCGAGGTCTTTCATACCAGTACCAAGGTTCTTAATGTTATAGACTACAAACGCACTGTTTGTTTCTACATTTGAACGGTGTGCAAATGTTGCAAAGGAACCGGTCGCGTATACTTCGATAATGTTTGCTATCGTTCTGGCTTCTGGTTCTGGCTGTCTAAGCAACTCATTATACAAGTTGTTCAGTGTTGGCATTGCCGCCTTATCACAAGTAATATCTGATCCGGACTGCTTTAACTCATTCATGTGGTTCAAATAATTCCTGTAAATTGTATTAACACAACGACCAACAATTGATTTTGCCTGTGGGTCGAGCGATCTTCCCTGCCCTAACATGATTTCAATCATTGAAACAATGTAATCGAGCTTCATAGAAACAGGATCAGATTCACCATCGTAATCAATATCCATGTCGAGTGGATTTACGTAGGTCTTAGAACCTGGTGAAAGATCCACAATTTCTCCATGCATCGCCCTAGCAAGTCCTGTGTACTCTGCTTCTGGGTCAATTACATATACCTGGTTTTTAGATGAACGAAGAAGTACGGAAACCATCTCCGCTTTCGCTGTGAATGACTTTCCGGCTCCTGATTCACCAAAGATAAGACCGTTATAGTTACGACCGGACAATCTCGAATAAAGAATTAGGTTGTTTGATGTTTGATTTAATCCGTAGTAGATACCCTCCTTTTGGTAGAGTTCTAATGATGTATACGGAATATAAATCGATGCGGATTCTGTCGTATACAAACGTTGCGTCGAAATTTCTCTTAAACAAAGCGGAAGCGTTGAATTTAATCCTTGTTCCTGTTGGAAATCCAATGTCTTAATTGGGCAAAGATGTTTGTTCGCTACTGACGTGATCATCTTTGTGTTTTCTTCCAGTTCTTCCTTTGTATTTGCAAAAACGCATACGCTGAAAGAAATATAATACAACTTTTGGTCACGACCGATTACATCATCAAGAAGGTCTCTTGTCTGCTTTTGCGAAAGAGCAAGGTCCGGAGAAATCAGGTCAAATGTGTATCCATTTTGGGCGGCTTTCTTCTGATTTGCTGCAATCTGTGCATTTACAGCGGTCATGTGGTTTTTGATCATTCTCATTGCCTTTGCGGTATCAATCGGCTGATGATTGATAGATACAATCATGCTGCAGTTGATGTCTGAAAGGTCGGAGATGAACTCGGTTGATAAAATTGTAGGAACCGATTCAAGATATAATGCACGGCCGTAAGTTTCCCCAAGCGTAAAATAATTTGGTTTGAATTCCATTCCGGCTGGACCAATGACATCTTTTGATGTAATTCCTGCTTTCGATAATAAATCATAATTGAAATAAGGTGTTTTTCCGTCTTCTTTATACGCATTGTAGAAGACGGACTGCCCGTCTTGGTTATATACGCTAAACAGAAGTTCTAATCTCTCATCGATTTTCTGAGGTTTGACAGAAACATCTGGGGAAATTCTCTTGATCCCTTTTTCGATTTCCTTATCGATGCTGTCAAGGGTCGTCATTGCGTGAGCAACATCGTCATCTTCTACATTTACAACGAGGTACTTGCTTTGCGCTAAGGAACGGTTTCCTTCTGTTAATTTATCGAGAAGCATACCATTCATTTCCTGTCGGTATTTATTTAAGTCATCTCTTTGAAGACGAAAGCGAATATCCTCAAGCGAGGCTCTTCTATCAGCCGCATGGTTTTGAATTACGATTTGGAACCTAGTGTTTGAAGAGAACGAATTGAGAAAATTCCCGTATGCACGGAAGATTGCTACCTGATCCGCGTCTGGAGCAATCTTAAAGTTGATGTCTTCTAAATTATAAGCTCTGGTAAATTGTCCTGGTCTTGTTTCAATTGTCCCGTGGTGTTTGTAAAGCATCGTATAAGGAATACTTTCCTGTACTGTCTTTGGAATAACACGATGGGTGCTTTTCTTCTTCTTACCTGTTCCAAACAGGCTATCAAATAATCCCATTTTTTGTTCCCTCCTTATATTGCAGCTTTATATTCTTCTAAGTCTGCTTTTCTTTTCTTTGCTGCCTGTTTTGTCAATTTTGGTGGTTTTTTGTTTTTCTGATCCGAAACGATTTTTGATTTTTCGGGATCCAGATATGCATACCTGTTTACTGTCTTATATCTTCTTTTTGCCGGGGCAATATACATCGGCAATACACATTTAAGCAAAAACACATCCAGATACAAGCCGTACAATTTTACGTATCCACAAGCGATTGGTGGAGCCATAGCAATTACAACAATTGTTAACGCTAGTGAAATATCCATTTCTAAAGTCTTTAGTAATAAAAAGGTAAGAGGAATCCCATATGCCGAAGCAACGCCAAGACACACAAGCTGTCTTGCGTCAAAAATTCCAATCAGCTTTGGGCTGAAATCTCTGATATCTTTTGACATTTCTATTTCAATCATTATCTCTTTCCCTCCTTTTAACTAAGATCCAACGACTTCATCTGCAATACCACCCGTTTGCATCATTGCCATTGCGCAGACTACGTTTGACAATAACATCATAATGGCATCCATAACGCCTGGGGCTCCAACATCTGCAGCACCTTCTCGCTTATCTTTGTTATTGGCTGTATCAATATTGTCATTGGTGATGATTCTTTTGTAGAAATACATCGATAAGCAATAACCGATCCAGGCAACTAAGAAATAAATAGCAATCTTTAGGAAACACGCTAGGTATTTCTTTAAAAAGCGCACTCCTGACCCCCTTGCTCCTTCATAAGAGATTGTTGCGACCGCCATTGGAGCTAATATCTGCCTTATCTTTAATTCGAAGATTGCTGAATACATTAAAAATAAGGCGACAAGCATTGGCAGATATGCGATATACATAAACATATCGAGGTACTGAACCATATTCTGTTCTGGAAGGTAATTTTCTCCAGTTTTTCCTGCTCCTTTTGCGTCATGTACAGCTCCAAGATATTCAAATCCCGGGATGTTTTTCAGGATTGCAATCATTTTAGCTTCTTCTTTTTCTCCAGTAAAGTCTATTTTGTTCTGAACCTGAACCCCTGAGTTTTTAGAATCTGCAATCTGGTCCATAGTTACCTTATCTCTACCTGTAAGACTCGCTACTTGAGAAGTTGCTACTCCGGTTATTACATAATCTCCAAGATTATATAACGAACTCATGACCGTCGAAATCGATGTAACCATAAGCACGGCGATTGCTGTACTCGCAAAAATTCTGAACCAGTAGATCATGTCCACGTCTACTTCTCCACGAGACCCTTCCTTGATGATCCCGATAATCATAAACAGGACAACAAACACATGGGCAATGCCTGTGACTAAGCTCTGGACCCCAGAGGCCTCACTGTAATCCTTTGAAGATGCAAATTCTGTTAGCACTTTATAGCCTTCTGCCATTTTATCAAAAATAGTGACGCCAAAACCACTTAAGAAGTTTTGCCATTTGTCAATCCATTCCTGGTCGTTTACCGTTGCAGCACTTACCTCTGGCATCACATAGATCGTTACCACCGCCACAACCATGATTATGAGCAGCAGGATCCATCCATATTTTTTTAAAAACGCGGGAAGACTAAATCTCTTATTTTTATTCATAAATCGTTTGGCGGAAACTCGTGACTTCAGTCGTGAGAGGAGCCAAGCTAACTCCTGTATCCGCCATCCTCCTTCCAATTAAATAAGTTTTGCTTGTTTCTTTTAATTTTAGCTTCTTAAAGCTGATAGAGCCTTTGTTGACCTTTTGTCCATCCAAAGTTCGAATGTCAAAGAAACCAGAGGTCCTTCTGCCAAATACAAAATACTCGTTGTTCTGATATTCGACTCTATCAAAGAGCCTGAATCCTTTGACTGTATATTCAGCTTGGTTACGTTTTCGGATGCCTCCTTTTAACGTATTGGCTTTATGCAGCTGACGGTTATGGCATCTGACCTTTTTGTAGTAGAAATATTCTCCATTGCTTTTAGCCTTTGGGTGTCCGCTGATACATCTTGCGTCCACATAATGAGCTTTTGGCAGATTATTCTCTATACGGGTATTTTTTGTAATATATCCATAAGTCATGGAAACATTTGGATAAATTTCCTTTAACCGATTATAGAACGTCCATCTCATAACACCCATGAAAACTGCATGCTTGTAAGAGTTTGTTATCTTCGGTTCCCAGCCCCAGAGTCTGTTAGCTTCCTTTTTGTGATATTTGCTATCATTGCAGGTATTGCAGAGCGTAATAAGACTTGAAGGCTTGTTTGTATGGTCGCCTTTCCAGTATGCATGATGGTGTGTTACAAGAACCGGGTCTTTCGATTTACCTTTGCACCATTGGCATGTATAGTTGTCCCGGTGAAAGATATATTCCCTAATGTTCCAGCCTGCAAGCTCGCCATTTTGGTAGTCTGTTCCTTCTGGAATTGGTTTGCCTTCCAGCTGTGCTTTAAGCAGCTGTGTATCAAACGACGCTGTTTCTACTACAATCTTTGTAACAGGCAATATCCTGTGCACTTTTTCAACCATCGCAAAATGGGACTGGATCTTATGCTCGATGCTTGGAGCCAGCCAGCCTTTGTGCTTACTGGAGACTCGGTTATTAAATCGTTTCTTCCTGTAGCGGGTCTTTCGATTTCGTCTTGAACGACGAAATGTATATCTCGCTTCAAGCAGTTTACTTATATCATTACGAAGTTCTACATCGGCTTCGAACAATACTTTATTTTTTGTAGTTGCAGATAATCCAATATGCTTAGAACCTGCGTCTACACCTAATGTAATGTCTTGAGTATGATTTGTCGTATCATACAACAACTGTATCGTAAACGGACAACGCTTAATGACTTTGGCTTTTTTGGTTTTTAAAAGCCTTCTTACTTTACCATGCCTGTTTGTCGGCATAAGTGGTTGTCCGTCTTTATTAAGTACATATACCATAACAGGCACTCCTTTTCTTTGATAGTGATATGTTTTATGCTGTAAGCCAGTACATATCAGACTGTGAAATACCTTCGCCTATGTTAATGAGAGGTTTTGTATCGGCAGCACTGTTCCTACCCATCAGAACTGTTTAACCCCGACCTTAGAGCAGAGGGCTAGGTATAACACCCTTTGGTAACTATATATTCTCTCTTAACGTAGTGCCCGAAACACTTAGGCTAGTCAATAAGGGCTTTTGCAAGCCCGCGACTTTAGTCGTGGGTTATTGACCATAATTTGCAAATATCTTAAGATTCTATATAGCCACGTTTTGGAGTGGTTATAACATCTTTGCTTGCTTTCATTTCATGTTCGCTGGATACGGCTTTCTTTTTTTGTGGGAGAAAACTATCAATATCTACCTGCAGTTTTCCATCTACTACTTCAGAATGCTTTACCTGTGCTTTTGCTTTTTGTCCATATGTGCTTAAAAATTTGTTGTTTTCAAACGTATTCACACGCT
>ERZ1106952.609-NODE-609-length-14933-cov-5.254873_pt1 | contig 14933 bp, 13 predicted proteins | sample MGYA00403677_ERZ1106952 | MGnify/ENA primary metagenome ERZ1106952 (study PRJEB35170, sample SAMEA104062415) | human gut metagenome | biome: human gut; feature: human-associated habitat; material: faeces | place: Denmark | collected 2012-05-14 ...
GAGCGTCGCTATGCGAGGGAATATCGATGTCAGCGGTTCGCGAGGTGACGATCTGCATGGAGTCAGTCAGTGAGTTGACCTGCACGCTGACGGCGTAGGGAAGGTCATTGCTGACGGTGATTGGCATTTTCGCGGATTCGCTGAACACGGATATTGATTCCGATGGGTTGATGCGTACGCCGTTCAGAAGATCGCTGGCCAGTGTTTTCGTGGCTTTGACCATGGCTTTTCGCGTGGCTGTCGGCTGGGGGGAGCCAGACATGGACCGCAGCGCCATATCGTCATGCAGCGCCAGTAAAGAGCCAATCCATTGCGTCGGATCGTTGCTATGCGAGGCGGTGTCATTGGCGTCCTGCCGGGCCAGGGCCTGCGGGTCCAACGACGAGACCTCGTCGGAATCAATCTCGTTCCTCAATATGGAGGTGGCCATGCGCATGATGTCATGCCGGCTGTCGGCCAACTGTCTCAATGCCGACCGGGTATTGGCGGTGTTGGCATCATCGGCCTTGTCGGGATTGACCGAATCGCTGACATTGTACGGATCGGCCTTGGCCATGGTCTTCAGGTCCGTCAGATTCAACCAAGACGCCTGCTCGAAGGCGCTCATCACCTGATCGATCCAGCTGGCCTCCGTGGTGCGGGAGAACGTCATAAGCAGGTATCGGGATGTATAGGGCTGTTCCATCTGGTAGAACGCGCTCTGAGCGATCAGTCGGGCCAACCGACCGGCATCGCTGGACTCGGCCTGCGCGTCCGTGCTGGTGGCTTGGCCCTTGGCCAGCGTGCCCAAGGTCGATTGCTCCTTCAGCACGGTGACATCGCCGGCAGGCGTATGCACCACGTAGGTGCCTGTGTGTACGGCTTCAGTCTGGTCGGCATCGAAAGAGGCATCGGCAATCACCGTGTCATAGCCCTGCTCGCGTGCTGCGGTCAGCGCATCCAACGTCCAACAGTTGTTGCCCTGCCATGCGTACGCGGAGGGTGTTTCGGAGTCGCCTCCGTCGGCATACCATGCGGCCGCCTGCTTGGCGTTCCAGGCCTGATTGGCATCGATGCGGAGCTTGATGTCCCGGCCCACGGCCTGCCGCACCGCGGCAAGGCGGGCCACATCCAGCTCAGGGTCAATGCCTACCTTGACCTTCAGGCAGTCGTAGCCGCGCTGGACGGCGGTGCGGGCATCCCGGGCCATCTCCTCCGGCGGGTTGACACTGATGGTGATATCGGTCACGATGTTCCTGCGGGCACCGCCCAGCATCCGGTAAACAGGGGCGCTGTACTTCTGGCCCAGCAGATCCCACAGGGCCATGTCCACAGCGGCCTTGGCGCTGGTATTGTGGACAAGCGCCTTCTGCACAGCGGCGGTCAGATCCTCAAATTCATCGAGGTCGCGGCCCAGCAGGGCAGGGGCGATATGATCCTGAATGGCACCGAGGATGGCCCCGGTGGTGTCGCCGGTGATAACACCGGTCGGGGGTGCTTCGCCGTAGCCCACCGCACCGGTATCGGTGTGGAGCTCCACGATAACATCCTCAACGCTGTTCACAGTGCGCAGTGCCGTTTTGAACGGCACCCGCAGCGGGGTGGAAATGCGGCCCAGCCGCACCTGCGTGATCTTCATAGTCCCGTCCTCCTTCTTATTCCAGCGGCAGGTTTGCCAGCTTGACAATGGCGTTTGCAATGATCTGGGCGTTCTGCACCAGACGTTCCAGATCGATGCATTCATCGGGCTGATGCTCTGTGACCGGGTCCCCCGCGAACAGGGGGCCAAAGGCCACCACGTTGGGCAGCATCTTGGCGTAGGTGCCGCCGCCGATGCACTTGGGCGGGGCATTGTCGCCGGTGGCATCCCGGTAAACCTCCAGCAGGGCGCTGACCAGCGGGGTCTCGGCAGGGTAGTAGAGCTTTTCCTTGTGCACCTGCCCATCCAGCGCCCAGCCTGCGGCCTCAAAGGCGGCCTGCACAGCGGGCTGGCAGTCTGCCCGTTCCATGGTCACAGGATAGCGGTAGTTCAGCTTGACCCACAGATGCTGCGCGTCGCCCTCGATCAGCCCCCAGTTGCAGCTCATGGGGCCGGAGAGCGCATCCTCCAGCCGGTGGCCCAGCAGGCGCTCGCCGTAGGGGTCGGTGCCCAGCTTCTCGGCCAGAAAGTGCACGGCCTGCTTGGCATCCCCCTCCAGCGGCAGCCGGTCGAGGTAGCACACCAGCCGCCCAATGGCGTTTTCGCCCTGCTCCGGGTGGCTGCCGTGGGCCGAAACGCCCACCGCTTCCACCTGATAGCCGCCGGGGACGGCTGTCACGGTGATGTGCTCCGCATCCGGCAGGGCGGCCCCCGCCGGGGCGGTCAGCACAGCGCAGGCGTAGTCCGGCACCACATTGCCGGCCACGCCGCCCTGCACCCTGCTCAGCTGCCAGGCCCCGGTCTGGTGCAGCTGCACGGCATAGCTCTCGTTCAGGATGCCCTTTTCGCCGTTGATGAGCGGATACTCGCCGTCCGGGGTGAAGCCCAGCACCGGGATCTCCCCGCCGTGGGCCTTGTAGTACAGCACATCCCGGTCGTTGGTCTCCTCATTCAGGCCGAACAGCAGCCGGACACGGCGGTTGAGCGGAATGCCCAGATCCCGGATGGCCTTCAGCGCGAACAGGCTGGCCACCACCGGGCCTTTGTCGTCAATGGAACCCCGGCCATACAGCCTGCCGCCCTCGATCTCGGCGGCGTAGGGCGGGTGATGCCAGCCCTCGCCCTCGGGCACCACGTCCAGATGCCCCAGCACCGCCACCATCTCGTCTCCGGTGCCGATCTCGCACCAGCCGATGTATCGATCCATGTCGGTGGTCTCAAAGCCCAGCTCATGGCAGAGGGCCAGCGCCTCGGCAAAGCAGGCATCCACCTCCTCGCCAAAGGGCTTGCCCGGCAGCGGGTCGGCCTCCACACTGCGCCTGCGCACCAGCCGCTGGAGCGCCGCCACCATCTGGGGCCGCAGCGCCGCCACGGCCTCGTTCAGTTTTTTGTCCATACGTTCCACCCCTTTTGTGATTCATTTCACAGCTTGTATTATAGAACGATTGCCCCCGCTCCACAAGCCCCCAGTTCCACGAAAAAACGCCCCCGGATACTTCATCAGAAGCATCCGGGAGCGCTCGGTTTCAATTGAAAATTGTCAAATCCTATGATATACTGTTTTTAATGCTGGTAACAGCAGGAAAAAAGGTGCTGTCTGCAATGCAGGTGGTCATGCTTCTCGCTCCTGGTGTGCTTACAACGCCGCGCAAGCGGCAATGTTGCTCCGGGAAACGGAACTTTTTTGATTTTGTACCCTTTCCCGGAGCCTTTCAGGCGAAGGGAGGGATGTCGAATGTCTCTGACAGAAGTTTGTGCTCTGTTGACGGTAGTGATCAGTTTGCTGGCTCTGCTTGTCACCGTTGCAAAAGCCGCATTTGATGCTGGCTGGAAGATTTCTCACGAGAAGAGCGATAAAAACAAAGAAGATTGACCGCCACAGTTCCCCAACTCAAACGGTCAATCTTTTTTGATCCACTAGAAACGGGAAGCTGACCAAACATTGCTCGTCAGCACCTTTTCTATTTGTAGTATAGTCAATTTTAAACGATTTGTCAAGGGATTATCCACCACTGTCAAACTGCCGTATTTTTTGTTCCACAAGCCCCCAGTTCAGTGGAAAAGGCTTGACCTCTAGCAGTAGGTACGTTATCATGTATATTAAGAGGTGATGCACGATGACGACCACCAAGGATGGCAACGCTGTCCTGCTTCCCGAGGAAGATTACAGCGGCATTGTGGAAACGCTTTATCTCGTCTCCATGCCGGGAATGCGGGAAAAGCTCATGGCGGCCAAGGCCGAACCACTGGAAGATTGTGTTGACGAATCGGCTGTGGAATGGCAGCCATCAAGATTTTAAGCCTTTGGACACATTACGAAAGATGACCCGAAAACGGACTGTTTTGCAGTTCGTTTTTTTTTTTTTTCAAATTTTTTTGAAAAAGGGTGAAAGGATTTCGCGCGGCGTGTATTTAAGGAAGTAAGAGCATCCATTTTTGCCGGAGCTCCACTTCCGGCCCAAAGAAAGTGAGGGACCCCCTATGAAGAAACGACTTATCAGCCTTCTGGTGGCGCTGTGCATGGCGGTAACGCTCCTGCCTGTGTCGGCAATCACAGCGTGGGCGGAGGAAGGCGGCTCCACCTTGAAACCTTTACAAATTCAGTCTGGTTATCCGGTTCTCGATGATATAACTCCTACAACCAATTCTGATGGGCACGAAATTTATACCGGTAAGGACTGGAGCTATGATGCTACGGCTAAAGTTTTGACCATCGCCCCCGAAAACCCTACTACCTATGATTTGAAAGAGTGCGGAAACATCCGTCTGGATCCAAAGAGTATTTTATGTTCTGCCATCATAAGGAAAAACGCAGAGATTGTAAATGGTAAATTTTGGAACGCCGAAAATCCTGGTTCCAGTATTACCAATGATGGCACTATAACGAGTGGCGTTTACTCAATGCCCGTTATAAATCATGGTACAATTACCGGCGGCACGTTTAAATCTACCGTTACCAACAATGGCACCATAAAGGGCGGCATTTTTCATAAAAAACCAGAGGATGGCCAAGTCGCTGACGGCTATACCTTGAAAGTGAATTCCCAGCAGAATGGTAGCTATGAGAGTTTCGATACAGAAATCAGTTATTTCGGCAACAGCGGTTATGTCATTCCCAATTCCGACCATGATACCAGCATCACCATCTATATTTCTCTTAAAAACAGTCAAGCAGTATTATTTCCTATTGATGTTACATTCGGAGACTCAAACGACACACATTGTTTGTTTGAAGATTGGGCACCAAGTGCAAGATATTACGATGATGGTAGCGGTAATTTTTCTGTCACTTTTACCGCACCACCCGCCACTGCGAACACCGTTACCCTGAGCAAGCTGACCCGGCTGGTGATCGACGAAAGCGGCTACCCCGTTGGCACCGAAGGCGGCACCCAGGATTACAGCGGCAACGGCTGGAGGTTTGAGAATGGCACGCTGACGCTGGAAAGCGGAGATTATGATTTTTCCGGTGAGGAAAACGCACTGGGCCCCCTGAACCCGAATGTCCAGTTGGAGGTCAAACCCGGTGCCAAGCTGACCGGCGGCGCATTTGCGAAAGAGCCCAAAGGTGCAGGCACATTCAAAACAGTCACCCTGAACGGAACCGGTTCTATCACAGCGGTCAACGGCCTTGTGTCCGGCGACTGGGGCAACAAACTTTATGCAGTCAAGACCGGGAATAATACCATTACCGCCAGTGAACCCATTCTTGATATCAACCGCCTTTTATTGGAAAACGTATATCCGGATTCTTCCAACAAAAACACCGTGTGCATCAATATAAAATCTCTTAATTCTGTGAGTGCTTTTAATCCGGAAGCGGATATCATACTGAACCAGGCTTCCCATGGTTTGTCTCTTATCATGGACAGTGATGGCACACCGGTTATAGGCAATGCTCCTTTTAAGCCCGATGGCAATCTTTATAATTATTGTGGCAACGGTTGGCATTACCAGGCGTTAAGCGGCGACCCCGGCACCGTATATCTGGAAAGCGGCAACTATAATTTCCTCTACACTGACCCTGTTAACAAGAAGGGCGAAAATTTGCGTTCCGTAAATTGCGGCATTGTTAACGAAGGCAACATCATCGAAGATGGCATTTTCAATACTCTGGTAGCCAATGGTCAACCTGGCAGCACTTCAAGCAAACCCCATGAAATCGAGGGCGGCACATTTGCGGCCGGTTTGCTTTATAATGACGGAACGATAACCGGCGGTGCATTCAACGGAAAAGACAGCATTCTCACCCAGGGAACCGTGCTGAGTGGAAATTATCGCTCTGTTACCGTGAATGGTGGAGCCATCGTGAAGGTAAACGACACGCATCCTCTTGTTTACGATGAGAACACCTATGATTTGGTTCAGGGCACCGCATGGGATCTGTATTCCTACGCAGGCACCGTCCTCACCGTAAAATCCAATGTAGATATTACGAATATCAACGGTCAAAAAATCGGCGAGGCATTCAACAGCATTTACCCGAACGGTGAAACCGACAAGACCGTGGTGTGCTTTGAGATGCCCGACAGCGATGTGGAGTTGAACTCGACCAAAATCGTTGTTCCCGACCCGAAGCCCGAGCCCAAACCCGACCCCACTCCCGAAGCCCCCACCTACACCCTGACGGTGAAAGGCGGCACGTTCACCTACAACGGCGGCGAAGCCATGACCAGCGCCAACGTGCCGGTGGATGCCGAGGTCAAGGTGACGCTGAACCAGAGCGCCGTGCCCGAGGGCATGGTGTTCGACCTGTGGGCCATGGATGAAGCCAGCCTGCTGGGCAACCCGGCGGTCGCCTACAACGAGGAGAGCTTTACCATCCCGGCGGGCAGCGTGGCCAAGGGCAGCACCGTGACCGTGGAAGCCCAGTACCGGGATGCCACCATCGAGAGCGAGCCCAGCATTCTGGGCACTGCCGCCATCATCGGCGTGGCCGGTGCAGGCACGGCGGTCATCGTGTGGCAGGGCTACCGCATCGGCATGGAGCTGTACGAGAAGTATTTCCAGCCCACGCCGGAAGAAACTGCGGTGGTCGAACCCACGCTTGAAGGTCAGATGACAGATCCGATTTCCTGAAAGCGGGCGCACCCGCTCCCTTCCACGGCTGACAGAACCGCATAAAAACAGCGCCGCTCCATCGTTTCCGGTGGGGCGGCGCATTTTTGCGGTTCAATCCCGGCGCAAAGGCAGGGTAAGGGACATTTTCTGGTAGGCAATGCGGGGCGTGCCATCCTCCACATGGATGATGCCGCACTTGGTAAAGCCGTTTTCTTCCAGCAGGTGCTGCATGATCTTGTTGTCGGCGTGGGTGTCGGCCCGCAGGCTCTCGCAGTGCTCCAGACACCAGGTGATCACAGCGGCGGCAACGCCGGGGTGCCTGCCCGCCGAAGCCAGCCGGTGGATGGTGCCGTAGGGCAGGGTATCGTTCAGCCACTTGCCATCCTCGATCCGGGCATAGGTGGGATCCGGGCCAAGGATAAAGGCAAACACGCCCTCCAGCTCGCCGTTGACAAGGTAGAGGAACAGCCGGTTGGAATCAATGTCCTCTTCCAGCAGCTCCTGCGGCGGGAAATGATCTCCCCACTGGGTGGGGTTGCCGGAATCCGCCATCGCCTGCCGGGCGCGGGCATAAATTTTCAGGATCGCATCCAGATCTGCACGTCTTGCTCCACGAAACATCGTCATCCAACCTCTCTTCCGGCAGGCCGCTGCCCACCCTGATCGTTCTGCCTTAATATAACACAAAACGGCCCTCTCCGTCAAAGCCTGCTGCAAAGGCGGAGAGGGTCGTTCACTGATGCGCTTATGTGCGCTGGCTGCGTGCCCGGCGGTACTCCCGGGGGCTCTGGCCATACCGCTCATGGAACAGGCGGTAGAAGTAGCTGGTGTTCTCGTAGCCCACCTGGGTGATGATCTGCTGGATGTTCAGGTCACTGCGGCGCAGCAGGCGGGCGGCGGTCTCCATCCGGTGCTTCTGCAGCAGCTCCTTATAGGTCTTTCCGGTCTGGGCCCGGACGCACTCGCTGACATACGCCAGCGAAACGCCGTAGCTGCGGGCCACATTGGAAAGGCTTGCTTCGCGGTAATTCTGGGTGATCTCCTGTAATGCCGCCTGGACCAGCGCTTCGCGGCTGACCGCCTCGCCGCGCGTTTCCAGCGGGAAATTCTTGGTCTGTACCATAGCGTTAAAACCCTCCGTTGCGGCAGCGGCGGGCGGGGACAGGGGGATGCCGGACACCCGCCGCAGCCAGTTCATCAGGCTTTCTGGGGAAGCCTTTCTGCCTATAATACGGGCGGGTCACAGAAATAATTGCAGGAAGCTCAAATTTTTACAGAAACAAAAGATCAGAACATATTTTCGTTATGATAACGCCCACTGCGGACGAACTCCACCCACTCGGCCAGGTTCACGGCGTGGTCGCCGATGCGCTCCAGATATTTGATGACCATGAGCAGATCCAGGGCGGCATCCACCTTGCCGGGGTCGGCGGCGATCTCCTGCGCCAGCGTATGCTTGATGGCGTTGAAATCGTAGTCCACCTCATCGTCGGCGGCAATGACCCTGAGGGCGGCCTGCTCGTCCTCAGAGGTCAGGGCATTCAGGGCATCCAGGATCATCTTGTGCGCCTTCTGGCCCATCCTGATGGCCTGGCTCACAGCAGGGTCGCCCTCCTTGCGGACAGTGACCAGATGGGGGATGATCTCCGCGATATCGGAGGCATGGTCGCCGATGCGCTCCACATCCGTGACCACCTTCATGGTGGTGGAGATGCGGCGCAGGTCGCCTGCCACCGGCTGCTGGCGGAGCAGCAGGGTCATGCAGCGGTGCTCAATGTCCCGCTCCATGTTGTTGATGCGGCCATCGCCCTGCGCCACGGCGGCGGCAGCCTCGGCATCGGCGGTGCAGAGGGCTTCCATTGCAGCTTCCACGGCATCGGCAGCGCTCTGACCCATCTCGGTCAGGGCCGTTTTCAGGGCGGCAAGGTCGTTTTCGTATTGTGTACGGTTGCTCATTGCGTTTTTCTCCTTAGCCGAACCGGCCCGAAATGTAATCCTCGGTGCGCTTATCCTGCGGGGTGCTGAAGATCTGTGCCGTGGGGCCGGCTTCCACCAGCTCGCCCAGCAGGAAGAAGGCGGTGCGGTCGCTGATACGGGCTGCCTGCTGCATGTTATGGGTCACGATGACCACGGTGTAGTTCTTTTTCAGCTCGCTCATCAGCTCCTCCACCTTCATGGTGGAGCCGGGGTCCAGGGCGCTGGTGGGCTCATCCATCAGCAGGACTTCGGGCTTGACAGCCAGAGCGCGGGCAATGCACAGGCGCTGCTGCTGGCCGCCGGAAAGGCCCAGAGCGCTCTTTTTCAGGCGGTCCTTGACCTCGTTCCAGAGGGCGGCACCCTTCAGGGAGCTTTCCACCAGCTCGTCCAGCTCTGCCTTGTTGTGCACACCGTGCAGCCTGGGGCCGTAGGTGATGTTATCGTAGATGCTCATGGGGAAGGGGTTTGCCTTTTGGAACACCATGCCCACCCGGCGGCGCAGCTCAGTGGGCTGCATCTCGCGGGCAAAGATATCCTGCCCTTTCAGGCGGACATCGCCCTCGATGCGGACCCCGGGCACAAGGTCGTTCATCCGGTTCAGGGTCTTCAGGAAGGTGGACTTGCCGCAGCCGGAGGGGCCGATGAGGGCCGTGATCTCCCGCTCGCCCATGTCCAGCGAAATATCTTTCAGCGCCTTGAAATCCCCGTACCAGAGGTTCAGGTTTTTGGCTGTGATAATGGGTGATACGTTTTCCATAGTTTTCCTCTTGTATTGACTCCCTCAGTCGCGGCTATGCCGCGCCAGCTCCCTCTGAGAGGGAGCCTTTTGCGTTGCGGGCAGGATAAGCCTCCCTCCGTGAGGGAGGTGGCATCGCGCAGCGATGACGGAGGGAGTTATTTACTGCTTCTGTTTCAGTTTGGTTTTGGCCAGCCGGGCTGCCAGATTGATGGCAAGCACCAGCACCAGCAGCACTGCACCAATGGCCCAGGCGGAGTCGAAATCGCCGTCCTCAAAGGCACGGAGGTAGAGTAGCACCGACAGGGTGGCACCGTTGGAGGTGTAGGCCTTGAGCACGCCGTTGGCAATGACCTCGGCGGCACCGGCGGTGAAGAGCAGCGCGGCGCTTTCGCCCACGATGCGGCCCACGGCCAGAATGCAGCCGGTCACGATGCCGTCGATGCTGCAGGGCAGCACGATGGTGCGGATGATGTGCCATTTGCCCGCGCCCAGACCCAGCGCACCCTCACGGTAGCCCTGGGGCACCGTTTTCAGGGATTCCTGGGTGGTGCGGATGATGGTGGGCAGGTTCATGATCACCAGCGTCAGGCTGCCGGAGAGCAGGCAGGTCTGGAAGCCCAGCGTCTGGGCGAACACCAGCATACCCACCAGACCATAAATGATGCTGGGGATGCCCGCCAGCGTTTCGTTGGTGAACTCGATCACCGAGATGACCTTGCGGTTCTGGGCGTACTCGGTCAGGTAAACGGCCGCGCCCACACCCAGCGGCAGTACGATCAAAAGCGTCAGCAGGATGACATACAGCGTGTTGAGGATCGCAGGCAGGATGCCGTCTGTGCCCTTCAGCACACTGGCAGTGGTGGTCAGGAATTTCCAGCTGATGTGCGGGATGCCGCGCACCAGCACCATGCCCAGAATGCCCGCCACCAGTACCATGACCAGCACAGCCGAGGCCCAGACCAGAGCGTTCATCACGCGGTTCCAGGTGCGACGGGAGGCAGAAGCACTGTTATTCATCGCGCTTTCCTCCCTTCAGCACCACATTGAGCAGGATATTGATGCCCATGATAAAGACGAACAGCACCAGCGCAATGCTGAACAGCGCCTGTTTCTGCAGGCCGCTGGCGTAGCTCATCTCCTTGGCAATGGCGGTGGTCAGGAAGGTGACGCTGCGGAACAGGCTGTCCGGCATGTTGGGGCTGTTGCCAGCCACCATCATCACGGCCATGGCCTCGCCGATGGCGCGGCCGATGCCCAGCACGATACCGGCGGCAATGCCGCTCCTGGCAGCGGGGACGCTGACCTTGAACCAGGTCTCGGCATCCGTTGCGCCCAGAGCCAGGCTGCCCTGCTCATACTCCGGCGGCACAGCGTTGAGCGCTGTGACCGACACCGACACGATGCTGGGCAGGATCATCACCGCCAGCACCACGATGGCGCTCAGCAGGCAGGCACCGGAGGCCTTGCCAAAGGTCTTGGCCACGGCGGGCACCAGCACCTGCATGCCCAGCAGGCCGAACACCACGCTGGGGATACCGCTCAGCAGCTCAATGGCGGTCACGACCACGGTGCGCACCTTCGGGCCTGCGGCCTTGGAGAGGAACACCGCCGTCAGCAGGCCGATGGGCACACCGATCACGGTGGCACCCAGCGTGCCGTAAACGCTGGACAGGATGAAGGGCAGGATGCCGTAGGCCGGGTCGGCAGCGGTGGAAGCCCACCGGGTGCCGAACAGGAACCGGAGCAGCCCGATCTTCTGGATGGCAGGCACACCGGAGATGACCATGTACACCGAGATCAGGAGTACACAGCCCACCGCCAGGATGCCGCAGAGGAAGAAGATGAAGTTCATCACCGCTTCCAGCCACTCAGCAGGGGTTCTGGGAAGAGAAATCTTTTTGTTGTTCATAGCATCATTGCTTTCCGCAATTACTCATTCACAGGAACAGCACCGGCAGTGCGGATCAGGTCAGCAGCATCGGCACTGGTGGCAAAGTCGAAGAAGGCCTGTGCCTGCTCAGACAAGGTGACAGACTTGTTGGTGACGAACACGAAGGGACGCTGCACCTCGTAGCTGCCGTCCTTAACGGTATCCTCGCTGCACTCCACGCCGCCAACGGTGACCATCTTCACGGTGTCGCCCACAGCGGACAGGGAAGCGTAGCCGATGGCCAGAGGGTTGGCCTCCACAGCGCTGATGACAGCACCGGTAGCGGTCAGCTCCTGCGCGTACTTGCAGCTGTCCTTAACATCCACGATGCTCTCAAAGCCATCACGGGTGCCGGAGCCAGCCTCACGGCCGATCAGAACGATCTCGCCGTCGTCGCCGCCCACCTCAGACCAGTTGGTGATCTCGCCGGTGAACATCTGCTTGAGCTGGTCAACGGTCAGGTCCTCGACCTTGCTTGCATTGTTGACGATAATGGCGATGCCGTCCAGAGCGATGGTGGTGCCATCCACGTCAGCCTTCTCGTCGTCCTTCAGGGCACGAGAGGACAGGCCGATGTCCAGGGTCTTATCGGTAGCACCGGTGATGCCTGCGCCGGAACCGGTGGGGTCGTAGCTGACAGTGACACCCGGCTCAACCTCAGCAAAGCCTTCGGTCAGGGCAGCGATGACATTCTTCATGGAAGTGGAACCACCGGTAGCAACGTTGCCGGACAGGGCAGCAGCGGTAGAAGAAGCAGTGGAGCCTGCAGCGGTAGAGGTAGAAGAAGCTGCAGCAGAGGAAGCAGAACCGCCGCAGGCGGTCAGGGCAGCAGCGGCAGCAGCAGCACCGCAGACAGTGAGAAACGAACGACGCGTGATCTTTTTCATAATATTTGTCCTCCAAACATCCGGGCTTTCCGCTCCCGGCTCTTGTTTTCGTGTTTTCCTTGGGTACGGCACTATTGTATCCCAGTCGGAGAGCCGCTTCGACCACAAGCGGGAAAAATCGAGGTAAATTGTTTGGACATGTTTTTGCCCCAATGTAAAATTTTGGCGCAAAAAAGCCCGGGGTGCGGATGCACCTCGGGCTTTTGGGGGATATTAGACTTTATCGACAGCGGAGACTGTCACTTTTCCGTCACTCGTCAGAGCAAACTCAGCATTCTTGCCCTGCAAGGTCACATACAGCTTGAACGGCGTGCCCTTCTTAAAGGTCTCGTAGTCGCTGACCGATGCCTTGAACTGCGGCACGACGGTTTTGCTGAACGCACCGGCGGTTTTCACCAGAACGTCTGTCTTGTTCTGGAGCTCCAGCTCGTTCTTGTCGATCTTGGCGTGGAACACTTTTATGAACGCATCTCCTACAAGGCCGCTGCCATTGTACTTGATGCGCACATTGGGTTTGCAGAGATAACTTTTGGCGTTTTCATTGCCAACCACTTCGTCGCCGGTCAACACCATATCCGCGGCTACCGTCACTTCAAACTCACCCAGCCCGATGGTCGCGGACGGGATCTCGCTGCCGCCCCCATCGCAGCCGGTGAGGACACCAGCGGCAGAAGCGGCCAGCACAGCGGCGGCAGATGCTTTCAGAAAATCACGGCGGGAAAAAACATTGCGCATCAGAAATTCCTCCCATTTCAGATCTGGTTTGTTCTTATCATCATAGTACCATATTTACCCAGACTGTCAAGGGACAGAATTCAACCCCTCAGTCTCGCTACGCTCGCCAGCTCCCCTAATAGGGGAGCCCTTGGCATATCGGGAAAGTCTGCACGGATTGACAAAGCACCGTTGTTAAAGCTCGACCTCCACGCCATCGGGGCGGTAGAAGGTGACGTTCCTGCGCCACTGGGGCTCGCCCATGGTACGGCGGTAGCAGTCTGCCAGCTGCCGCACGGCTTCCTCGGGGCTGCGCACCTTTCCGCCGCAGCAGGGGAGCACCAGCACCCGGAACCAGGCATCAAAGAGATGCTCTGTCCAGCCGGTGTCCTTGGCCCCGCACCGGGCGTAAAAGCCCAGGCGGCGCACAGCCATGGCCTCGTCCTCGGCTTTTTCAGGGCACTCCGCTTCAATGAGGATGGCCTGCGCGCCCTTCTCGTGGTCAGGCAGGGCGGCCAGCAGAGCGGCTCCGATGCCGCCGGCCCGATACTGGGGCAGAACGGCAAAGTAGTCCAGCTGGCTCACCTCACAGCCCACGGGCCGCACCATCAACAGATACGCCACCAGCGCGTCGTCCTCATACACGCCCCAGGTGTGGGCGGTACCGGCGGCCTCGCTGTTCAGGATCATGCTCAGGGGCTTCAGCTCTCCGGCAGGAAAATCCCGGCGCATCTCGTTCAGGTAAACGTTCGTCAGCTCTTCGGCGGTCAGCAGCCGCCAGGTCAGGTTTCCGGGGTTCATACGATACGGGTTCCTTTCTGGTAGACAGCCTGAATATTCAGTTCCTTGTCTGCCAGGATCACATTGCCATAGCGGCCTGCAGCCAGACTGCCGTAATCATTGTCGATGCCAATGCTCTTGGCGGGGTTTTCGCTGGCGGCGCGGACAGCGCTTTCCAGCGGGACGTTCATCTCCAGCACGGCGCGCTTCATGCAGTCGTACAGGCAGGTGGCACTGCCCGCAATGGTGCCGGGGTGCTCGGTCAGGGTGGCGCGGGGGCCGCTGACCGTGACCGCCTGACCGCCCAGGCTGTACTGGCCGTCGGGCAGGCCGCAGGCCATCATGCTGTCGGCGATCAGGATGACATGGTCATCCCCGAAGGTGTTGAAGGTGAACCGCACCATGGCCGGGTGGATGTGAACATTGTCGGTGATGAGCTCCACCTCCGCGCCCCGTTCCAGCGCCGCAATGATGGGGCCGGGCTCCCGGTGGGTGATGCCGGGCATGGCGTTGTACAGGTGGGTCATGTGGGTCGCGCCTGCGTCAAAGGCAGCGTTGGCGGTGTCGTAGCTGGTGCAGGTGTGGGCAATGGAGATGCGCACCTCGTCATGGCAGGCGGCAATGAACTCCAGCGCACCCGGCTCCTCCGGGGCGATATCTACCAGCTTGATCAGGCCGTTTGCCCGCTTCTGCAGGCGGCGGAACATTGCAACATCCGCCTTGTGGAGATACTCCGGGTTCTGGGCACCCACCTTGTTGGGGCTGATGAAGGGGCCCTCCATGTTGATGCCCACAAGGTCTGCGCCTCTGCCGTTTTGATGGGCGGCGGCAGCATCCATCACACCGTTCAGGATTTCTTCCGAGAAAGTCATGGTGGCGGGGCAGATGGCCAGCACGCCCTTACCGGCCTCAAAATCGGCCAGGGTCTGGATGGCTTCTTCATTGCCGTCACAGAAATCCTTGCCCATAGCACCGTGGAAGTGGATATCCACCAGGCCCGGCAGAGCGTAAGCGCCCTTGGCATCCACGATCTCTTCGCCTTCCTCCGGCTGTGCAAAGGGCACGATGCGCCCCTCCCGGATGGTCAGGCTCCCCTCCTCAAAGGTGTGGCGGGGGGTATAAATCAGAGCATTTTTGATGATCATATTCTTATTCTCACGCTTTCCTTCGTGCAACCTCTCAGTCGGGCTTGCGCCCGCCAGCTCCCCTTGTAGGGGAGCCTTTGGC
>ERZ1106952.612-NODE-612-length-14833-cov-3.387942_pt1 | contig 14833 bp, 17 predicted proteins | sample MGYA00403677_ERZ1106952 | MGnify/ENA primary metagenome ERZ1106952 (study PRJEB35170, sample SAMEA104062415) | human gut metagenome | biome: human gut; feature: human-associated habitat; material: faeces | place: Denmark | collected 2012-05-14 ...
AGAAACTTCCACACTTTTTTTAGAAACTTCCACACTTTTTTTAGAAACTTCCACACTTTTTTTAGAAACTTCCACACTTTTTTTAGAAACTTCCACACTTTTTTTAGAAACTTCCACACTTTTTTTAGAAACTTCCACAAGTTTTAAGTTATGTTGATCCTTTAATCTATTTTTAAATCTTTTAGGAATTTCTCCACACCAATTTCTTGGTAAAGGACAACTATTATATCTTCCTCTAGGCATTCCTTTTATTGGAGTATCTTTGCTTGTCTCCTCTCCTAGCTTCTTCAATTCTCTTGTGATTGATGTCCCACTAGCTTTTACATCTATCATACTTAAAACTTCTGCACTTCTTACCCATAAACGCTGTGGATTATCAAAATCTAATAATGATTCCAATACTGTTCCTAATTCACTTTTAAAATTATAATTTTTATTGGATTCTTGTAACTTATCTTTTTCATCGTTTTGTAGATGATAACAAGGCTGATTTTCTATAATTGGGTTAGCTAAATATATTTCTTTTAATTCAGTCCATAATTGCGTATAGTCAAAATTATTAATACCTTCCCAGTTAATAGATTCTAGATCAATAATCCACATTCTTCTATTGTTATCGTCCAATAAAAATTCACTATCATTAACAGTAGCAAAATAAATGTTATTTCTTTTATTAGTAGTGATATATTTATCATATTTTAAAGATAGTGCATCTTTTTCAGCTGTTACAAATCCTTTGAACTCATTTACTTTTTTAGCAGATCTAGCAAATTCTGAAAACTCAACTATTAGATGAGAAGTTAGAGCTTGGATATTATCTCTATCACCTTTGTACTCTTGTTCCCCTAGAAATACCCAATCTTCATCTATTGGTATAAGTCTTTTAAAACATTCACCTTTTCCAATACCTTGTTCACCTTTTAATATCAATAATCCATAAGCTTTATAATTTGAATCATAAACACTTCCACAGAATGATAATAGCCATTTCGTCATAAGAAGTTTTTTCAGTTCTTGATTATAACCATCAACAGTAACAAAATTATCTAAGTATTCATCTATTCTTGATGTTCTATCCCACGGCGGTAATTGATCCATCCATACTTTAAAAGGGTTTATAGTATTTTCATTTCCTATAGCTTCAATATAATCCCTAACATCAGTCTTAAGTATTCTGAAACGTTCTTTTGTACAATGAGATTTTATTTCTGTTATAAGTGTATCAAGTGTTTTATTTTTGAAGAAATTAGTTTCCACAGATAATACTTTTGTAATTTCATTTTTATATATCTTTGTTTCTGCACGCTCTAATATTAATTTGAAGTTATCAATAGTATTTAATGGTTTTATTTCCACAGTGCCGTTTTGCTTAGTAACTTCAGTAACATCTTTCCATTTAGTAGATTTTTTCCAATCCCAACTATCTTTTATGGCTTTTATTAATTCTTCTTTTATATGTCCAGCTTCTAACCAGTCTGTTACATCTTTATTGTCGCCTAACTCTTTTAATCCTGGAAGATCTACTACTTTAAATGTTTGAATAACATCTTTTAAATGCTTCCATACCAGCTGCTTAAATTCTTCTCCAGCCTTGCCGGTATCTCCAATAAATACTATCTTGGCATTTTGTAACTGTATTTTATATTTGTTCCATATTTTTTCATCATTTGTTTTGGTATACATTGTTGTTGCTGTTAAACCTAATTTATTAAGTGTATCAGCGTCTTTTTCACCTTCAACAAAATACACATTAGTCATTTTATTTATAGCTTCTTTAACTTTTGGATAATTATATATTGTGTAATTGTAATCTCCATCTTTTGCTTTTGTACCTAGCTTATAATAATCACCCATATCAATTATTTTATAGGTCCTCATATCTTTTTTAGTTTTATCAAATTTATTTCTAAATTTAACTTTGATGAAGCTTGGAGTATCACTATTTAACATGTAAGTATACATATTCTCTATGTAGTACCCATCTAGCTTTATATTTTTTTCTATATAATCTTTTAATTCATCTAACTTAGAAGGCTGAATATCAAGTTTAATATTTAATATTTCATAAGCTTTTTTTACAGCTTCTAAAGTTGTTATACCTTCTTTTTCTCTTATAAAATTAATTATGTCTCCTCCAGCATTACATTGTCCAAAACATTTATAAAAGGCTTCATTATTTTTTTCTTTTAGCCTAAAACTAGGAGTTTTTTCATTATGGAAAGGGCATTTTGCCACATACCCTGTACTGCCTTTTTTGAAACTGATTCCATAATGCTGCATAACATTCATCAAGTTATCCAGGGATTTTATATTTTTTATTGATTTGTTTAAGTCTGTCATTGTCAGTCACCTTCTTTAAGTTTATTTAAAAGAAATTGACATATTTAAAAGAATTGCACTGATAAGATTTATTATTTCTCCAGCTCCTGTAGCTGGTTCAGTTCGAATTGTTCTTTAGTTAGAGTTTCTCCTCTATATTTAGCTTTTTGATAAGCTTTTTTCCACTCTCTATTCTTTTGATACCAGTCTGAACTTCTTTGTCTTTGAGCTTCTAGAAATTCTTCATAAGTTTTAAATTCGTATTTTCTCATAATATACACCCCTTTTTTTATTCTTCATTGAATTTTATGTTTAAAAAAAAATATAAATAGGGTATAATAGTTTTATAAATGAAAAACAAAATACCCAATTTAGAAAATTGTATATCCGTATCAGTGCATTTTTTTAAATTGTGTCAAGGTCAAGTGTTGCAGCACTTGGCCTTTTAAATTTCCATTCTTTATATGAACTATTATAACATAATCATATCTATAACGTATTCATTTTTAATTTCAAAATAGTTTTCGAAATAAAATGTAAATTTATAAGTGTTTTGCGTGAAACATGTTATTTAGTTTACATATAGTATGTTATCCTAAAAAAATTCCCTTTAACCATGTTAAAGGGTTTTATTTATATTTTTCTAAAAATTCCTTTATTGCTTGAGTTAAAATATCTTGTACTCTATATTTACTGCTGGCACAAAACTCAGCAAATTCTTTTTGAACATCTTCATAAATTTTATAGCTCCTTGTTACAACTTTTCCTTCAAAATTATCTATATTTAAATCACCTGTTACTACTTTATTACTACTTTTTTGATACCAGTTGTAAACCTCATCAAGCTTACTACTCATAGAATTATAGTTAAGCAGTATTTGCTCCAGAACCTTGTTATTTACTTGCTCCGTCATTACCACTTTATTACTACTAGAACATTCTTGAATATTATTTTCTGATATTACTACTTTATTACTATCATCTTTCGTGACACATATTTCATCGTTGACGGAAGGCATAATTTCTACTATATTTTCAAATTGCTTAGTATCTTTATTGTATTTATAATGAACTCTTTCATATCTATCTCTCATAGTAGATGGTGCGCTTGTAATTCCTTCTTTAGCTAATCTGCTTAGGCTATATCCTTCTTTTAATTTTTCATTAACAAATTCTATTTGCTGTATTATATCTAATTTTTCAAAGCTCTCTTTATTCAATTCCTATCACCTCTATACAATTACTTTGGTATTAATTTAGTAGTAGTAGTAATTTAGTATTTATTTTGCATTATCCTTTTTCCACTGATTAACTAATTTATAGTAACTACTTTTAGGCATATCTAATGCAGCTAATGCTTGTTTTAAGGATATTTCCTTGTCCTGCTGTTGTTTCATTATAGCTTCGAAATTTTTAGGATAAATCATATTAGGTCTACCAATTGGTTTTCCTGTTTTAATTGAAATTCTTTTTCCGTCCTTTACTTTCATAGCTTTTAATCCGGCAATGGCTCTTTCTCTTCTTAATTCAGTTTCCTGTTGTCCAACATAACTAAGAATAGATACAATTAAATCATTTATGAAGGCCTCCATAGGTCCTTTGAAATTTCGAGTATCTAACAATGGCATAGTAATTACATGGATATCTATACCTCTACTAGTAATATCAGACCATAGCTTTTTGCAGTCGTTATAATTCCTGCTTAATCTGTCTAGTGCCCATATAACTAGTAAATCGCCCTTTCCCATAGCCTTTAGCATAGCTTTAAGTTCTGGTCTATTAGTATTTGTTCCGGTCTGCTTTTCAGTATATATCTTTGGATCTTCTATATTATTTTCTTTTATAAATTTATCCATGGCATCTATTTGCAATTGCAAGTTTTGCTGTTTACTAGATACCCTAAGATAAAAAAATGTCTTATTCATATTAGTTAATCTCCTTTTCATTCTATATAGAATAATTATAACCTAAAAGTTCCTAAAAGGATATTTCAATTTATGGACAAAAAGTGTGAGATTTGTGAAAAAACAGGTAAGTATTTTCAATGATTTTATAATAACAAGAAAAGTTTTTAAAAGTATGCATTTATAGACATTAAATGTTATAATATATATATACAAGTTTCTAAAGCTTGAATTGGAAATATTTTTTATTCTTAGTATTTATTTTTATCTACTATAATGGTCTATCCTTTTCATTTTTAGCCATATCATTAAAAGTGGTATGGCTATTTTTATGTAATTTAAACAACTGTGGAACTTTTCACACTTGTAAATTTTTCGCTTAACTATTAATTAATGCTGATCTCTCTGTATCATATTCATCTATATGATATATTCGTCTGTACTCATTTCTGAATAATAGAGATTTTCTTATAAGTGCCATTCTAGCTTCTCTAAGTGTACCATGTATGTTACTAATGCCTGTGACTTTTTCAATATATTCATATGGACAATCCTCAAACCATCTAAGTATGCAGATGTTAGATTTATTTGCATCCAAATATTTTTCTATTTCTCTCTTGTAAGTTTGCAGCATTAATTTCTCCTCTAGTTCCTCTTGAAGATCTACTTTATCTGCTATTAAGTCTATTAATTCAGCCGTATCTCCTTCACTATTTTCTATTACTGCATTAAGCGAGATAGCAGGCTTATTCTTATTTTTCTTATCAACAATATATATTTCTTTTCTCATTCTATACTCAATAATATCGTACACATAACTACTAAATTTCTTTCCTTTGGTGTCATCGAAAGTGTTATAGGCATGTATTAATGCAAGCAGTGCAATTTGCATAAGATCATCATATTCAATCACTCCAATTCTGCTCCATTTATTGACTAGCTTGATTATCATTGGCTTGAATTGCTCATATAACTTCATGTATTCTTCATTACTCATATTCCCACACCCCTTTTAGAAAAATAAATTTAAAATAGTTAGTTTACCAACTAAGTTGTGATATAATAATATCAGGACAAAAGTCCTAAAAATATTATATTATTGGTATTTTTGTAGTTTTATAATATTTTGCGTTAAGCTTCTGTATGTATAATGTAAATCCATTTCAAAAAGGGATGTCTCTAAGTAAGAGATGTCCCTTTTATATTTAAAATTATTTCCTATGCTTCTTGGGGAATAATTATTATATTTCTCCTAAAAGTCTTGATATTCTAGTTTCTTTAGCTTTTATATTTTGATCTATTCTATTAGTTAGAAGTAATCCTACTTTTTTTCCATCCATATAAACTGCTGATCCTTCAATCGCTTCTTTAATTTCATTACCCAAATCTTTTGTATCAATTTTAAATGGATTCTCTATTAAGCGTTCCACACAGCTATCTAAATACCCATAAAAGGAATTTAAAGGTAATATAGCTTCTGGTCCTTTTTCTCCAACACCTTGTATTCCTGCATTTGGAGTCGCAAATAATGTTGGTTGTGTGAATATTCCTCCTAATCCATTCCAGCTGATCTTAGGAATGCTAAAGCTCTTACTCATTCCCAATATATTAAATGATTTACTTTGCCATTCAATGTGTGGAATTATTGATGGTATATTCCATCTGAAATTAAAGAATGATTTCATTCTATTTATTGCATTACCAACTGCATCCTTAGCAGCATTAATCTTGCTACTAATAGTATTATAAATACTGCTGAATATTGAACTGACTGTACTATAAGCTGACCTAATTGGATTTATTATATAAGTCTTAACTAAATTAAATCCTGTTTGTACTACTGATTTCACAGTATTAACCTTAGTTTGAATAGTAGATTTAATTGCATTCCATACTGTAGAAATTACAGTCTTAATTCCGTTCCATACAGTGCTTGTAATGGATTTAATTGAATTCCATACGTTTGATATAGTATCTTTAATACCATTCCATACCTCAGAACATTTCGCTTTAATTGTATCCCAGTTTTTATACAACGTTATACCTATTGCTATTAATGAAGTTATAACTCCTATTGCTATCAATACTGGGGTTGAGAGAGCACCAATTGCACCAGCTACTGTTAGAAATGCTCCTTTTACTATAATCAATACTGGGGATAGAGCTTGGAAAACTGCTACAACTCCTGTTATAGCTCCTATTACACCTGCAACAATACCTATAGCCTGTACTACAGATTGTACTGCTGGATTTAATCCATTGAACCAGTCTATTAATCCTAATATACTATTACATACAGCTTCGATTGCTGGTGATAATGATTCTAATAATGCTGTTTTAACATTTGTTAGAGCCGTCTGAACTGGTAATACTGATTCTGCTAATTGCGCTTGAGCATCCATTAATTCATGTTGAGCTTCATTACTTTCTCTCATGCCCTCGGTGTTTTCATCGTATATTTTCTTACTCTCACTATACTTTTTATTTAAAGCATCTGTTATTACTTTTGCTCTTTCTTTAGTTGAATTACATTTTGCTAACTTATCATTTAATGCATCTTCTTCACCAGCTGTCCAGTTTACGGCATCTGCTAAATTCCCTGTTATTTTCCCGACTTGAGCTGTTTCAGTAATAGCTTCTGTTAAACCTTCAATTGGTATACTATCACCATAAGCAGTCCATACCGCAATAGAAGCATCTAATACGTCATTAGTTTGTTGCTGAGATAATTTCATCTTTTGTATATTTGTTATACAGTTTGTAACTGCCATATCGTCTTTCAGATATCCATATAGCTCTGTATATTTTTCTTTTGCTTCATCTATCTTATAATTATTCTGTTCAGTAGAGCCTTCCAGTTTTGCTATCATAGTTCTATATTCTTCAGTTGCTTCTGGCAATTCCCAAATAGCATCAACTAGATCTTTTGCTTTGTCTACTGCTGCGGTCATTACATTACCTGCAAATTCAGATATAGCTCCTTTTACAGTTGTAAAGCCATCACTAGCTCCATCTGTTGCATTACCCAAATCATCAAGTGAATTATCCAGGCCATCTGCTGCTTGAGCAACTTCTTTTAAAGCTCTCTCATTTTCATTTAATTCAGTTGATAAACTTTGTATTCTTTGAGCCAACTCTTGAGCTTCATGAGAACTTTCCCCTTGTTCAAGACATACATTTTGATATTCTCGTTTTAACTGGCCTAATTCATTTTCTTGTTTACTAATAGTAGACTCTAATTTACCTAATGCACTTTCAGATTGTTTTGTAGAATTTTCTAATTCTTGTAGTTTTGAACTTGTTTGAGATAATGTGTTTTGTATCTTAGCATTTTGAGTTTCAGCAGTTATCAGCTTATCTGTCCACTTTTTTACTTCTTCACTATTTTCACCATAAATTTGTTTAGCTTTTTCTAGACATTCTCTTGTATAATCTATTTTTTGAGCGCTGGCTTGTAGTTTATCTTGTAGTAGCTTTTGTTTATTTTCCAAAAGTTCAACACTATCACCATTAGCTTTGAGTTGAGTAGCATTAAGATTCAACTGTTTATTCAATGTACCAATATTGCTATTCATCTCTTTAATTCCAGCGGTAAACTCGGCAGTTTCTGCTTTAAAGGTTATCTTTGCTTCCTTATTGTTATTACTGGCCATCTATATCACCTCTCTCCTTCAAAATTTCATACATATAATTAGGAGTTTCCAATCCATATAGCTCATTTATAATTGAAATTTTCATTTTATTTACAGTTTTCTTATCACTGCCCTTATATCTTTTTTTTAACTTTTTCCGTACTTTTTTATCCATATAAAAGTGATAAACCCAAGGATGGTTATTCTTTAATTCTTTTATGTACTTTTTAGCTTCTGGAACTAATTTTTTAGCTGTATTTTCAATGATATAACCATATTCCTCTAAAAAATCTATATCAATCTTTTTATCCATATTCTCACCCCCTTTCTATAGTCCCTATTTTCTAAATACAAGTTCTATCTGCCATTTCACCACCTCCTTATAGTAATATCAGCATACCCACCCCTCATGTGAGATTTTAAAATTTCTCTTTTGCCTACCCCATTCCTCCGTTGACAAAACCTTGCCCACAATTACCCCTTATATCTCCCCCGGGGCGTATCTTGTCGAATAAATTTATTTTTTTTACTTTTTTTATAGCACTCGCTACAAATTGGAATTATATTTGCTCTAGCTTTAAAGGTATTTAGATCTATAAGAACTGGTTTAAATGCATTCATTGGATAGATAGTTATGTCTGATAGGTTGATTACATTTAGCTCATAGCTGTTAAACTTCTTATCACATATCACACAATGATTATCATAAGCTTTTAATATTGCCTTGCTCATCTTGTCCCATTGATTACTGTTGTATATTTCTTGTATCTTATCTTCTCTAACCAATCTATCAATCCATTGCCTAATACCTCTGTACTGTCCCTTCATTCTTCTCTCATACTTTAATAGTTCAGCTGGTATGTTTATCTCTTCATCAATCATGTATTCATCCTAAAGAAAATAGAGTAGTATATAATGTTGAAAGTAAAAAAATATAAAGAGTGTCCAGGATTAGACTTTCTTTTTAATAAAATATATAATCCTATTCCTGGACAAAAAGAAAATAAAATTGTATTGTCTGATACTCTATCTCGTTAATTAGTTTAGGTATTATTTATTTAAAGTTCTTATGAGATTCATTACATAGCTATTGTCATTTGAACTGTTACTATTATTAGATTTGCTTTGTTTCTTTTTCTTTTCTCTTTCTAATATTTCTTTTGTTTCTTGTAGTATCTTATCTAGTTTATCACTACTATTCTTCAGGTCATCCTCGGATATATACATTGATATTCCTCCTTTACTATGATGTAATTTATTCAGCAATTTCCTCTCTAACTCGACTTATATTTATATCTTCATTAAAGTTATTTAATACATTTTTCAAGTAGCTTATTTTTCTCATAGACTCTAGGATTTTACTATCTCGATGATGCCAGTTTGCTCTTATCATTTCTAAATCACTAAATGCTTTATCTACTTCTTTTTTAAGTGCTTCTTCTTTTCTTTTAGACTCCAGTATCTTTTCTGGAGATAAACTGAATCTGCTTTTTACTTTGGCTTTTTCATGTTGTAATTTTAAAGTTGCATGTTGTGCTTCAGCTTGTTTTAATTCTTTATCTATCTCACTTAATATTTTTTCATTTTCTTCAATCTTCTTTTCCTCAGTAGTTATGTATCCCTTGATTTCATTTATATATCCCATCTTTATTTCATCATATTTTTTCTTCATTACCTTATCTAATTCATTTACACTATATCCTTTGTTATATATGCTAAGAACAGGACCCCTAAAGAAATCATCTAGAAACATATAAGCATCATCTCTTCCACTTGCAGATAATCTTTCTCTTAAGTTTAATCCTAGTATTTTAGCTCTATATGCATCTATACATCCAAATACAACTTCATTAATTGTACTCCTTTGATAAAGCTATGATATATTTTTCTGCTTCCTCTATTCCTTTCTTTCCTTTAAAAAATCCTGTTAAATCTAATTTTTTAAGGTATTTTGTATATATAATTAATCCTCTTATTAGAACCCCCTCTGCTGTTGAATACTCACTCTCAGCTATATTATTTAAATCATTTTGCAAGTTTTTATCTATTTTTAAATCCATTTATTGGTCCCCCTTTTCATCTTATTTATTTACTTTAATTTTAACATAAAAGTTTATAAATCCGTGCATTTATGGACAACTTCTTCATATTTAAAGTAATTTGCCTATAAACCTACTTTATCTAAAGAAATAATGAGATTTTTATAGATATTTTTTCATTTATTAGTTAATAATCCAAAATAAAGGGAGTGATAAAATTGCTATTAACTAGATATAAAGGACCTGGTTGTTATAGATTTTTAGATACATTAGAAAATATAATTTATGTTGGAAGTGCTAAGAATATAGATAGAAGGCTTCGTAGCCACTTTAATGGAAAGCAAGGGCATTTAGGTAAGGAAGTATATAATCAAGTTGCTAGAGTTGAAATATGTAAGTGTGAGGACTATCCTAGTGCATTAGCTTTAGAGCAATTCCTTATAAATAAATATAAGCCTAAATATAATTCTAAAGATAAGGCTCATAATATCAATTCTAAAGTAGTAGCTAATCCAGATGCATATGAAAATATAGAGGCATGGGAAGTATATTACAAGCTAAGAAGCTTGGATAAGGAAAAAATAGATCTTACTAAAAAGCAAGATAGAGCTCTAGTATTAGCTGCTTATTCTATGTTCATTTTATTAATCTTGAGAATGATTTTCTGAACATAAAAAGACTGGTAGGGATTAATTTCCTTACCAGCTTTATTTTTATTTTAATATTTCTTCATCATCTTTGCTATTGTATTGTTGTGATTGGTTATTATCTTGTTGTGCAGGTGTTTCTTCTTGTTCCTGTTGTTTCTTTTCTTGTTTAGGTTGTTCTTGGAACTCTTCAGGTGTTTCATAATCATTATAATCTACATATTCACCGGCATTTTCTTTTTCAAAATCACATATACAATCATCAATAGGATGCTTACAGTTATCACATATTGAATTTTTTCTATCATCCATTGAACTATGTTTAGGACCTACATATTGCCCATTTTCATCATAATAGTTGTCTTCTTCTTTAGTTGTATGTTGTTTTTTAGTGGATTTTTTAGGTTGTTGTTTTTCTTCATTTACTGTTTTATTTTTAGTTTGTTGAACTTTCTCAGTTGTATTATTTTTTTCTGTATTAGAATTAGTTTTTTCGGTTTGCTTTTTGGCAGTTTTATTTTTAGATTGTACTACCTGTTCAGATTCTTCAGTTTGTATTGTATCCTTTATATTTTCAGTATGATCTTTTTCTTTTGTATCATTAATTATTATTTGTGATGCCACCTTGCTTGACAAGCCTTGCAATAATTCACTGTCTAAATACAAGTCAGTCATTTTACTTGTCATATTAGATATATCTGTTGAATATACCTTTCCATCTTGTATCATTTGTAGTTGATTTTTACCCATCGTGCAAGAAAATATTTTTTTAGTACCACCATCAGTCGTTTGACATACACTCCAATATTGTAATTCATCTATATTGCTTAAGTTTAATCCTTGTGCTATTTCGCCTATAACAAGTAAGTTATATTTAAATACAAAATCCCAATCTCCATTGTAGTTTATTTGTGATTTAACTACTAATGTACCATCTACGAATTTTGAATCTAATATATGCTTTTTATCATCATTACCTACTGCTTCTTGTACTTGTGTTGTTGTGTTATTATCGTCTACCTTTACTAACTCGTTACTGCTACATCCTACCATACTTGCGATTAATACACTTGAGATTAATATACTTAATATTTTTTTCATATAATCCCCTCCTACACTAAGTATAGCACCAGAGCTTATCTTTGAAGGATTCTGTAATTATAAATTCAATCCTCTATAATAAATATACTTACTTTTATGAAAATATTTGAATACATTTCTCAATACGTGGCTACAATTCAAGTAATTTTAGTTTTCAAAGAATTTCTTTTAATTTATTTTAAATGGATGCCACAGTATCAAACTGTGGTCTTTTTATGCTTTTAACTGTATATTTTGTCCCCTTCCAATATGTTTGTTTCAAGAACATTTATTTAATTTCATATATGATAATTCGCATTTTTTTAACATCATTGTAAATGATTCTGAAAATCTAAAATTTATGCACTTGAAATCGATGTATCAATTTGAATAACTACTGTTCAAACTTTTTTATAAAAATTTATTCTGTTTAATATTTGGAATAAGTCAACTTATCCCAAATTTTGCCATATTATTTCAATATTGGTAAAAATATATTTTTTATAAAGTTAAATTTTTGTAAAGTTCGTATCTTATCGAATGTTTGTAAATTATCTACTTAGCTTTCAGAATGATACTTATAAGCTCTTCCCTAGTAAAATCTGCTGGAGGGAATTCTCCCCTTTCATCATAAAAATAATTTCTTAATTGCTCTAAAGTAGAATTTCTTAATAAAGTTTCCATAATATAACCTCCTTATATTTTCAAATCTGATAAATCCCACTTGCAAGTTCTAATATTTAAGGACTTATGTTCTGTATTAATTCTCTTATCTGTTATACAAAGAATGCGTGGCATAATTGGAAATACATCTTTCCATGCTCTAGAATAGTACAGATTTTCATATTTAGATATATCTAGTTTCTTAGTCCTTTCAGCTTCTACAAAGTATATCTTAACCTTTCCCCTATCCTTAATAACAACTAATCCGTCTGCTATTACATCACCTACCTTATAAGGGCATTTATATTTCAATAATTCTATATTCTGTTGTTCAATTTCAGCAAGTAACTGACTAAATTTAATCTTATGCGGTACGTTGGAAGGCTTCTTAGTGAAGTATACATTTTGACTTATTACATTTTCTCTATAGCACTTGATATACTTAGCATCAACTAATTGCTTAAGTCTCTTTTGTGCATTTCTAACAGTTGTATTTGGGAAAAATAATGTGCTTAGTGTTCTTGTATCAGCAACACCGACTTCTTTTAGAAATTCTTTAATTTTCATATCTCGATCAGTAATACAAATCATATTATCACCTCTATAAATTATCAATAAATGATAAGTCTATAATATTATTGTCATTGCTTATCGTTCTCGCCCTCTCATGTCCATTCTTAGAGGTTTTATTATCATCATTGATAGTTTGCTCATTAGTAGGCTTATTTTCATCCTTAGGCTTAATATGAGGTTCAATAAATTTCTTAACTTCTGTATCAGTAATAAAATAAGCTTGAAATTCTTCCAATTTACTTCCACGTTTAATAATTCCGTGGCCATGCCCTTTTAGATTTTCAGCTCCAGCACTATCAAGAGCTACTACACTATTCTTACTATCTTCACATTTAAATACAATTCTATTATTGATATTTGCTTTTACAACGTTGTCTATTACATCATTAGAAGGTCTCTGAGTAGTTAGGAAGATATATAGCCCACTAGCCCTACTAATAGCTATAAGTTGCTTTAGAAGTCTCATAGCATTTTTCTTTTTATCTTCTAGTAGCATTACTATTTCTTCAACAAATAAGACTTGGTACTTTAGTTTCTTTACATTTGGAAGTTTATTATATTCAAATATATCTGTGACTTCATACTTCATAAATAACTCATATCTTCTGTTAGTTTCCTCTAATAAATCAGCTATTAATTCTGTTGTATCTTCTACAGTGTAAACAAATTTCTTGCAATGCTTCACTCTTCTAAATAAATTTAATTCTACTCTCTTTAGATCAGCGAGATATATTTCTAATTCTTTTGGACTGTAATTGCTTATAAGAGTTGTTAATATTACTTTAGTCATGACAGATTTTCCTGAGCCTGTAGTTCCCACTATATAGCTCATAGGATTATCTTTTAAACTAAGTGTTATAGTTTTATTTTTAAAAGTCTTACCTATAGGAATAAATATTCCTTCTTTTGGATTTCTCTTTGATAATTTATAATTAATTTTTTCTGGTAGATGTGGAAATACTTCATCTAATTCTTCTTGAGATATGGTCCCTATCCTTGGTTTTGGGAAAATACTATACCAAATATGGTCGAATATCATTTGTAGTAAATTATCCTTATTTTCATTATCTTTTTTAGTAGCCATATAATCACCTCTATTGTAGATATATATATAGATAGTTACTGTAGTTCCTAGGTTCGTGCGAACATGCCCTGCTAGAGTTGCAGGAACGGAGGGAGGAACACTATTCGAAGTTCGGACGGAAAGAAATAGGTAAGGAATACCTCCGAACTATCTTTTGTTAATTATATATATGCACTATAGCTTGTATATGTTTCCTATTTTTTCAATAGGCTCTGTTAGCTTACTTCGTGATAATTATAATAAAAAAATAACCATACCTGAGTATATATTGAAATTACTAAGGTATGGTTATTTAATTTGTTGTAAGTAGTTCGTATTATATTAAAATTGTTCTCTTTTAGATAAATAATATTCCTATATTTTCTTATTAATCTTATCTAAATACTTTGCAAAATTACTTACATCATTTGCTCTAAATGTATACCAAGTATTAGTATCATCTTCTTTACAGTATAGACCACCAAAGGCATCTAATTCAAATATAATAGTCTCTGTTTTTGCCCCAATAGAACCTTCATAGTTTTTACTCGAAATAATTTCAGCTATATAAGAAGGCGGTGCCATATTAACTATTCCTTCAACTTTAGTTGCATTATCAATTAAGTTATTGAATAATTTAATTCCCTCATCATCTTTTATTTCTAATATTGTTTTCTTGCTATCTTTCTGCCAAGTATCTTCATTCATTCTAAATATTGATACACTATCTTTTAACTTGATATCCTTTGGTGATTTTTCGCATCCAAAATTAAATGGTATCGTCAAAATAAATAGCAAAAATAAAATAAGTTTCTTTTTCATATAATAACTACCCCCCCTCTTTTATTAAATTCACAATATAAAACAATTACGAACTTAACTATATTATATATTATTAATCACGAAGTTAGCT
>ERZ1106952.615-NODE-615-length-14791-cov-2.954940_pt1 | contig 14791 bp, 8 predicted proteins | sample MGYA00403677_ERZ1106952 | MGnify/ENA primary metagenome ERZ1106952 (study PRJEB35170, sample SAMEA104062415) | human gut metagenome | biome: human gut; feature: human-associated habitat; material: faeces | place: Denmark | collected 2012-05-14 ...
CTAAAGCGGGTGTCGACGGTTCGAATCCGCCCGGGGGCACCAGGAAAATCGCAGGCCAGACGGTGTAAATCGTCTGGCCTGTTTTTGTATGGATAGGGGCAAAACTCGATTGAGAGGTGAGCTAGGGATGAAAGTTCTTTCTATGGTGAAAATATCTCACGCACGCGCGGTGCGGACGGTTCTCGGCGTTTGCGCCGCAAGCGCAAATAAAAACGGCCGGGGTTGCAGCCCGGCCGTTTAACACGTTAGAAAACTAGGCCGCCCGCGCTCCTTAACACTTACGCGGGATGCGTCGTTTTCTAGAGACATTCTACCCGTCCGGCTGCGGGTCCGTCCACATTTTCCAAATCAAATCACCAGATGTCTACTGAGACACACAAAGCGCCCGCTTGCTGGGGGAGCAAGCGGGCGCTTCTGAGCGAATGTGTTTGCGGTCTAAACCGCTCGGAGCAACAAGCGATCGACGTTAGTTGCTAGACTCGGAGTCGTCGCCGGAGCCGGAGATAGAAACCGTCAGCGTAATCGTGCTGTCGGTGGACTGCTTGCCGGTGGGGGAGACGCCCGTAACGGTGGCATTCTCGTTGCCACTCACGGGGTTGCCGTTCTGATCGCAGAATGCGATGTTGTAGAACCCGGCGTTGTTGAGCGCGGTGACGGCGGCGGAGATGCTCTTGCCGTACAGGTTGCCCGGGACGCTGGCCTTGCCGGACTTCTTGGCGATGACGACGGTGATCGTGGCACCGGGCTTCTGCTTGCCGCTGGGGTTCCAGCTAATTACGGTGCCCTCGGTAACCGAGTCGTTTTCCTGGTAGCTCACGTCGACGCCAAAGCCAGCCATGTCGAGAGCGTTGCGCGCCTGGGCCTCGGTCATGTCGGTCAGATCGGGCACCGAGGTGGTGTCCGGGCCGCTGGAGACCTTGTACGAGATGGTCGTGCCCTTCTCGACCTCCTTGCCGGCAACAGTGCTCTGCTCAAAGACCTGGCCTTCTTCGGCCTCATTGGCTTCCTCCGAAGCGCTGCCCTTCAGGCCCACGCTTGCCAGTGCGGCCTCGGCCTGGTCCTTGGTCAGGCCGACGAGCTGCGGAACCTCAACCTTCTCGGAGGGCTTAGGGCCCTTGGAGACTACCAGGTTCACCCTCGTGCCCTTGGCCTTCTTGGTGTTGCCGTTGGGGGTCTGCTCGGCGACCTTTCCCTCGTCGACATCGTCGTTGTAGCTCTGGTCGACGGTGCCAACCTCAAGGCCGGCTTCCTTGATCAGCTCAATAGCGGTTTCCTGGTCCTTGCCCAGCACGTCGGGCACCGTGACCTGTTCGCCACTGAACATGCCCGTGGCAAAGGCCACCACCACGCCAATCACGGCGACGGCGGCAATCACGGCGGCGATGATCTTGTTCTTGTTGGACTTAGGCTTCTCGACCTCGTAGGAGCCCGTGGAGCCCGAGACAGCGCTACGGGCGGTGTTCTGACCGCTCACGCCCGAGACGGGACGAACCATAGCGCGCGTTGAGTCGGAAAGCTCGCGGGTCTTGGTGGCACCCAGGTCGCCGGCGGCACCGATGATGCGCGTGGGCTCCGAGACGTTGACGGCACGGCCGGACAGGTAGCTGTTGAGCACCTGGCGCAGCTCGTCGGCCGTCTGGAAGCGGTTTGCCGGGTCCTTCTCCATGCACTTGAGGATGATGCGCTCAAGGTCGGCATCGACGCCGGAGTTGATCTGGCTCGGCGGGATGGGGAGCTCGTTGACCTGCTTGAGCGCGACCGAGATAGCGTCGTCGCCGTCAAAGGGTACGCGACCGGTGGCGCACTCGTACATGACGACACCCAGCGAGTAGATATCCGAGGTGGGGCCGAGGTCCTGGCCGCGGGTCTGCTCGGGGCTTACATAGTGGGCGGTGCCCAGCACGTTGTTATCCTGCGTGAGGTGGCTGTTCTTGGCGCGTGCGATGCCAAAATCCATTACCTTGATGTTGCCGTCGGGCAGCACCATGATGTTTTGCGGCTTAATGTCGCGGTGGATGATCTCGTGCTTGTGTGCGACCGAAAGCGCGGAGCTGATCTGCGAGCCGATCTGCGCGACCTTCTTGGGGTCGAGGGCGCCGTGGCTCTTGATGCCGCTCTTAAGGTCGGTACCGCGCAGGTACTCCATGACGATGTAATAGGTGTCGCCGTCCTTGCCCCAGTCGTAGACGCCTACGATATAGGGGGAGGACAGGCCGGCAGCTGCCTGGGCCTCCTGCTTAAAGCGGGCGGCGAAGGTGGCGTCGCCGGCATACTGCGGCAGCATGATCTTGACGGCAACCGTGCGGTCGAGGACCTGATCCTGTGCACGGAAGACGGTCGCCATACCGCCCGTTCCCACCTTATCTTTGAGGAGGTATCTTCCCCCGAGGACCCTCTGTTCCATTCCTGCTCCTAACATAACTATTCGCTCAACGATGTGTGTAGTACCAAATGTGTGGCCGCTGGGGCCGTGTGGCGCGTTGCCGCTAGCTCATCGGCCGCGGCGTGCCCCAAGTATCCGCTTTGATCACGGGCATCACGCTCCCTGTGCGGCGAGCGCCGCGGTCAGGACGATGCCGGCAATCTTGGCCGCCTTGACGTCGTGTTTGTCGTAATCCTCCAGGGCCACCGAGATGGCAACCGTGGGCGAATCGTAAGGTGCAAAGCCAACAAACATAGAGTTGACGTTGGTGCCGCCGGTCTCGGCCGAACCGGTCTTGCCGGCAACCTTGACGCCCGGAATCTGGGCATCGGTGCCGGTGCCGGACTGGACGACGGCGAGCATGGCCTGCTTGACCTGGTCGGCCGTGGCAGAGCTGACAGCCTGGCCCAGCGAGCGGGACTGCGTGGTCTTAACCACGGTCCCGTCCGGGGCGAGTGTCTGTGACACAAAGAACGGGTCCATGACCACGCCGCTGTTGGCGATAGCGGCAGCGATCACGCAATTCTGCATGACGGTGGTCTGCGGGCCAGGTGTGTGGTCCATGCCGACGGGCTGGCCGGCGCCTGCCCAAGCGGTCTCCCACTCGGTCATAAGCGAAGGGTCGGCCATGATGGAAACCGCGGTGGTCAGATCCTGACCGAGCTTTTGACCGTAGCCAAAGGCGTTGGCAAACTGGACGAGCGAGTTGGCGCCGACCTCGTTGGCCACCTGGCCAAAGACGACGTTAGACGACACGGCGAAGGCCTGCTGCAGGCTGATGGTTCCGTAGCTTTCGTTGGCGTAGTTGGTGACCGGCGCGTTGCCGATGTCCATGGAGCCGGGCGCCTGGTACGTGCTGGTAAGGCTGGCGGTGCCGGTTTCGAGCGCCGCGGAGAGCGTGACGACCTTAAAGGTCGAGCCCGGGGTGTACAGCGCGTCCATGGCGCGGTCGTACATGGAGCCGTCCTCGCCACCGCCCGACTGCATCAGGGCATCGATGTTGGTGTTGTCATAGGTGGGCGAGCTCGCGCACGCAAGGACCGCACCGGTACGCGGATCCATGACCACCACAGCGCCCTTAAAGCCCTTGAGCGCCTGCTCGGCAGCCGTCTGGATGCGCGAGTCGATGGTAAGCTTGGCGGTATTGCCCGGCTGGGTCTGCCCCGCGAGCGACGCGATGGCGTTGTTCCAGCTGGAGTAATCCTTGGAGCCGGTGAGCGTATCGTTCATGACGCTCTCGATGCCGGCGGTGCCGTATTGCTGGCTCACGTAGCCCACCACGTGTGCGGCCATGTTGCCGTTGGGGTAGGAACGGGCGTAGGTGCCGTCCTCCTGTTGCAGCGACTCGGCTAGCGTCACGCCGTCAGACGTGATGATGGAGCCACGCTGGATGTACTTGGAGCGGGCGATGGTGTGGTTGTTGGTCGGCATGTCCTGATAGTCCTTCGCCTTGATGACCTGGACATAGGTGAGGTTGCCGATAAGGATGGCGAACAGCGCCGTAAAGGCAAACACGGCACGAGTCAGACGGTTGGCAAGCGCCACGCGGCCGAGCACGCCGGACTCAGGCGTGTCGAGCAGGCGACGACGCATGCGAGAGCCCGCGGAGTGGTTGCCGTGGCTGTAGGAAGGCACGTTGGCAAAACGCGTACCGGTCGGGGCAGCGGCGGATGCGACCTGGTCATCGGTGATGGCGGCCATGGTGCCGGTGCCGGTGAGCTCGGCTTCGCGTCCGGTTGCCTCGTCGCCGGCGCGCAGCAGCAGCGCGACGATGATAAAGCTCGCCAGCAGCGAGGAGCCGCCCTGGCTCATAAAGGGCAGGGTGACGCCGGTCAGCGGGATCAGGCGGGTTACGCCGCCAACGATTAAGAATGCCTGGAAGCTGATGGCCGCCGTAAGGCCGGTCGCGCTAAAGGCGGCAAGGTCGGACTTGGCGCGGGCTGCCGTGGTGAGGCCACGCACGGCAAAAAGCATAAACAGGATGAGCACGGCGCCGCCGCCCAAAAGGCCCATTTCCTCGCCGATGGCCGAGAAGATGAAGTCGGACTCGACGACGGGGATGTTGTTTGCCATGCCGTTGCCGATGCCGACGCCAACCAGGCCGCCGTCAGCCAGTGAGTAAAGTGACTGTACGATCTGGTAGCCCTGGCCCTGGGCATCCTTAAACGGATCGATCCAGACCTGAAAGCGCACCTGCACGTGAGACAGGAACTTGTAGGCGCCCACGGCTCCAACGGCCAGCAGCGCAAGGCCGATGATGACGTACGAAAAGCGTCCCGTGGCAACATAGAGCATCAGCAAAAAGATGGTGTAGAACAGGACGGCCGAGCCCAGGTCGCGTTCGAAGACGACGATGAGCAGGCACACGCCCCACACGGCAAACAGCGGCAGCAGCAGGCGGAAGCGCGGAATCTTGAGGCCCAAGATCTTGCGGTTGGAGATGGAGAGCAGCTCGCGGTTCTCGGCCAGATAGCCTGCCAGGAACAAGACGATGAAGACCTTGGCGAACTCGCCGGGCTGGATGGTGAAGCCCGCGATGCGAATCCACAGCTTGGAGCCCGAGATCGTGGTGCCGATAAAGATCGGCAGCATCAGCAGGATGATGCCGATAATGCCAAAGGTGTACTTGTAGCGCATGACCACGTCGAGGTTCTTGACCAGTGCGAGCGTTCCCACCATGAGCGCCACCGAGACAAACAAGATGATGAGCTGCGAGATGGCGAGGTCGGGGGCCAGGCGCGTCACGAATGTGATGCCGATGCCCGAGAGCACAAAGACGATGGGCAGGATGGCGGGGTCGGCGCCGGGCGCCAGGATGCGTACGGCGATATGCGCCGCGGCGAAGGCGGCGAACAGGCCGATCGGCACGGCGAGCGTCTCAAAGGAAATCGTGGCACCCGCGGTGAGCACGTACATCGCATAGAGCAGGATGACGGGGAACGCCGAGGCGATGAGCAAGAGCAGTTCGGTGTTGCGGCGACTCATAAGCGGCACTCCCTTTCTAATTCTTATCGGAGGCTTCGGCCTCGGCTGACTGTTCGGCGGTTTTCTCGGAATCTGACTCGGAGGTGGATTCCTGATTGGTGTTGTCGCGAATCGTTTGCGCGTCAATCACCTGACGGGTCTGCTCCTCGTCAATCTGATGTCGGTACTTGGAAATGGTGTCCTGCGCATCGTCGACACTCGTTTGCGGAATGCCTGCCTTCAGGCGGTTTTGCGTGTCTTCGGGCAGGTCGGACAGCTTGATGCTGGTTTCGCTCTCGAGCCAGTGGAGCTCGACCCCGAGCGTCTTGCCGGGCAGGCCGCGCCAGACGGCGACATTGCCGTGGGAGGTTCCCAAGTAATAGGAGCCGGTGATGCCCGTGTATGCCCAGATGCCTGCTACCAGCACAAAGACAAGGGCCAAGATGGCGGCGATGGTGACATTGCGGCGTCGGACGCGTTTTGCCTCGCGCATGACGCCGTCGTCGACCAGGTCGACGACCACCACGGTCACATTGTCGTGGCCGCCGGCGGCGAGTGCCGCGTCCACCAAGTTGTCGACACAGATCTGTGCGCTCGAGGACTGCGTTGCGATGTTCTCGATATCGCTATCGGGAATCATGCTCGAAAGACCATCGGAGCACAGAATCAGGCGGTCGCCTTCCTCGATGTGCAGGGTAAAGTGGTCGGCATACATGGCGGGATCCGAGCCCAGCGCGCGGGTGATGACCGAGCGGTTGGGGTGGACGCGGGCCTCGTCGGCCGTAATCTCGCCGGCATCCACGAGCTCCTCCACGTAGGAGTGGTCGCGGGTCACGCGGATGAGCGTACCCTCGTGGAGCAGGTAGGCGCGCGAGTCGCCCACGTGGGCGATGGCGAGCGTGTCGTTTTCGATGTAGGCGCAGGTGGCCGTGCATCCCATGCCGGGTTTGCCCAGGCCGTTGAGGGCGGCCTCGATCACGGCGGCGTTGGCGGCCTCGACGGCTGCGGCCAGGCGCGCGGCGTCGGCGGACTGCGGTGCCGTCTTGGCGATGGTCTCGACGGCGATGGAGGATGCCACCTCGCCGGCGGCGTGTCCTCCCATGCCGTCGCACACGCAAAAGAGCGGCGACTGCACCAGATAGGAGTCTTCATTGTGCGGGCGTACGCATCCGACGTCGGAGCGGGCGCCCCACATAAGCTGCGTGGTGGTGCCGGCGTCGTAGGTCGAGTCGGTCTCGATGCGCTCGTCGGTCAGCGGCTCGAAGCTCATGGTCGAGCCGGGATCTTTGAGCTTTGCCTCCACGGCCGCGACATCGATCTCGGCGGTGTCGCCGGGGGAGACGGTGTCGGCATCGTCTCCCGACTCGGCGTCGGAGACGTCCGGAAGGTTGAGATCTTCGGTTACGCGGTCGGCGGGATCGCCGTCCTGCTGCGGCTCGACAGCCGTCGGCTCGGGCGTCGCAAAGTGCGACGGCACGGGCGCGCTCTGAGGTTGAGCGGAGGGCTCGGGAGCTGCGGCGGGCGCGGCAACGGGCTGCTCGACTTCGGCAGGCGTTGCGGGCGCGGATGCCGCCTCGCTTGCCGGGGCGACGGGGAATACCGGCGCGGCAGGCTCGGGGGCTGCAAACACGGCAGCGCTCTCGTTAATCGCCTCGGCGACGGGCTCGGCAAAGTGAGCCGGTGCGGGCGTTGCCTCCGGTTCCGCGGACGGCTCGGCAGCGTGCGCCCCGATGGGGGCGTCGAGCTGCTCGGTGTCGGCATCCTCGTCATCGACGAGTGCCGGATATTCTTGAGTTACATGCGAAAGAGGCAGGGAGAACACGGTGTCCTCGGGCTCCACGGTCGCAGGGCGCGCCGGAGCGGCATGGGCCGGCGCAGCTGCGGGGGCAGTTGGCGTCTCGGGCATGGTTGCGGACTTGTTCTCCTCGTCGATCATCGACGGTTCACCTTCATGACCACGTCGCCAATCTGGACCTCATCACCCTCGCGCAGCGTTGCGGGCTCCACCAGCTGACGACCGTTAACGAGCGTGCCGTTCAGCGAGTTGAGGTCTTCGATGATGAGTGCCGGGCCCTGCAGCGAAAAGCGTGCGTGCGAGGCCGAGACAAACGGTTCGTTGATGCAGATGTCCGAGGACGGCGAGCGGCCCACGATGACGGGGCCGAGCATGTCTACATGGATGCCACGGATGCCGCGCGGACCCTTGTCCACATCGATCGTCCAGATAGCGGAGTCGCGGCGCTGGCCGCGTACGAGTCCCACGCCGGTTTTCATGACGGCGAACAGGAAGATGTAGAGCAGGGCGACCAGGACGATGCGGCCTGCAAAAAGGACGATATCGATGTTCATAAGCGACTATCCCCTAAATTCAAAGGTGCTTAGGCCAAACGTCAGCAGGTCGCCGTTGCGCAGCGGGCAGCGCGTGATGCGGCGGTTGTTGACGAGCGTGCCGTTGGTGGAATTGAGGTCCTCGATCGACCAGTCCGAACCGGTAAAGGTGAGCTGGGCGTGACGGCGCGACACGTTGGGGTCGCGCAGGGCGATGTCCGAAACCGAACGCTCGCGACCGATGGTCACCTGCGCGGAAGTGATGCTGTGGCTCTCGCCGCTCACGACGTCGACGAGCTGGGCGAGCGGGCGCTGCGGGGCGCGGGTGCTCGCCATGTTGGAGGCAATACCGGCTGCGGCGCCAAGGCCCACGGCGGCGCCGGTCGCGGCGGCTCCGCCCATACCGGCGAGGGCGTCACGAGAGACGGTCTGCGGCACGGGGATGGGCGCGGCGGCGGGGTCGGGGACGTTGGGCGCAAAGGGATCGGCCACGGCGAGCGGGTCGGGAGCGGCGGCACGGGACGCCGGCTGCTGGGGCATGGCGGCGGGGTGCTGTTGCTGCGGAGAGGCGAATTGCTGCTTGCCGGCGCGGGGAGCGCTGGCGGCACGGCTTGCGGCCGAGTTGTTCTGGCCCAGGCCATTCTGGTAGGCGCGCTCTTCCTCGTACAGACGACCGAGCGTGGGGGCATCGACGTTCTCGGCAAAGACCGAGAACTTACCGGCACGCAGCTGCGGGTCGATCATAAAGCGAACGAGGGGTTCGCCGACAAACACATAGCGGCGCTTTTCGGCCTGTGCTTTCACAAACTCGCGGACTTCGCGCGAAAGCTCGGGGTAGAACGGGGCGAGCATGGGATCGTCGTCGGCGGCGATCAGGATGGTATAGAGTGCCGGCGCGGTGTTGACGCCGTTGATCACCAGAGTCTGATCCTCCATGTCGCGAGCGGCCTGCTTGGCAAGCTTCTTAAAGGAGAACGGGGCACGGGTGGCACCGAAGATGCCGGCCACGTGGTCCTCGAAGATGTTCAGGAAGTTCACGAAAGATCACTCTCCGTATAGGTTCTTTGGTATCCGAGCAAATATAGACATATCCCAACAATTATAGAGGATAGGGTTCCCGCAACCGCCGCCTTGACGACGACCGCGGCCGCAAGGCTGGCAATTTCCATATGGTGTGCAAGACAGAGCGACGCCGCGGAGCCTATTCCGCAGCCGGCGATGGCAGCGATTGCAGTCAGGTTCGAGCCCTGCTCGGCACGATTGGCATGGACGTTGAGCAGCAGAGATGTCAGTGCAGCTGTCGCCGCGACAAGCACGACGGCAGCCCAGAAGAGCATGTCTCCCAGCGCTGCGGCAACATCGCCGAGCCCCAGCACGCCTCCGGCGGAAAGCGCAACCGTAGCCAGGCGGCCAAAAAGCGCGCCCATCCCCGTGGCGGCCGCGGCGCTTGCCGGGCCGAGCCAAAAGGCCGCGATGCCGGTGGCGACCCCGGCGGCAAGGAGGACGTCGCCCGTTAGACAGCCAAGTGCCACCGCGCAGGTGAGCGCAGCGCTCGCGGCGGCCTCGGTGCGGCCCCAGGCGATCCACCAACCGGACATGGTGGCGGCAAAGAGCACCGCGACGGGCAGCATCGACAGGATGCCCTGCGCCTGCATGGTGGCGTTGGCCATAAGTACCAAAAAGCCCACGGCCGAGATAGCCGAGCCAATCTGCGGGGCCAGGCCGGCGGCCGCCCCAATCGCGATGGCCGCGGCAATAAGTCCGGGAAGCGCCGCGACGCCAGCCGTCTGCATGATCAAAAAGCTAAAGGCGGCGCACGTTAGCGCCGAGATGGCGCGCATGGTGTAATCGCGCGCGTGGCCCCAGCGCGTGCCGGCCCAGCCGAGTGCGGGGTCGACCTCGATGGTGTCGTCCTCATAGGGCAGCGATTCGATATCGTCTGCCGTGCGCTCGTCATCCGACAGCTCGCCCACCATCTGCTCTAGGCTGCGACGGCCCTCGCGCACGCTGCCCAAGCCGGCGAGCAGCTGGTCGCAAAATGCCTCGATGCTGCTGGGGCGGTCTTGCGGCATGGGGGAGAGGGCGCTCATGAGCGCAGCCTCGGCTCCCGGGGGAAAGTGCGGGATGAGCTCGCTGGGGTAGGTGGCACCGCCGATGATGCGGCCGAGCGAGTCGGCGGGCGTGGCGGCCATAAAGGGGGCGCTGCCGCACAGTCCCTCGTAGATCACGCAGGCGAGGGCAAAGACATCGGCGCGCTCGTCAACCGTGCCAGTCTCGATGTCGAGCTGCTCGGGTGGCATGTAGCCGATGGTGCCGCCGCGCGAGCCGCCAAAGCCGCCGGCAGACGACAGCCGCGCCATGCCAAAGTCGGTGAGCTTTACATTGCCCGAGTGGTCGATGAGCACGTTGGCGGGCTTGATATCCAGGTGGAGCACGCCGTTGCTATGGGCGAAGGTGAGCGCCTGGCCCAGCGCGTCGGCAATTGCCGCGGCCTCGTCAAAGGTGAGCGAATGGCCGTCCACGCGATGCAAAAAGTCGGCGAGCGACATGCCGTCGACATATTCCATGACGAGGTAGGCATAGGCGGTATCGTGCGTAAAGTCGATAACCTGCACGATATTGGGATGTTGAAGCATGGCAGCGGTGTGTGCCTCGCGCAGGACATCCATGATGTCGCTGGCGGGCATGCCGGCACCGCCTGTGAGGGGGATGCGCTTAATGGCGACGCGACGGCGCAGGTGCGTGTCGCGGCAAATCTCGATGGAGCCAAAACCGCCGGTCGCGAGCGTCTCGAGCGGCTGAAACCGCTTGAGCAGCTCGCGAGAGCTGGTGCCCTCCAAGGGAACGTCCGGCGAGAACCGGGCGGTATGTTGCGAGAAAAGCGGCATGGCCAACCCTCGTGCGTTTAAAGTTCGTTTGCGAGCGGCGGGCCGGGGTCAAGCCGTTCGCGGTGGCATAGATGCTGCTAGTTTAGCACGCTCGCGCGCATGGTGAAGGTAGCGGGGCGAGGTGGCCTATCTGACTTGGCCTTAGCGCTTCCTCTTGTTCTTCTTCTGCTTGCGCTGTTTGGCCTTTGCATTCTTGGGCTCGCTTTCCTGCTTGGCCTTGGCAGCGGCCTTTTCGGCCTTCATCTTCTTGCGTTTGGTCTCGATGTGCAGCTTTTTGTTGATGCGCGCCTTGAGGAAGGAGCCAAACTGCTCGGCATCGCCACGCACAAAGGTGTCCTTAGGGATCGTCACGCCCTGGTCGGCGAACATGGCCACAAAGATGCGCTCGCCGTCGAGTACGTGGTCGAGCTTCTCAAACGGGAAGAACTGCGACTTGCCGCTCTTGCCCCAGACCATCAGGCCGTCCTCGTTGGCGGCGACGCGGCGGTAGCGGCCGCCCATGGACTCGTCTGCCTCGACGGCTTCGATAAAGTCGCGCGCGAGCGTATGGTGCAGATTTTTGCTCCACCAGGCCAAAAAGGCGCCGAATACAATCAGGACGACGCCGAACTTGATCCAGTTGCCGCCGGCCACCAGCATGCCGATGCCGATGAGCGCGGCAATCGCAGCGGCGACGTACAGGGAGCCGCGGCGCCTGGGCGAGGCAACCAAGCGGGCGAAATCGGTGACGAGGTCGTTTTCGTACTGATACTCGTTGAGGTACAGGATGCCGTCATCGGCTGCTGCCTGCGTCTCGAGCGCGACCTCGACCTGGTCGGCTGCTTCGGAGGGAACGAGGTTGCTCTCTGCGTCTGCCATGCTCTTTGGACTCCTATCGCGGCGGGCTCGCCGTACGGGTTATTATGAATGCAGTATGCCGTGCGACCGCATGGCCGCCGCGGCAACAAGACTCAGTATACCCGGGGGAGCACCCATGGAATCGTTGTACCGAAAGTATCGCCCGCTCACCTTCGACTCCGTGGTGGGCCAGCAGCATATCGTCTCGACGCTCGAGCACGCCATTACCGAGGGGCGCCTGTCCCACGCGTACCTGTTCTGCGGACCGCGCGGCACGGGCAAGACCACCATGGCGCGCATTTTGGCCAAGGCGCTGCTGTGCCGCAATGCCGAGGCGGCGCGCGCCGAGGGTGCGAGCGGCTGCATGCCCGATGGCACCTGCGAGGAGTGCGAGCTCATCGCCGAAGGCAACCACCCCGATGTCTACGAGCTCGATGCCGCAAGCCGTACCGGCGTAGACAACGTGCGCGAGGAGATCATCAACTCCGTTAACTTTGCCCCGGTGCGTGGCAAGTACAAGATCTATATCATCGACGAGGTCCACATGCTCACGACGGCGGCGTTTAACGCGCTGCTCAAGACGCTCGAGGAGCCGCCGGCGCACGTGATCTTTGTGCTGTGCACCACCGACCCGCAAAAGATTCTGGAGACCATCCTTTCGCGCTGTCAGCGCTTCGATTTCCACCGCATCGGTAACGAGGATATCGAGCGCCGCCTGGCATACGTGTGCGAGCAGGAGGGCTTCGACTACGACGACGAGGCGCTTGCCATCGTGGCGCGCCATGCCAAGGGCGGCATGCGCGATGCGCTCTCCACGCTGGAGCAGCTGAGCGTCTTCGGCAACGGCACCGTGCATGCGGACGATGCCCGCTCACTTTTGGGCGAAGTTTCGGACCAGATTCTGGGAGAGTTTACGCGCGCCATTGCCGATCGTGATGTCGCCGAGCTCTATGGGCTTATTCGCGCGCAGGTCGAGGAAGGTAACGATCTGCTGGAACTGACGCGCGACCTGGTGGCGCACGTGCGCGACGTGTATGTTGCCTGCGTTGCCGGTGCCCGTGCTGAGTTGTTTGAGGGCGGTGTCGAGCAGGCCGAGGCGCTTGCAGCCGAGGCCGCTGCCTTTGGCGAGCATCCTGCCGATCGTCTGGCTCGCGTGCTGACGGTGCTCGACGATGCCGCCTTGGAGATGAGGGGTGCGAGCGACGTGCGCCTGGTGCTCGAGATCGCCTGCACGCGCCTGACGCGTCCCGAGGCCGATTTAACGATTGAGGCATTGGCCGAGCGCGTGGCTCGCTTGGAGGCCATGGTTGCCAACGCCGCCGTTCCGGCGAGCGTGGCTGCTGCTCGAGCGAGTGCGCCTGCTGCATCCGCACCCGCTGTCCAGCAGCCGACGCTGATCTCGGGTGCCCGAGCTGCTACTCCTGCGGCGACCGCCGCCCCCGCTGCTACGTCTGCGCATCAGGGTGGCATGCCTTGGGACCGCGGCGCTGCTGTTCCGGCTGCCCAGCCTGCGCCCAAGTCCGCGGCTCCGGCTCCCGCGCCCACTGCATCGACCGTGCCGGCGTCCAAGCCCAACAACGCCGCCCAGGTTGCCGCCGCCGGTGCTGCCGAGACCCCCGCGGTCGAGGACGCCGGCGAGCTCCAGCGCAAATGGGCCGAGGTCGTCGAGCGCGTCAAGGCTCGTCAGGCTTCCTATGCAGGCCTTTTGCTCAACGCCCGCGCCACGGCCGACGACGGCTCCAAGCTCACGGTCTCGTTCCCCGCGGGCTCGACCTTTGCCATCAAGATGCTCGGTCGCGCCGACACGCAATCGGTGGTCCTGCCGACGGTCTGCGCGGTCTTCGGTCGTCGCACCGTCGACTACGTCCTGGATGGAGGTGGCACGCCGGCTCCTCAACATGAGGAGCATTCTCCATCTGCACGGGCTGCGGTATCTGCGGACCCGCAGCCCGTGTCCTCGGCGGCCCCTGTATCCTCGAGCGCCAGCGCGCCGCAGCGGCAAGCGACGCCGGTGATGGCACCGACCCCGTCGGCGCCTAAGCCCGCTGCGCCCAAACCGGCTGCTCCGGTCCCCGCACCCAAGCCCGCTGCCGCGCCTGCGCCCAAGTCATCCGACTTGGCTAAGGCCCCCTGGCTGCGCTCCGACAACCCTGCCGGCGCTCCTGCCACGGGCAAGCTCCCGACCGAGCCCGCGCCCCGTGCGCCCGAGCGCGCGTCCGCTCCCAAGGCTCAGCCGTCTGCGCAGTCTGCACCGTGGGAATCCGAGCAGGTTCCCTACGACGATGCCATGGTCGGCGGTTTTGCTGCCGATGCCGGCGGGGGCGATCTGCCCCCGTTCGACGTGCCGGGTGCGGCGTCCGCGCCCAAGCCCGCTGCAACTGCCCCCAAAGAGGAGGACGCCCCCGCTGCCCCTTGGGAGTCCAATCCCGGCGCCGGCAGTCCCTTCGGCCACCAGGGCGCAGCCCCGAGCATCCCGCAGACCGAGGACGAGGCCAAAGCCCTCATCCGCAACGTCTTTGGCCAGGCCACCATCTTCAAACCGGTGGAGTAACCGTGCAGGCGGGTACGCTGCTCAAGAAGAGATCTCTTTGCCCGGGCGCATCTGTATTTCGGACATGTGTAGTGTGGTGCCGCGTATATCGCATTCGAGTAGACAGGTGCGTGACGGTCGGCCTAGGGTGCTGAGGTCGATACGATACGTCGCGTGGCTGTCCGTGTGCTCGACTTGCTCGGCGTTGACGGTTGCTCCGATTGTCAATAAAGAGCCCGGTTCGGCATCGACAATCTTGAAGTCCTTTATCTTGACCTTGAACTCTTGGTAGAGGGACGGGCCGTTGTAGTAAACAGTTCGGGTTCCATCGGTGCACTCATCGGTCGCTTCCCATTTGACGACGGGCTGGTCCGAGCTGGCTACCAGCAGTTCTGCTCCAAAGGCTATAGCATGGGTGATGACAACCAGCAATGCCCAGCCGACGAAGAGATAGAGAACCACATACATAACGGGGTGTTTTGAGCGGATGTTTTGGAGCACGTCGGGGGCATTCATGGGGCACCTCCAAATTGCTATCTGCGGCAATCAAATTATACCCCACCGCCATGAGCGCCGCCTCGAGTAGTGGCTCGGCATTTAGCCATTTAGTGGTACGCATTACATGTCGGATTCCGGCTCTACAAGATTTAGCTTTCGATATTATGCAGATGCGAATTATGCAACTTTGCATAATCTTTGGGTGCGGCTTGCACTCCAGGACATGTATATCGACTGAGGTAGCGTGACCGCCCCGCTCGCTGGCCTCGTGCCGTGGTACGATTTTTGAGATTGAAAGTCCCGCCGCGTCCCGGCTGCCCTTGC
>ERZ1106952.622-NODE-622-length-14571-cov-4.029002_pt1 | contig 14571 bp, 14 predicted proteins | sample MGYA00403677_ERZ1106952 | MGnify/ENA primary metagenome ERZ1106952 (study PRJEB35170, sample SAMEA104062415) | human gut metagenome | biome: human gut; feature: human-associated habitat; material: faeces | place: Denmark | collected 2012-05-14 ...
ACGAACATTTTGCCCGTCTTAGCAGCGCCGTCCTCGATGGCGATGGTATCGCCCTTCTTGGGGTTCCACGAGTCCCACAGCTCGCGGGTGTCATTGAGCTTGAGCAGCAGCTCGTCGCTCTGCTTTTCGGCGTACATATCGTGATAGCAGCGGTGGACGCTGATGTCCGGGTAGATGTCGACGCCCTCGTATAGGATTTTCACAGCGTCACCTCCTCCACGGCGGCAGGGTCTCCGGCGTCTCCACGGTCTCGACGATCGGGATCCGCACAGCCTCGCCGCCCTCGAAGATCAGCACGTCGCTGAGGTCGGGGTTGACCTCGATGATGGTGCTCGCCATGCGTTCCTCGTTATAGGCGACGAGTGCGATGCTGTCGAAGGTGTCGCCGCCCTGCGCCACATAATCAATAAAGCCGACTATCTGCTGTGACATAGGCGCCGCCCTCCCTTCTGCTGAGTGCCTCGAGGATGAAGTCGATGAACTCCGGCTCGAGGTCGCGGAGCTTTCGGATCAGGGCGTCCTCGTCGGTGTCGCCCTCGATCTTGATCTGCGGAGAGAAGGACAGCCCGCTCAGGTCATAGACCACAGCGGTGCCGGAGCCGCCGCTGAGCAGCTCGTAGTCGCTTTCGCCGTCAGATGCCCCGAGCATCCGGCCCGCCTCGGCCCAGTAGGACAGGTTTTGCGAGCGGTATGCAGGGTTGAAGCTGATGACCGCCTCGGTCGGGTAGCGTGGATCCTCGCCAGCGATGGACGGGCCTCTTGTGAAGCCGCCGGTCGCATAGCCAGAGACGGACGCGCTGCCGCTGCCCCCACCTCCGAACAGGCCAGCGATCTTGGAAATGACGCCGGAGCCGAAGCTGACAATTTTCGATACCCAGCCGACGATCGTGCCGAGCACACTGGCGATGGGCTCCAGAACATACAGCAGCGGAGTCAGTAGTGGAGTGATGGCGCCGATCAGGCTCAGGATCGGAGGGAGTAGTGCCTGAACGAGCTGCATCAGGGGATCAAGCAGCGGCAGGATCGCGGAGACGATCTGCATGAGTGGCGGGAGGAGCGTCTGCACGAGGCTGAGAAGCGGCGGGAGCAGAGTGCTCATTAGCTGCGTCAGAACGGGCAGAAGGTCGGCCGCGAGCTGAGAGATCAGGGGCAGAACGTCCTCGAGGGCGTCGGCCGCGCCGGTCAGGAACTCATCGACAAACGGGGCCGCAGCCTCGACCGCCTTGGAGATGGCCGGGGTGATCTGCTTGGCAAGCTGCTTGCCGAGCTCGACGCCCCACTGGTCGTAGGAGTCCAGACCCCACACGGTGCCCTCGACGAAGGTGATGTGCTCGTACAGGGCGATGAGCTCGCCGAGCGCGAACGGGGTCAGAGCCACGCCGAAGATGGAGGTGGTCGGACGGTTGCCGGTGAACACGCGGGCCGGGACGATCTCTTCCGGGGTGCCCTCAGCGCGCACTTCGTCGGCGGTCTTGCCGAAGGCCAGGGCCTTGGTCTGGGCGAAGTAGTTGCCCAGGAACAGCTCGTGCACGTCCTGGTCGCCGTCCTTGGTCGGGTTCGGGGTGTTCACGAACGCGATGAAGTCGGCCGGGATGAGCTGGGTGCCCTGGTGGATCAGCTGGTAGAAGGCGTGCTGGCCGTTGGTGCCCGGCTCGCCCCAGAAGATCTCGCCGGTCTCGGAGGTGACCGGGGTGCCGTCCCAACGCACGGACTTGCCGTTGGACTCCATGGTCAGCTGCTGCAGGTAGGCCGGGAAGCGGTGCAGGTACTGGTCGTACGGCAGCACGGCGTGGGAGGCGACCTTGAAGAAGTTGCGGTACCACACGTTCAGCATGCCGAGCAGCACGACGACGTTCTTCTCGAACGGGGTGTTGGCGAAGTATTCGTCGATCTCGTGGAAGCCGTGCAGGAACTCCTCGAAGCGGGCCGGGCCGAAGACTACGGCCAGAGAGGTGCCGACGGCGGAATCGACGGAGTAACGGCCGCCGACCCAGTTCCAGAAGCCGAACGCGTTGTTCGGGTCGATGCCGAACTCGGCGACCTTCTCCAGGTTGGTGGAGACGGCGACGAAGTGCTTCTTGATGGCTTCGGCGTTCTTGGCGTCGGAACCGTCGATGGCGCCCTTGGCCTTGAGCTCTTCGAGCAGCCAGGTGCGGGCCTCACGGGCGTTGGTCAGGGTTTCCAGGGTGGTGAAGGTCTTGGAAACGATGATGAACAGGGTGGTCTCCGGATCGAGGCCCTTGGTCTTCTCGGCCAGGTCGTTCGGGTCGATGTTGGAGATGTAGCGGGCGGAGATGCCGGCGTCGGCGTACGGCTTCAGAGCCTCGTACACCATGACGGGACCCAGGTCGGAACCACCGATGCCGATGTTGACCACGGTCTCGATCTTCTTGCCGGTCACGCCGGTCCACTCGCCGGAGCGGACCTTGTCGGCGAACGCGTAGATGCGGTCGAGCACCTCACGCACGTCCTTGACGGTGTCCTGGCCGTCGACGATGTACTTGCCCTCGTCCTCGACCGGGCGGCGCAGCGCGGTGTGCAGCACGGCGCGGTCCTCGGTGTTGTTGATGTGCACGCCGGTGTACATGGCCTTGGTGCGCTCGTCGAGCTTGACGGCCTTGGCCAGGTCGGCGAACAGCTGCAGGGTCTCCGGCTTGATCAGGTTCTTGGACAGATCGAAGTGCAGGTCGCCTGCATCGAAGCTCAGCTTCTCGACGCGCTCGGCGTCATCGGCGAACCACTGCTTGAGGCTGATGCCCTCGGACTGCAGCTCGTCGTAGTGCTTCTGCAGCGCGGCCCACTCCGGGGTCTTGGTGGCGTCAACGGGAGGATTGATGGCCATGTTGATAGGTCCTTTCATCATCACTGTGAAGCGGAACGTGACGGTGGAATCTCGTTCGATTTTCCACGGCACGAGCCGTTTTCTTCACCTCACAAGATACTCACAAAAGCCGACAGAACAACACAAAAATGTTTCCCGAGTTAACACATTCGGTCGGAAGCGCGATATACCGCGGTTCCGACCACTTTTCAGCGGCGACATGCCAGATAAACGACGATTACTGAAATCGTATGCAACGTTCAGCGGGAAAGCTTCAACGCACGTGAAAACGGCTGTCGTATGCAACGATCGCATTACGATTACGTACGCAACTTACGCACGACCACGCACGCGGCTTACGCAAGTCAGGCGATGGCGGCGAGCAGGAAGTGCGCGCCGGTCATCATGACCAGGCCGATGATCGCGGACACGGACAGCGAGAAGCCGGCGAGTTTCGCATTGCCGAGCACTTCGTCGGTGAACAGGGTGGAGAACACGGCGATTGGCGCGAGGCAGCACATCACCACGGCTTCGCGCACATTGGCGCCGAACGGCAGCACGAACCATGCGCAGACGGCGGACAGCAGGCCGAATGGCAGTCGCAGGCCGATGATCTTCAGCAGCTTCATCACATCGTCACGGCCGGCGGGCAGGTCCATCAGCATGCCGACCATCAGCATGGCGACGAACGAGTTGGCGTTGGCGAGCGGCTCAACGAACGTGGCCACGACGGCGGGGATCTTCACATTGGCAAGCATGAGCACGATCATGACCAGGTAGGTGTCGAACGGGATGGAGCCGAAGAAGCCTTTCGCCACGTTGCGTAGCAGCGCGTGGCGTGCCAGCCGGCGGGCATCGCGATCCTTGGGTTTCGTATACGGCAGCACCGGCGCATGCCCCTGGTACTGCTCGTCCAAGGTCTTGCCGGGCTGGATGTGCAGGAGGGTCTGCGTCATGACGTTCGTGCCGGCCGCCACCATCACGCAGTTGCCGATGTCGAACATGGCCGCTGGCACGATCGCCGCGGTGCCGAGAAACGCCTGTACCACAGGGAAGCAGAAGCAGCCGATGTTGAAGCCGGAACCGTTGAGCATGGTGAACGCGCGATCCTGCACAGGCGTGTGACGTGTGGTGAGGAAGATGAGCACGGGCGGGATGAACGCGACCACGAAGCCGAAGACGGAGATCCACAGCATGCTGGAATCATGCGGGTTCGTGGCGAACGAGTAGATGATGGCGCAGGGCAGAACCAGGTTGAACAGGGCGACCTGCATGATGCGGTAGTCGCGGTTTTTGAATTTGCCGGCGCGTTTGAACAGGTAGCCGGTGAGGATGATGGCCAGCAGCGCGATTGGCTGAATTAACGTGGACATGTGCGCGAGATGGGACTTGAACCCACACGTCAAAGACACAGGAACCTAAATCCTGCGCGTCTACCAATTCCGCCACTCGCGCAATCACCATCCGCGCACGGCGAAAACCGATACGCACGAATGCACATATGCAAAACCCTAGATGCTCGGAAAACCTCCGAACATCTAGGGCAGTGGAGCCACTTGACAGAATCGAACTGTCGACCTGCTCATTACGAGTGAGCCGCTCTACCGACTGAGCTAAAGTGGCGCAATGCCCGGTAAGCATACGCTAGCCGCGCACAAGAAACAAAGCATAGCGGAAAAACCGGACGAGCACAAATCGCACGCACGCCATCCAGTGTCGTGCGCCACGGCAAGCGCCCGTCGCGGCCGTCATCCGATGTTATTTGACCAGCGCTTCGATCGATGCGACCAGCGAGCGCAGCGCCTTGCCTCGATGGGAGACCGCGTTCTTCTCGGCCGGCTCCATTTCGGCGGACGTGAGCTTTTCGCCGGCATCGACCGCACGCTGCGGCTGATCGTTCGGCACAAACAGCGGATCGTAGCCGAAACCGTTGGCACCGCGCGGGGCACGCAGCAGCACGCCCGGCATTTCGCCGACTTCGACGGTTTCGCTGGCGATCGTGTACGGCTTATCATCATCCGCACCGTCCGCTTTGCGCTCTCCCGGCACGACCAGCGCGGCGACGCAGCGGAACCGTGCGGTGCGCTTGCTGTCGGGGATGTCGGCCAGCTGCTTGAGCAGCAGCGCGTTGTTGGCCTTGTCGTTGCCGTGCTCGCCGGCCCAGCGTGCGGACAGGATGCCCGGCGCGTTGCCCATGACGTCCACGATCAGGCCGGAATCGTCCGCGACTGCCGGGCAGCCGGTGCGTTCGGCCACGTCGCGTGCCTTGATGAGCGCGTTCTCCTGGAAGGTCACGCCGTCCTCGACCGGATCGGGCAATCCCAAGGAGCCTGCGGAGACGAGCTCGATGTCGGCGGCGTCCGCGCCGAGACGTTCCTCGAGAATGCGGCGGATTTCCGCCAGTTTGCCTCCGTTATGCGTGGCGACGATGATCTTCATGCCTTACGGTTCCTTCCGTCGTTTTCCTACTTATATCTGTTTTGCGTTGTTCTATGCGCCGAGTCGCCGGCATCGGACCGTCAACGTCCTACATTCAGCGCATGCCGTGCCGTCGATCGGCTCAGTCGAGCGCGAGCGCGGCGCGTTGGGCGGCCTGCAGCTCCCTGTTGCCTTTTTCGGCGAGGTCGAGCAGGGTGTTGAGTTCGGCGCGGTTGAACGGACGATGCTCGGCGGTGCCCTGGATCTCGATGAAATCGCCGGAACCGGTCATGGCCACGTTCATGTCGGTCATGGCCTGGCTGTCTTCGATGTACGGCAGGTCCAGCATCGGCTTGCCGTTGATCACGCCGACGGAGACGGCGGAGACCCAGTCCTTGAGCACACGGTCGGCGGACTTGACGCGCTTGTGTTCCTCGGCCCAATGCATCGCGTCGACGAGCGCCACGTACGCGCCGGTGATCGAAGCGGTGCGGGTGCCGCCGTCGGCCTGCAGCACGTCGCAGTCGATCTGCACCTGGTTTTCGCCGAGCGCCTTCATATCGACGACGCCACGCAGGCAGCGGCCGATCAGACGGCTGATCTCGTGCGTACGGCCGCCGATCTTGCCGCGCACGGACTCGCGGTCGGTGCGGTCGGCGGTGGCGCGCGGCAGCATCGCGTATTCCGCGGTGACCCAGCCCAGGCCGGAGTCCTTGCGCCAGCGCGGCACGCCGGCCGTGAACGTGGCGGTACACATCACGCGCGTGTTGCCGCATTCGATGAGCACGGAGCCTTCCGGAACGTCCGTGAAATGGCGGGTGATGCGCACCGGACGCAATTCGTCCACCTTGCGGCCGTCCGCACGCACCACGGTCTGGTCGCCCAACATATCCTTAATCGCTACCATTGCTGTTCTGCACTTCGCTTTCCGCTGATTTCGGCTTTTGCCGCCGTCCGATTACTCGTCTTTTCAGCATTCGACCCTATCACCAGCCAAGCACGCCGCGCCTCGAGACCCCTCCTGCACGTATGATGGGATGCAACCAAAGATTGGCCACCGTGGGTCCTACACTTATGGTCAGTTTCACCAAAAGTCAAGAAAGGCTTTGGAAATGCTGGATTATTCACCCGCACTCATGACCGACATGTACGAATACACCATGCTTGACGCATGCCTGAAGGACGGCACCGCCAACCGCAAGTGCGTATTCGAGATCTTCACCCGGCATCTGCCGCTGGGCCGCCACTATGGCGTGGCTGCCGGACAGGGACGCATCCTCGACGCGCTCGAGAAGTTCCACCTCGACGACAACGACCTGAAATTCCTCGCCGACCGCAAGGTGGTAAGCCCGGAAACCATCAAATGGCTGGAGAACTTCCACTTCTCCGGCTCCATCAAGGGCTACCGCGAAGGCGAGATGTTCTTCCCGAACTCGCCGATCCTGCAGGTCGAAGGCACGTTCGGCGAATGCACGCTGCTGGAAACGCTGCTGCTGAGCATTCTGAATTACGATTCCGCCGTCGCCTCCGCCGCGTCCCGCATGGTCAGCGCGGCGAAGGACCGCCCGTGCATGGACATGGGAGGCCGCCGCACCAACGAATGGGCCGCCGTCGCAGCCGCCCGCGCCGCCGTGGTGGGCGGATTCAAGGGCACCGCCAATCTGCTGGCCGCGCAAATGTACGGCCTCAAGGCCATCGGCACCGCCGCGCATTGCTTCACCCTGGTGCACGACGACGAGCGGAGCGCCTTCGAATCGCAGATCGCCGCGCTTGGCAAGAACACCACGCTGCTGGTCGACACCTACAACATCGAAGAAGCCGTGAAAACCGCCGTCGAAGTGGCCGGACCGGAACTGGGCGGCGTGCGCATCGATTCGGGCGACCTCGCGTCCCTCGCGCAGCGCGTACGCAACCAGCTGGACGCACTCGGCGCCACCAACACGAAGATCACCGTCACCAACGACCTCGATGAATACGCGCTGGCCGCACTGCAGACCGCACCGGTCGACTCCTACGGCGTGGGCACCATGCTCGTCACCGGCTCGGGCGCCCCGACCTGCGCGATGGTCTACAAGCTCACCGAACGCGAGAACTCCGCCGGCGAAATGCAGCCGGTCGCCAAGAAGTCGAAGGACAAGGCCACCGTTCCGGGCCGCAAGCTCGCCTTCCGCTCCTACGAATACTCGCTGGCCGACTGCGAACACGTCATCTCCGGCTCCGAAGACAAGCTCGCCGCATACCAGCCGGAAGACGGCTGGAAGGACCTGCTCGTCGACTACGTCACCAATGGTGAGAACCACAGCGAATACCAGGGCCACGACGCGATCGTCAACGCGCACAACTACCGCGCGCAGGCGCTCGCCGAACTGCCGATCGGCGCACAGAGCCTGATGAAGGGCGATCCGGTCATCCCGACCGAAGTCACCGTGTTGTGACGTCCGTCATGGCGTGAACCGCCCTGTACAGCGCAAAAGACATAACAAAAACCGACGCCCGGTGAATCACCGGCGTCGGTTTTTGCATAACATACGACGTTGCGCCGCACTCGGTCGCCGCACCCAGCCGCCATATTCAATCGCCACGTTCAGCCACCGCAACCGGCGGCATGAATCGGCAACATGGTCGAACGGCAATCAGAACGAGCTGTTCATCATCTCGTCATAGATGCGCTTGCAATCCGGGCACACCGGGTAATGCGTGGGGTCACGCTTCGGCACCCACACCTTGCCGCACAACGCCACAACCGGACGACCCGTCATCTTCGATTCGGCGATACGGTCACGCGACACATAATGCGCGAAACGGTCGGCATCGCCATTGCCACCGTCATCAAGCTTCGTTTCCTCTTCAGGACGTTCCAGAACGGCGGTACCGGTACCCGCATCCGGGTTGGACAGCGGCGAAACCGGATCGTCGGATCCGAACAGGCCATCGAAAATCGCAAATGCCATAATTAAGACTCCTCACACAAGCCGCAATCGCGGCCCCACTGCCTTCCATCATAGCCGAGCCGCATTGCGCCGCCACCCGTATGCACGAACCGCGCCAACACGGGCATACGCCGATGTTGCGCACGTTCTCAACCAATCGCGGTACGCTTAAGGTTATGACAATTGCAGTTTGCCCCGGGTCGTACGACCCAGTGACCGCCGGCCACCTGGACGTCATCGAGCGCTGCGCGCGCTTTTTCGACGAAGTGCATGTGGTGGTGGCCGTGAACGCGGCGAAGACGCCGATGTTCTCCGAAGAAACCCGTGTTGAGATCATCCGCCAGGCGCTCGCCAAGCGCGGTTGCACCAATGTGAAGGTGGCGTCGACCACCGGCCTGATCACCGACTATTGCACGAAAATCGGTGCGACGGTCATCGTCAAAGGACTTCGGCAGAACGGCGATTACGAGGCTGAGCTGGGCATGGCATTGGTCAACCGCAAACTCGCCGGAGTGGAGACGCTGTTTCTGCCTGCGGCCCCGGACCTGGAGCACATCTCCAGCTCCATCGTCAAGGACGTGGCACGGCACGGAGGCGATGTGACGGGCATGGTGCCCGATTGCGTGATTCCGCTGCTCGGCGAGGCGCTCAAGAACGAAAAGAGAGCATGATGAGTGAAGAGACCAACGATTTCAAGCCGCTTGCTGACGCCGATGACGCCACGTCGCAGCAGCCGGTCACGGCGGCGGCCGATTATCCGGCCACCGGCGCTGTTGCCGGTACCGCAGCGACCAACAATTCCGCAACCGGCAATGCCGCCGACCGTGCTACGGATAAGCCGGCAAAGCCCGCGAAATCGTCGAAACCGTCGATTTCCATGTCGGACCTGCCCGACCTTCGTGCCACGTTCGATCCCGATGCGCCGCTCGACGACAGTTCGGATCGCAGCCGCGACGAATTCACCACCGTCTACGACATCATCGACAGCATCGAAGAGGAATTGGACGAGGCCAAGCCGATTCTGTTCGCGCCGAGCTCGGTGCGCGTGGACCGCGAATCGTTCACCGGCAAGCTCGACAAACTCAAGAAGATGCTGCCAGTGCAGCTGGAACGCGCCTCCGCGCTGATGCGCGAATCGGAACGCCGTCTGGAAAGCGCGCAAACGCAAGCCAACGCGATCATCGCATCCGCGCAGTCGCGTGCCGCCGACACCGTACGCGAAGCCAACGAGCAGGCGCAGTTCCTTGCCGGGCAGGAGAACGTGACGGAACTCGCCAGGCAGAAGGCGCGCGGCATTCTCGACCAGGCGCAAGCCAAGGCCGACAAGCTCACGCAGAACGCCGACAAATACTGCATCACCATGATGGAATCGTTGCAACAGCAGGTCGACAAGATCGGCACCGGCGTGCAGGCGGGCCTGAACGTGCTGTACGATCGCCAACGCGAAGCCGGCGCGCATCTGGACCATCTCGATGCGGACGATTATCCGGAAAACTGAACAAGACGCGTAACACGCGTGGAACGCATAGCAAAACGCATAGCAAGAAAGCGATGAAAGACTGAACTATGGCACGTACTGAAGATTCCCCATGGGCCGTTTCCGTGGCGCAGGTGGCCTCGCGTCCGGGGCAAAGCAAGGAGATCGACGCCACTTTCCCCGCGCCGAGCGGCATCGGCGATGAGATCGTGGGCGTGGACGAAGGCACGGATGTGAGCGTGGTCGGCTCGTTCGATTCGATCGTCGACGGTCTGATTCTGAACGCGCGTATCAGCGCTCCCGTGCATGCCGAATGCACGCGCTGCCTGAAGCCGATCCAGCGCGATTGGACGGTGAACGTCACCTCCTTCTTCCCGTATGAGGACAAGTCCGCCGCCGGCAAGGGCGGAAAGGCCGGCAAGAACGGCAAGGAAGAGGAAGTGGACATCATCGCCGGCGAGGACGAGGCGGAAGACACGTACCCGCTGCTCGACGGCGGCGCATGGGCCGACCTCGAGGCGCTGCTGCGCGACACGCTGGTCGAGGAACTGCCGCTGCAGCCGTTGTGCAAGCCGGATTGCAAGGGCCTGTGCTCGCAGTGCGGCATCGACCTCAACGAGAACCCCGACCATCAGCATGACATGACCGACATTCGTTTCGCCGCGCTGGAAGGGCTGAAAGCCAAGCTGGAAGGCAAGGAATAAGCCGTTCGGATGGGATGGTCCATCGTTTGTACGGAGCTCACGTTAAGATACTGAACGCTTAAGCTCAATCGTTCGAACGAAATAGAGGAAACACAATGGCACTGCCTAAGTACAAGACCTCGCGCGCGAATACCCATTCCCGCCGCGCAAACTGGAAGGCCAAGGCCGCCCAGACCGTTACCTGCCCGAACTGCGGCGCTCCGACGCTGCCGCACATGGCATGCCCGAGCTGCGGTTCCTTCCGCGGCCGCGTGTACCGCGAGGCTGTCCGCTCCATCCACACCAAGTGAGTGGTTGCCGGATAACGGTATAAAGCATCGAAACCCTGCCATCGACGGGTGGCAGGGTTTCTTTTATTATTATCAAGTGATACGGCGATTGCATTGCGATTTATTTCCGCGTGCGATCGGCGTACGACATACGTTGCTTGCGTAGCAAAACCGCCAGATCAGCTGGCGTCTTGCCATGTGCGCAACGGCCACAACCACAGACCGCGGCAGGCTCGGCCCGCCGCATGAACGGTAAGGAACATCCATGGCCAAAGAGACCAATCAGGACAACGCACAGAACAACACCCAAACCGAAAACGGCAACAATACCAACGCCGGCCGCATCGGCACGTCCATCACCCCCGAAGGCGAGATGACCGCCAATGTGTTGCTCGAGGCGCTCGGCACCACAATCGAGCCGGACCTGCTCGTCGAAGCGCTCACCCACCGCTCGTTCTCACACGAGCATGAGGGGGCCAAGAACTACGAACGCCTCGAATTCCTCGGTGATGCGGTGCTCGAACTGGTCTCCACGGAAACGCTGTACAAGGTGCATCCCGACATGAACGAAGGCCAGCTGGCCAAAATGCGTGCGAAGGCGGTTTCCGAGGAATCCCTGAGCAAAATCGCCCGTGAAAAACTGCACGTCGGCCCGTACATTCTGCTCGGCCACGGCGAGGCGGAACAGGGCGGCGCGGACAAAAGCTCGATTCTGTGCGACATCGTCGAATCGCTGATCGGCGCGACGTTCATCCAGCACGGCATCGACGAGGCGCGCCGCGTGGTGCATCATCTCGTCGACGATACGCTGGCGGAGGTCGCCACCGAAGGTCCGGCGCTCGATTGGAAGACGTCGCTGACCGTCAAGGCGCATGAGATGGGTCTGCCCGACCCGCACTACCAGACGTCGGTCGCCGGACCGGAATACGCACTGGAGTTCACCGCGCGCGCGATTCTCGGCGATGGCGGCGAAGTCATCGGCGTCGGTACCGGCAGCAGCAAACGCAAGGCGCAGCTGGCGGCCGCGGAAATGGGCTGGAAGGCGCTTGACAGTCGCAAGGGCGAAATGGGCGGCAAGCAGAACGGGAAGACGCATAAGTCGCACCACAGGTCACACCGCAAGTCCAACGGCGGCACGCAGGATGCAGCGCAGGGCAAGTAACCGCGCAAACGGTAACGCAAGCGGCGGCACGGCCGGCGTCACGAAACAGCATTACAAGGCAGCGTCGCAATCGCAAAAAATATGGTCCATATCACAATGGCGCGTAACGCGCCAGAATATGGGCCTTTCCGGCGAACCAAGCTGTCAGCCGTTAGCATAGACTCATTATCAGAGAGGAATGCGGCTGCAATCCGCCACAAGCGGTTGCATAGCATTCCGTTTAAGGGGTAAAACGGCGCATGAACGACGCGGCCGCGGCCCCTTACGAGGAAATTTTCCACGAACGAGCATGAGAGGGAACATGGTGTTACCTACGCCTCTGCAGGCATTCAGCGGCATGCCAAAGGCATCCGCTACCACTGAAAAGCAGACCATTGTCGACGGCGAAAAGATGACCGGCGCCGAAGCGCTGGTTCGTTCGCTGGAGGATCTGGGCGTCAAGGACGTCTTCGGCGTTCCGGGCGGTGCGATTCTGCCCGTCTACGATTCCATCAAGGACGATACGAAGTTCCGCTTCGTGCTGATGCGTCACGAGCAGGCCGCCGGACATGCGGCAGAAGGCTACGCGCTGACCACCGGACAGGTGGGCGTGTGCATCGTCACTTCCGGTCCGGGCGCGACGAACATGATCACCCCGATCGCCGACGCGAACATGGATTCCATTCCTATGGTCGTCATCACCGGCCAGGTCGGCGTGAACGCCATCGGCACGGACGCTTTCCAGGAAGCCGATATCGTCGGCGCCACCTATCCGGTGGTCAAGCATTCGTACCTCGTCACCCGCGCGCAGGACATTCCGCGCGTGCTGACCGAGGCGCACTACATCGCACGCTCCGGCCGTCCGGGACCGGTGGTGGTGGACGTCACCAAGACCGCGCAGACCGGCGAGATGTATTATTCCTGGCCGCAGCGCATGATTCTGCCGGGCTACAACCCGACCACCAAGGCGCACGGTCGCGTGCTGTCCGACGCGGCGAAGCTGTTCGAGCAGTCGTACCGTCCGGTGCTGTACGTCGGCGGCGGCGCGGTGCGTTCCGACGCGGGCGAGCTGGTCGAGGAGCTGGCGGAAGTAACCGGCGCTCCGATCGTCACCACCCTTCCGGCGCGCGGCATTGTGCCCGATTCCGATCCGAAGGTGCTTGGCATGCTCGGCATGCACGGCACAATCGCGGCGACCGGCGCCGTGCAGCGTTGCGATCTGCTGGTCGCGATCGGCGCACGTTTCGACGACCGCGTCACCGGCAAGCTCGACGCGTTCGCTCCGGGCGCACGCGTGATCCATATCGACATCGACCCTGCGGAAATCGGCAAGAACCGTCAGCCGGACGTGCCGATCGTCGGCGATGTGGCCACCGTGCTGAAAGACCTCATTCCGGAGATCAAGCGCGAGCAGGCGGTGCATGGCAAGCCCGACACCAGCCACTGGTGGGACGTCATCAACAAGTGGCGTGAGGAATACCCGATCACGTGGGATGAGCCGACCGACGGCAGCCTCGCTCCGCAGTGGGTCGTCAAGCAGCTGTCCGACATGGCCGACCCCAACACCGTGTGGGTGTCCGGCGTGGGCCAGCATCAGATGTGGGCCACCCAGATCATCGAATTCAACAAGCCCCACTCCTGGCTGTCCTCCGGCGGCCTGGGCACGATGGGCTTCGGCCTGCCGGCGGCCATCGGCGCACGCGTCGGATCCGCCCGCGAATTCGACGACAAGAAGCCGGTGTGGCTGATCGACGGCGACGGCTCCTTCCAGATGACTTCCGAAGAGCTGGCGGCCGCGTTCCTCGACCACGCGCCGGTGAAGATCGCCCTGCTCAACAACTCCGTGTACGGCATGGTCCGCCAGTGGCAGACCCTGTTCTACAATCACCACTACTCCGCCACGAACCTGCTGGACGGCGAGAACACGTCTGACATCGTGGACGTGCCGGACTTCGTGAAGCTCGCCGAAGCGTACGGCTGCGTGGGCATGCGCGCGTTCACCAAGGACGAGGCCATCGAATGCATCAAGAAGGCCAACGAGATCAACGACCGTCCGGTGCTGATCGACTTCCGCGTGTGGAAGGACGCCATGGTGTGGCCGATGGTCGCAGCCGGCGACTCCAACGACAACGTCACCTACATGCCCGGTGTCAAGCCTCTGCAGCGCACCGGCGAGAACGAGTGAACGAGTAGAGCGTAAGGAAGGACATTTCGATCATGGCAAATTATCCTGCATCCCAGCCGGGTTCCAAGCGTCATACGCTGTCCGTGCTCGTCGAGAACCGTCCGGGCGTGCTGGCGCGTATCGCCGGCCTGTTCGCCCGCCGCGCGTTCAACATCAACTCGCTGTCCGTCTCCCCCACCGAACGTCCGGACATTTCCCGCGTCACCGTCACGGCCGACGTGGAGGAAGTGCCGCTCGAGCAGATCATCAAACAGCTCAACAAGCTGCTGCATGTGCTGAAGATCGTGGACCTCGATCCGGAAACCACCGTGGAGCGCGAGTTGGTGCTCATCAAGGTGGCCGCCGACGAGTCCAACCGTTCCGACGTGCTGGAGATCGTGCGTCTGTTCCGCGTGCGCGTGGTGGACGTGAATCCGGAGTCGCTGACCATCGAGGCCACCGGCGCAGAAGGCAAGATCGACGCGCTGCTCGGTCTGCTGGAGCATTACGGCATCATCGAGCTGGTCCGCTCCGGCGCGGTGGCCGTGACCCGCGGCCCGAAAGCCCTGAGCGAGAAGGTGCTCGGCTCCGAGATCACCGGTCGCTGAACGGGCTGAGCGGCATTGCCTACGGCAAAGCGCCGCCCC
>ERZ1106952.623-NODE-623-length-14565-cov-6.443901_pt1 | contig 14565 bp, 12 predicted proteins | sample MGYA00403677_ERZ1106952 | MGnify/ENA primary metagenome ERZ1106952 (study PRJEB35170, sample SAMEA104062415) | human gut metagenome | biome: human gut; feature: human-associated habitat; material: faeces | place: Denmark | collected 2012-05-14 ...
ACCTGCTGGTAAAATATAGTTGAATTGCAACATAAATATTTCATATCAATTTTCCTTATTAAATGTTTGTGTTATAATTTTCATGTGAATAGAGGTCGTAGCTATCCTGCTTAAGACTTTAGATCTTCCAGCGAAGAGTTACGCCTCTTTCTCTACGTGATTGTGCGAATAAGCTGGATGACAGTTCTTTGTCCCTTTTCCTAACCAGTCTGTACCGGCGTAGTCTTAGAGGATTCTCTGTTCACCTATTCTTTACCTCGGAGGTATTTTATGTTCTTTATCGGTATCGACGTTGCGAAACGTTCCCACCAAGCTGCCGTTACGGATATTTCCGGTAACGTCATCGTAAAGCCGTTCAACTTCAAAAACTCTTCAGACGGTTTTACGAAATTTCTATCCATTGTCGAATCTAACGCTATCGAAAAAAACGATTGCACTATCGGTTTGGAATCCACGGGACACTACTGGTATCCATTGTATTTCTTCCTTATCGAAAACGGTTTTGACGTTAAGGTGTTCAATCCAATCCAGACTGCCGCTTTCCGGGAAATTACCATTCGTAAGGTTAAAAACGACAATCTCGACAGCCTTCTCATTGCGGATTTTACAAGATTCGGCAGGTATTCCGAAACTTATATCCCCGATGAAAATATGCTTGCTCTCAAAAATCTGACGCGTTTCCGTTTGTCTATCAGCGATATATGCGGCAGTCTTAAGAAGAAAGTCATTGCGATACTCGATCAAGTTTTCCCCGAATATACCGGCGTTTTTTCTGACGTTTTCGGTAAAACCAGTAAGCAACTGCTCGAACAATTTTCTACACCCGACGAATTTATGGATATTTCCACCACTAAATTGACTAATCTATTGCTCAAAGTCAGTCGTGGTCGTAATGGAAGAGAAAAAGCCGAATTGATTAAAACCGCCGCACAATCTTCCATCGGTATTTCTTATGCCCTTGACGCGTTCTCCTTCGAGCTTAAACAACTGCTTGCTCAGATAGAGTTCATGGAGAACCAACTTTCGGATGTTGACGCTGAAATGGAAAAACTTCTTTCTCAGTCCGAATACGCAGTTATTACCACTATCAGCGGAATCGGTCCGATGCTCGGAAGTGTTATTGTCAGCGAAATCGGAGACATAGAGCGTTTTGAAACTTCCTCCAAGCTCGTCGCTTATGCAGGCTTGGACGCATCCGTAAAACAATCCGGTGAATTCAACTCATCCCGGAACAAGATTTCCAAACGCGGCTCCCCGTATCTTCGCAGGGCGCTCTGGATGGCTGCTTTTATGTCATTGCAATGCGATCCGGCTCTCTACGATTATTACTCACGTCTTCGCGCGAGAGGTAAATCACACCGCCTTGCTACAACCGCCGTTGCCAGAAAACTTTGTATCATTGTTTGGGCTATCATGAAATCTAAAAAACCTTATTCACCGGTCTTAAGAAACTAATCCCTTTTTTATTCACTTAATCATTCAGCCGTTTCTTACAAAACGGCTTTTTGTCGTAGAGCTTTTTACTCTAAAAAATTTTTATTTTTTCTGCGTATTTTTGCTTGACTTTTAATAGCTGGTCTTCGGTTTTACCGTATTTTGCTCCGTTTTTGCTTCACGGTTTGCTCCGTTCTTTTTATCACCATGCATTGTTCATTATCTCCTCTTTATGCATCAGAATCCGATACAGGCTGTCGCAATCTTTATAGTCGCTTTTCTCCAGCCCGCAATCCAGTTTCATCCAGTTTACCCCGTCCAGCAAATGCATCCTCGAAGCATATAAATCGTTTTTTATCTTCGGATTTTCTGCCATGAAATCATCGAACGAAACATATTGATTTTTCTTTTCGGTTGCCTTTGAAATCTCCTCGTCCGTTACTTTTATGCGCGTTGTCGCGCCGCCTTTACTGCCCGACGATTTTCTTTTCCGGGATAATTCCAGTTTCTTTTTCGCGAACGAAAAATACATATCGACAGGCGGTTTCATTTTCCGTTCCGTCCCGAAAAACATATACTCGCAGATTGCTTTTATATACTGCCCGCTTTCCGCATCCGTCATCAGTTTCAGCGCCTTGTCGTAAGTATCAATAAACACAAAATGCGGCATCTTTTCATTGAGATTTTTAGGTTTGCGTCCGCTTTCTTCTATTCGTTTAACCTTTTCGAGAACGTCCTTGATATTGCTCCAGAAAAAATTTTCTCTGTCGTCCTGCGGCTCCGGGACCTCTTCGTTTGTCAACATAAATTTGCAGATGTTTTTCGCCATTCTTCCCGCCGCTTCGTCGGGAAGCCCTTTCAAAGCCTCGTAATACAAATCGTAAAACGTAAATTGTTTTAATCTTTTTTCTTCCATTTATCCTCCTCGTTTTTTGTTCCTTTATATTTGTTTTTCGTCCGTTCACGGCGGGCGATACCGATTGTAATTTTTCATTTTTCGCTCCTTTGTTAAAAATAAAAAATTGTCGGAACTTCTTTCGACAATCGCATACAAAAAGGAAGTCAGACTTTTATCCGGCTTCCTTTTCGTTTTTTATGTAACTGTGTATTTTTAGCAAATTTTAAGATTTAGATTCGTCGCTGTCCGTTTTCACTTCAAGCGCGGGCTTGTCGTTTGCATTAAGCGGAGAAATTACCGATTGTCCTAACTGACTTTCGATATCCGTTCTTGCATTTTTTGCTACTTTTCCGCCGCGTTTTGCAATCGTCTTGCTTTCTTCAAACGTATCGGGCTGTTCCCGTTTCGATATCGCCGTCGTCGTAACTTCCGCAAGCATGTTTAAGACAAGTTCGATATTCGTCATATTGTCGCGCAGGTTTTCTTTTTTCAGACCTTTGAGTTCTTTATACTCTTTAACGGATAAGCCGCTCCACGCTTTCGTCATTTCGTTCGTTAAAATCGCGTAATCTTTTTCCTGCTCTATTCCGCGCACCTTCCACTCGTCGGTCAGTTCTTTACGCATTTCTATCGTCTGCAAGCGCTGATTGATCCAGCCTTCCGTATACCCTTTGGCACGGTAAAAATCCGCGCCGCGAAGTATCGCCTTTTCGGGATCTGCTATTTCGTCAAGCCGCTCGCTTCCAACCTGCGCCAGCCACATTTTGAACGGCTCTGCTTTCGGCGACGGAATCGACTGCACAAGCCGCAAAACGCCTTTCGTATCAAGGCAATCGGTTTCACGCATTTTACCGTCGGAAGCCCGCATTTTCAACCCGTGACAATTTGTCACGACTTCACTTCCTTCATTTTTTAAGCGCTGTTTCAGTTTGCGCCAGTATGCGCCCGGATCTTTACTTGCCGAATCCGCCAGAACGTTGCATACGTCCACTACGGAAAAATACCATTCTTCTTCGTCTGCGTTCCATAAAGTCCGCACCTGCTTATTTTCAAACACTTTAATTTTGTTTTGCATTTTAATGTTCCTCCTGCCTGCAAAAAAGTTTTACACCTATCAAGCGAATAAAACGCCGAAAATATTCCGGAATATAAAAAATTTTTTAAATTATTTTTTCTTGCGGAATTCCGGGTTAGAAAATTCCGGTATCGGACCGTCTCCGAATATATCCCTAAGTTGTTCTTCTATCGGGCGCGCGTCGGTTTCGTCCGCCACAACGATATTCTGATATTTTCGTCTGTAATCTTTATAGCGTTTCCCGCGCTTTTCCGCTTCTTTCGGTATAAATCGCTCGTTAACAAATTCCTCCGCCGTCATATCGAGCCGCTTGCAGATTTCTTCCGCTTTCTGAAAAATCTTCTCAAAATTTGTTCCCGCGGGCTTCTGCGGAAAAGTTTTCTTACGGTACTCCACCTCTTCGCAAAGCGCAAGATACAGCCATTGCAGTTCTTCTACCTGTCCGTCGAAAATTTCGTAATACATATAACGGCTGTGATAAGGCAATTCGTTCATTCTGTTCCCGAATTCGGTAGGATCGGTTACCTTTTCGAACGGGCGAATTATGAGATACGACAGACCGAATTTATAAAATTCGCGATAACTGTAAAACCAACTGGCAATATCCTTCTGTTCCTCAACGGGCAGCAGATACAAAAACATATCCCACAAAATATCTTCGTCGTCATCCGTACGGAATTTACGCAGAAATTTCTCCCACTGGGCGTTCGCGCGTTCCTCGTCGGTTTTGTTTTCCTGCAATGCGTCGCCGATTTTCATCAACCGCTTTGCGACGTAACTTTGCGTTTTTCCGAGTTCTTCCGCAATTTCCGCCTGTCTGAAACCGTCCACATAATACATTTTGTAAATCGTCCGATCGTCAGGCGAAAACGCGGCTACTTTTTTATCAATATCGCACTGCTTGTGAATTTTATAGGTAAAGTCAGCACCGGAAACATCGTCGTCATCCGAGTCGTCCTCCGAGGCTTGTCCGAAATCGTCCTTTTCTATATCGATTTTCTTATAACCGTTGGTATTTGCGGACTTTTTGAACGTCGTTTTATGGTCGTTTTCACGGCGTTCGAGATTATAATACTCCCTGTCCATCTCCACGAGTTTATCGAACTGCTCTTCGGGAAGCGCAACCGACGTCAGTCTTTTGCGGTCGTAAAAATAATACAGAAACTTCCCGTTTTCCTCCGCCGCCTGTTTTTCTTTATTCAGTTTATATGCTCTCGGAGTATCCGCCATCGTCTATCCTATTTCTTCGGTTATTACGTATTGTTCAATTGAATTTTGCAATAAATATGCTTTTTCTATGTATTTTTGCGGATCTGCTACAAAGTCATCCCATTTTACTGACATTATATAACTACAATCTCCACTGTAAATAATGTCGTTCGCATTGCATTGCCACTTTTCCAATTTCTTCTTGTTAAACATATTTTTTTTCAGTATTGTAAACAATCTATCAATTTTTAAAGTTCTGCAACCTGAATTACAACAATTGCGATTTTCTGTATAATAAGAATAGGATCCGTTTCTATCCGGAACAATTAACGCCAAAATCGCATTACTTTTACTAATTACATCATTGCCGGCTTTATTTTTTCTTGATACTTCTTTTAACGAATACGATATTTCCCAAGGGATCCATTGATCTCTTTCATTTTGCTGTGTTTTCATACCTGGAGATATCATTACAATCGTCAGTGTACTATCATATATTCTGTCTTTTAACTGTTTCCAAATAGTTTCATCTGGCAAGTTTGATAAATCTTCCCCGTCTTCCTCTCCCTTATATATATCATCCCCGTTATCAAAATATTGTTGTAATTGATCTACATAGTCTCGTACTGTGTCGTCAGCCCAATAATTATTAGTAATCTTTTTAACATTTGAATCGCGATATTTATATGATACAAATATTTTGTGTCCCATTTTATTTTACTCCATTATCATTTATTAATTTCATTACAACATTCACAATTTCATCCGGTGCCGTTTCTGTTCCCAACTTTTGAAACAACTCGTTGTCATTGTAAGAATTTTGCCTATTTAATTCATCCCAAATTTCTCTTGCCGAACCACCCGTTGAGGCAATAGGAATAATTAAATTCCCCTGCTCTTTTGCCAACTGATACTCTTGATATACTCCCGCCGAATTGCGACTTTTATTTTTTCCGGCTATCACAATCATTATTTTTGTCGATGAAGCCATTCGGCTTCTTATTTCAAAATAAATTTTTTTCTTTGACTCTTTATTAGTCCCTTTATAGGGAAAAGGATAAATAACGATATTATCATCGAATTTTTTTGACTTAGCCCCCAAATCCGAGCAAGCGTTATAAACGCCATTCACTATATCGGCTCCGATATTTTTTCCATATCCGGTATAGATTTTATATCCACTTTTAATTAATTCTGTTGATAATTTTGTAGCAACCGGAGAAATTCTTGATTCTGCTATCGCATCACTGCTCTCGTATGCTCCTGAAATTAAAACATTTCGCGCAAAGACTTTATTTCTTATCGTCGATAATATTTGCTCGATTCTATCATAAGATTCCACAAGCAGAACATTGATTCCATACGATTGCATATCCGAAACATAATGTGATTGCTTATTTTTTCTGTATTCAAATTCAGCGTCCGTTTCTTTTGGATTTCTTTTTACTTCTTCAATAATACTGAAATGTCTTTGCGGATGTTCTTTGTCATAAGTCAGCCGAATTCTTGTTAAAATATGTTGAATATCCGTATCACTAAAACTATAGCCTAAAAATAAAAAGGAATTTGAACACATTTCGCCTTTTAGTTCTGACAAAACTATATCATGAGTCCTTGCAAATTCATCATAATCACGTCTTGCAATAATGCATTTATCAGCGTTTTTCACCGAACCATGAATTTTATAAATTTTCACATCTGCAGTTCTGTCGATATTCCTATAAGATAAATCATCGGTTATTACAGTAGTAGTTATCCCTGCAGAAGCAAAACCCCTTTCTATTAAAGTATCATAGTTTGTCGTCCAAACACTATTAACAGGTAAAGACGCTATAATTTTATGTATATCCTGTATTTCGCCTTTCGAGTCAGCAAAGAAATTTTTAATTGTTTCAGTAATTTTAGTCCGTTGATTATCTCTAACATAATATTCGGCTAATGTAATCAAATCGTTTTCTTGCTCGACATCTAAACCTATATCGATAGCACACTCCCGTAAAACATCTTTCCAGCCAACATATTGCGCCTTTCTCGATATTCCGGAGCCGATAAAAAATGAAGCATTCCCATTTTTTAGACTTTCAGAAAATTCTTTTATAAAAGACTCCTCACTAATTCCTACTTTCATTATACATCACCTTCCCGCATAATTTTATATTTTCAAATCGTTAACCACTTTCCACTCTTCTTTACAGCCCCGAGAAACGGTCGAAAAAGCTTGATAGTTTAGCGATAACGTTACGTTTTTTCTTTTCTCTGCCACCGCCGAAGCGCGAAACGGGCGGTAAAATCTTATCGATGTCCGTCCCCGTGGTTTTAAGCGCTCCGTCTCTAAGCGAATATTCGATAAATTGCCGCGTTTCCTCAGGCTTCAAATTTTCCTCTTTTATAATTTCAGCAAGTTCTTTCTCCTTTTCTTCGGCAACAAAATTCCGCCACTCGATTATAACGTCGTCAACGTCGTTAATCCCGTCCACGAACGTTTCGATCAGTTTTTTCTTACTACGCAACTCAAAACTCGAATCGATCGCTTTTTGTATCGATATAAGCACCTCTTTATCGTTTTTATGGCTGTCGTGATATTTTTTAACAAGCATTAAGATATAATCGATATTGATTTCGATTTGTTTGATAAGTTCCACTTCGAATACGATATCATCGTTAATATTTTCTTTATCCTTCCCGCCTTTCACAAATTCGTCGCGCAAATCGATATATTTGCCCGTATAATCTTGCATTTCGCGCTCGGTTAAAAACTCGTTGCCTGCAAATTCGTCGAACGAAGCCAACAAATTTCTCATTCTGAGCACTGAGCCGAACAATGAAATAAACTCTTTTTTAGCCTTTTCTCCCAAAATTTGCTCGTCCAAAGGAAATTTGTCCTGTAAATCTTGCACAAGCAAAATATACCCCGGTTTTAACTTACCGTCTTTATCGGTATAGCCGTAATAATAATCTTTATAGCCCTTCATCAAGACGATTCCGCCGGCTTCCTTATCACCGAAAAGCGAAATCGCATCGTCCGTGCGTTTCTGCAAATTCCTAAAACATACGATATTGCCGTAAGTTTTTATCGAATTCAAAATACGGTTCGTTCTTGAATAGGCTTGAATGAGCCCGTGCGCCTTCAGGTTTTTATCCACCCAAAGCGTATTAAGCGTAGTCGCGTCAAAGCCCGTCAAAAACATATTTACGACGATTAACAAATCGATCTGTCTGTTCTTCATTCGCAAAGAAACGTCTTTATAATAATTTTGGAATTTATCGCTCGACGTATCGTAACTCGTTCCGAACGTAGCGTTATAATCTTTAATCGCGCCCTTCAAAAAATCGCGCGAAGAAGAATCCAACCGCGTGGTATCTTCCGGGTTTTCCTCGTCCAAAATGCCGTCTTGCTCTTCTTCGTTCGCCCCATAACTGAAAATCGTAGCAATCTTCAAAGCCTTGCTCGGGTTTTCCGCCATTTGTTTTTTGAACTCGTTATAATACAGTTTCGCAGCCTCTACCGATGACACGCAAAAAATAGAGTTAAAGCCCGAAAGCCGTAACTTCTGCTTAATTTCCTCTGCTTCATTTTTAGCAGAAGCGACTTCCTGAATATTCAAAAGGCTGTTAAACGAATAACTTTTTTCGTTTCTGTACGTCTTGCGGTTGAAATTATCGAGTATGTATTTAACTACTTTCTCTATTCTGTCGGGCGAATTCCAAACCGCTTCCCTGTCGATATCCCAAACCTTCGCATCGTCGATATCGGGCTCTTTTTCAAGCGTTTTAACGTAATCAACGCGGAAGGGCAACACGTTTTTATCGTTGATTGCGTCCACAATCGTATAGGTATGCAATTTATCCCCGAAGGCTTGCTCGGTCGTTCTTAAATTAGCATGTTTGCCCGAATTTGCGTTGACGGCAAAAATAGGCGTACCCGTAAACCCGAATAAGAAATATTTCTTAAAGTTTTTGACTATATCGAGGTGCATATCGCCGAATTGTGAACGGTGGCACTCGTCGAAAATAATAACTACCTTTTTATCGAAAACTTCATGCCCTTTGTTTTTTGCGATAAATACCGAAAGTTTTTGAATGGTGGTAATGATGATTTTGCAATTTGAATTTTCAAGTTGTTTCTTTAAAATCGCCGTCGAAGTATTGCTGTTCGCCGCGCCCTTCTCAAAACGATCGTATTCTTTCATCGTCTGATAGTCGAGGTCTTTTCTGTCTACGACGAATAAAACTTTATCGATAAAACCAAGTCCGCTCGCAAGTTGCGCCGTCTTAAACGAGGTCAAAGTTTTGCCCGAACCCGTCGTATGCCAAATATATCCGCCGCCCGCAACGCTACCGTATTTTTTATAGTTGTTCGCGATTTCGATGCGGTTTAAAATCCGCTCCGTTGCCACAATCTGATATGGGCGCATTACAAGCAACATGTTTTCGGAAGTAAAAACACAATACTTCGTTAAAATCGCAAGCAGAGTATGTTTTGCAAAAAACGTTTTGGTAAAATCCACAAGATCGGGAATAATGCGATTGTTCCCGTCTGCCCAAAAAGAAGTAAATTCAAAACTATTGCTCGTCTTTTCCTTTTTCTTGGCTTGTCCGCTCGTGCTATCTTTAATGTGGTTAAATCTCGTGGTATTCGAGTAATATTTCGTATTCGTTCCGTTGGAAATCACGAAAATCTGCACGTATTCGTAAAGTCCGCAGGAAGCCCAAAAACTGTCGCGCTGATAGCGGTCGATTTGATTGAACGCCTCTTTAATGGCAACACCACGCCGCTTTAATTCTATATGCACAAGCGGCAAACCGTTCACCAAAATAGTAACGTCGTAACGATTATCGTAATTGCCGGTAGCCTCGTATTGATTGATGACTTGCAGCCTGTTGTTATGTATATTCTTTTTGTCTATCAGCGTAATGTTTTTCGTAAAGCCTGCATCCGTCTTTAAATTTTGAACGTTGTCCTCTTGAATTTTTCTCGTTTTTTCAACGATCCCCTCGTTGGGGTTTGCCATGCATTCGTTAAAAAAGCGTTTCCATTCGCCGTCCGTAAACTCGTAATTATTGAGCTGTTCGAGCTTTTTGCGGAGATTTTTTATTAAGTCCTCTTCGCTTTTAATATTCAAATATTCGTAACTCTGTTCGCCGAGTAGCCGAATAAATTCGCGCTCTAAATCCGCTTCGCTTTGGTACGAATCCGAACGCTTGGCGGAAGGCTTATATTCGGTTATAACAGTACTTTCATCACTTGCCGAAACAACGTTATAAAAACTCATAATTTTCTCCTGTAATTTACTTTACTAATGCTATTATAGAAACTATTGCAGATACGATTGAAGTAACCGCAGTAAACAATCCGAACAAATAATTATTGTCTTTCACTTCATCTACTTCGATTGCAGCTATCCGAAACATTCTTGATAGTAAAAGCAATGTTATGCCCCACACGCCGCTAACAACACTCAAATACCATTTCATAGGCACAACACTCGGGATACAATATTGCAATGGAATAACTGCAATAAATAAAATTGCACACAACCCAACAATCAATTCAACAAGTTTATAAAAGGCATATAGAGCCACTCTTACAAGCCCTGCTCCCGCATTTATATTTTTAGCATATTTTTTCGGGCGCAAAAGAATTTTTAAAACAGCCCGAATTTTCCCTTTGTTCCCGTTTATACCAAGTCTCTTCTCGTCGGCTTTTCTGATTCTTTCTTCTTCTGCCTTTTTCTTGTCTTGTTTTTGCTTGTCGTATTCCGTTAATGCATTTACAATAATTTTCGTAATGCGCTCGTCCTCTATCGTAGCAACGTTTTCGGCTTTTACGCTCTCAGTTTTTGCCTGTTCCTTTTGCTTTTGTTTCTTTTTCCCCATCTTCTTCAATATCCTTAAAATTTAATAATTTATCCCTGTAAAATTCGTATTGTTTTTGCCTTGCTTCAATTTCCGCCGGCAAGCCTTTAGAAATATCGTTACATAAATTATCGAATCCATCCAAAATATCAACGATTTCTTTTTGCTTTTCAAGCGGCGGCAATGCTATTGCATATTTTGAAATCATAGGTATGGTAAGTTGCGGTATCCCAGTCGTCGGCACTTGAAATTCTACCGTTTCAAGATAGTATTTTAAGTAATCAGCAATCAGCAATTCATCTTTCGGAATTGCACAAATCAATCTGACAACAGGGAAAAACGGCTCCTTTCGTAAAGCTGCATACCCTATCGTCCCCCTTGCCGCGATGGTTACGCATTTTCTGTTTACCTTTTGAATATCCGTAAAGCCATACAACGCACTATCACCTACACCATTGCTGTAAATAGGAACAAAATACTTCTCTGTTTTTGTTTTTGAATATCTATCCTTAGGAACGTCGCCACCAGCCAATAACGTTACAATTTCCCCCATCGGCAAAAACACAGCGCCATACACATACTGCAAAAGCCTAATCAGCCCTGTCTGTCTGTCTGTCTGTCTGTCTAAAGATTGTCGCAGACTTCGTATCGAATGTCAACAGTTTATCGCGATAATACTCGTATTGTTGCTGTCTTTTTCCCATTTCTGCGGGCAACCCGATTTTCAAATCCGAGCATATTTCGTCGAAGTTATCCAGCACTTTTACAATTCGTTCTTGCACTTCAATCGACGGCACAGGAACAATCACTCTCGATACTGCGTTTGTATTGAATTGTTGTTGACCTGCTTTTGACACATATTTATCTGCTTGTTTCCAATATAAATTAGACTTAGAGAAATGCCAATAATATCTATTTAGAATAACATTATTGTCTAAATCTATTTTAATCAAAAAAGAAGCATACACCGCAGGTTCGTTATTCGGAACATAAAGCGTTTTTCCGTATGTTGCCCCTGTTCTTGCTAAAAGCAAATCTCCTTCTTTAAGTAAATACTTCTTACTTTCATCATTCAAAGTTATATATTTGCAATTCCCCGAAGATAAACAACCGTCCTCATTTATATCGGTTATACGTATAAAACGAGCATCGCCTACATCTTTTGCCACGTCGGTGTAACCATAAGTAAATTTTGCCAATTTGCCTAATGGAATTTATTTTACTTCCGGTTGTTCAAACGTCAGCAATTTATCTCTATAAAATTCATACTGCTTACGGCGAGCTGTAAGCTCCGCGCTATACAGCGTGAAACTGTCCAAAATTCGGACTATTTCACGCTGTACCGGCAGAGCCGGCAACGGAATTTGAATCCTCGCCATAACATTACTCATGAGTTTAGGATTTCCCATGCCCTTATTTACATATTTGCTTGTGACCACGCTCAAAGCGTAATAAAGAAATTTAGGAAAAACATTTTTAGATGCAACTTTCAGCAACCCACATACATTTGTAACGCTGAATTTCCCTTTTCTATAAAATACCATTCCTGCATTGGCGCCGTCAGTCGTCCATGTTAAATACTCCCCATCAAACATATATGTTGATATTTTTCCAAGAACACCTTCATTTTCCGTTTGTGAAGAATAAACGGGGTATTCACCACTATTATCACGGATAAAATCTTTTGACATTACTTGTCCACGAGAAATATCGCAAATATCTCCAATCTTGGCATATTCCACCCCGTTCGGGCAGTATTCTTTTATCAATTCTTCTAATTTACTCATTTATATTTCTCCAAATCTATATCAACACAAAGTAATAGATTAGTACTTATCATTCTGCCTGCTTTGAATTTTATTCCGTCTTTTACATTTGACAAAATTTTTGGGATCAACGATAGTTTGATAATCTCGAAACTTTCTCCGTCGGTAAATAGAACGTACGTTAAATAATCTTTATATTGATAAACATATTGCAGTAATTCTTTATCGATAGACAAAGAATACGGCTTATATGGCACCGCCCCGTCAATAAACAAACTTCCGTCTACTTGTTCTATCAAAAATGTACCGTTCTCTTTCGATCCGTCATACTTTTTCAAACTATCGATGTGACTTTCGAAGTTCTTTTTGAAAGCCTGAACATAATTTTCGTACGTGCTTTTATCGTAACTTAAAGTATTTTCGTATGTCGTCAGCGTATTTGGTTCAAATATACTATTTAGATATTCGTCTTTTTTATTGACAAGGGTTTCGTTGCTCTGCCTTTCAAAACAACTCTCTTCTTGTTTATACAAAGAACCTTTTTTTGTTTCGCCCGACGCCGACACTTGAAAATGTTCTATAAAACCGTTTTTGCAAATAAAATCCGGAAAATCATTTGCTTGCTCGTTTTCTTTTGACGTAAGTATGTTTTCAATGATTACGACGTCCTCGTCAAGATATTTGTTGCATTTTTTAGTTCTTAAAATATTCCTTACACTATCAAGACAGGTTTGCTCCTTTTCTCCCCTTTTCAAATTCTTATTCCCCCTCAATCTCCTTAATAATTTTATCGATTTCTTCCCGTAAAACCTGCTCGCGAGCAACGATTTCCTCAATTTCTTTATTCAACGCCTTTATGTCTATCGCTTGCCGCGTATCTTCCTTTTCTATATAAGTAGCTACCGACAAATTATAATTGTTTTCAGCGATTTCCGAATTTTGCACCAACCGCGCTTTGTGCGCGATATCCGCCCTATCGGTAAACATTTTTAGGATCTTTTTGATATTTTTATCGCGAAGTTTATTGTTGTTCGTTACCTTTTCGCACTCGGCGGTGGCGTCGATAAAAAGCGTTGCATTTTCGTTTTTGCTCTTTTTAAGCACCATTATGCACGTTGCAATGCTCGTACCGAAGAAAAGGTTATCGGGAAGTTGAATAATGCAATCGATAAAGTTGTTATCAACCAAATATTTACGAATTTTTTGTTCCGCGCCGCCGCGATAAAAAATTCCCGGGAAGCATACGATTGCCGCCGTGCCGTTCGTAGAGAGCCACGAAAGCGAATGCATCACAAATGCGAGATCGGCTTTCGATTTCGGCGCAAGCACGCCCGCAGGCGAAAATCTCGTATCGTTGATTAAAAGCGGATTATCGTCGCCCGCCCATTTCGTGGAATACGGCGGATTTGAAACGATTGCCTCAAACGGCTCATCGTCCCAATGTTGCGGACTGATTAAAGTATCTTCGCACGCGATATTGAACTTATCGAAGTCGATATCGTGCAAAAACATATTGATACGGCAAAGGTTATACGTTGTAAGGTTGATTTCTTGCCCGTAAAAACCTTGCCGAACGTTTTCTTTGCCCAAAATTTTGGCAAATTTCAAAAGGAGCGAACCCGAACCGCAAGCGGGATCGTAAACCTTATTAACTTGCGTTTTCCCTACCACCGTAAGCCGTGTTAGGAGTTCGGAAACCTCTTGCGGAGTGAAATACTCGCCACCGCTCTTCCCTGCGTTAGATGCGTACATACCCATTAAAAATTCATAAGCGTCGCCGAACGCGTCGATAGTATTATCTTTATAATCGCCGAGTTTCATATCGCCGATACCATCGAGAAGTTTTACGAGTTTTTCGTTACGCTTAGCCACCGTTGCGCCGAGTTTGTTGCTATTTACGTCTATATCGTCGAACAAGCCTTTGAAATCGTCCTCGCTATCCGTTCCTTGCGCGGAAGATTCTATCGCGTTGAAGATTTTTTCAAGAGTTTCGTTAAGGTTTTCGTCTTTGCCTGCCCTTTTACGAACGTTTACGAAAAGTTGGCTCGGAAGAATAAAGAAGCCTTTAGTTTCCACCATATCGGCTCTCGCCTCTTCCGCCGCTTCGTCGGATAAATCGGCATAGTGAAAATCAACGTTTCCCGCGGCATGTTCGCCCGTATCTATGTAATTCGCGATATTTTCGGAAATGTAGCGATAAAACATTATACCTAAAACGTACTGCTTAAAATCCCAGCCGTCAACGCTCCCCCTAAGGTCGTTCGCTATGTTCCAAATCGCTTTATGTAATTCTTCGCGTTCCTGCTCTTTTTTAATATCCGCCATTT
>ERZ1106952.625-NODE-625-length-14517-cov-4.230812_pt1 | contig 14517 bp, 8 predicted proteins | sample MGYA00403677_ERZ1106952 | MGnify/ENA primary metagenome ERZ1106952 (study PRJEB35170, sample SAMEA104062415) | human gut metagenome | biome: human gut; feature: human-associated habitat; material: faeces | place: Denmark | collected 2012-05-14 ...
TTTGGCAAAGCAGAGAAAATCTGAAAAGGCCTTTACTTTTTAATTTTTTTCTGATAAAGTATATTGGATATCAGAAAAAGGAGCAAAAATCATGAAAAGAATTTTACCCGCTTATCCTCTGTGGGTGATCGATCCGATGTTTTCTGTCTGGTCGAAAACGGATGCGCTGAATGGCGGCGATACAGTATTCTGGACGGGACTGGAACACCGTGCCTGCGGCTTTGTGCGGTATAACGGCAAAACCTATTGCTTTTTGGGTAGGCGCGACGGGGCAATTCCTCTCAGACAGGCGGATGTGGCCATCAGCGCGTTTTCGACGGATTATATTTTTTGCGGGGAAGAGTTTACGTTGAAAGTCCGCTTTGTATCTCCGCTTCTGCCGAATAATTTAGAGGTGCTTTCCTGCCCTGTGTGTTATACGGAATATGAAGTTGACCCGGAAGGGGAACTTCCCGCAGATTTTTCCGTGGCGATTTCGTTGGATGAAGAATTCTGTTATAATGGTGAACGTGCCTGGGTAGTTGGCGGAGTTCTGCCGCTCAGAGGGTATGAAGCGGCTTATTTTACGCGCGGGCGCAACTTGGTCCTTTCGGATACGAGCGACTGTGTCGCTCCCGACTGGGGCGATGTATATATTGCCGCGGAGGAAAGCTGGTTGGTCAGCGATGCAGGGATCAATCTTTACGTATCGGAAGGGAAAACAGAATATCTGCGCAAGGATTGCGAAAGATTGTACATTCTCGGAGTGAACAGGGCGGCGAAAGGGTATTTCATGACCGCTTTTGACGATAAAGTGTCGATTTTCTATTTCGGGGAATGGCTGAAATGTTATTTCTTCGAGGGCGGAAGGACGATTGTCGATGCCATGGACTTTTCGAAGAAAGAACACGATAATATTTTAAAAGCGTGTGCGGATTTTGATGCAAAACTGAAAGAAGATTGCGAAAAAGTGGGCGAAGAGTATTATACTCTTGCGTGTGCCGCGTTGAGACAGTCGGTTGGGGCGCATAAACTTGTGCAGAATTCCAAAGGAGAATTGCTTTTTCTTTCCAAGGAAAACAATTCAAACGGTTGTATCGGTACGGCAGACGTAAGTTATCCGTCTATTCCTTTGTTTTTGCTTTACAATCCGGAACTCGTCAACGCGATGATTCGCGGCATTTACAACTTTGCAAAGATGCCTGTCTGGAACTATGATTTTGCACCGCACGATCTGGGAACTTATCCTTGGTGTGCGGGACAGGTGTATGGCACGGCATATCGGGAGGACAAGTATTGCTGCGGAATGTTTTCTACCGGGGCATCGCCGCGCACGAATCAGATGCTGTACATCCGTCCGGCCGAAAGCAACGTGTATGACAAGAATTGTCAGATGCCGGTGGAAGAATGTGGCAATTTGCTCATCATGACGGCGGCGGCGATTGTTGCGGGGGCGGATAAAGCGCTGGCAAAGAAAAATTTTCCGCTTCTCAAAAAGTGGGTGAAGCATCTGGAAAAATTCGGACTTCGTCCCGATAATCAGTTATGTACCGACGATTTTGCAGGACATTTGGCGGGCAACGTCAACCTTTCCGTTAAAGCGCTGGTTGGGATCGAGAGTTTTGCAATCGTGTGCAGAGCGCTCGGCAAAGCGGAACTTGCGGCGGAATATGAAAAACGTGCGCGTGAATTTACAGACAAGTTCAAGGCATCCGTGGACGATCAGATCATGCCGCTCGCTTATGGGCAGCAAGGCACCTATTCCATAAAATATAATATTCTTTTTGACAAACTGTTCGGGTTCGATCTTATCGGGCAGAATATTTGTGAGAGGGAAACGGACTATTATATTGCCAAGAACGAACGTTACGGCGTCCCTTTGGATACGCGTGAAACTTATACAAAGGCGGACTGGATCTTGTGGGCGGCTGCGCTTACTGACGATAAGAAAAAGGCAGAGCAGATTTATTTGCCTGTCGTGCGGTATTTGAATGAATCATCCACGCGAGTTCCATTCGGTGACTGGTACTATGCAGGCCGCGGCGATATCGTACATTTCATAAACCGCAGTGTAGTCGGCGGTATTTTTGCGCCTTTGCTCAAACAAAGCAACAAAATGAATTTGAAATGAGTTATGGAGCATGTTTATGAAAAAACTGACAGTGAAAGATCTGACTGCGGAAGAAAAACTTCGGCTTTTGTGCAGCGAAGGATTCTGGCATACGCATTCTCTCGGAGGGAAACTTCCGCAGGTAACTGTGTCCGACGGGCCGGTGGGGGTGCGGAAAGCTGAGCATGACGAAAACGGGGTATGGAAGCGGGATATTCCGTCCATCGCGTATCCTTCCATTCAGATTCTTGCCAATAGCTGGAACCGTGACTGCGCTCGCACAATGGGCGAATCGCTTGCGGATGATTGTATCGACAGTGAAGTGGATATTTTGCTTGCTCCCGGTGTGAACATAAAGCGAAATCCGCTCAATGGACGTAATTTTGAATATTTTTCGGAAGATCCGTATCTTGCCGGCACGCTCGCTTACGAATACATAGACGGCTTGCAAAGCTGCGGCGTGGGAGCTTGTCTCAAACATTATTATGCAAACAATCTTGAATACAACCGTTTCGAACAGTCCAGTGAAGTAGACGAGCGTACTTTGCGGGAAATTTATTTGAAACCTTTTCAGATCGCTTGCAAGGCAAAGCCCGTTTCGGCGATGTGCGCTTATAATCGAATCAACGGAATTTACGCTTCGGAAAATAAAAAGGGTTTCAATATTTTACGTCAGGAGTTTGGCTTTGACGGAGCAATCTATTCCGACTGGGAAGCGGTTCGCAATCGTACGGCGGCCGCAAAGGCGGGACTGGATATCGAATTTCCTTTCAATCAGAAAAACTATGAAATGCTTGTTTCCGATTATAAAGCGGGGCTTTTGTCCGACGAGGAACTTGACGCATGCGCTGCGCGCGTGTTGAAACTTGTTTACCGTTGTGCGGAGATGCGCAAGGTCAGAAAGATAAAAAGAAATAAACAGGAGCGTCTTGCCGTTGCGCGTACGATTGCGCAGGAAGGGATGGTTCTCCTCAAAAATGAAGGTGTTTTGCCCCTTTGCAAGGGAATAAAACTTTCTGTTTGCGGGGAGTTTGCGGCGCCCGGAAGATGCGGGCTTGTGGCCGGCGGCGGATCTGCCATGGTACAATGGCAGGGGAAATTTTTCAATCTTCCGCAGATTCTCGGCGAGAGGCTGGGCAGTGAAGTGAAATACGAAGCGGGATTTTGGCCCAAGGGGATCGCTTCGAACTGGCAAAAAGCGCACAAAGCGTTGCAGAATGCGGCGGAAAGCGATGTTGCCATCGTATGTGCGGGGACGGGTTCGGATATTGAAGGAGAGGGCTGCGATCGTGAAAGTATGCGCTTGCCTGCCGCACAGGAAAATATGATTTTGGAAACGGCGCGCCGTAACGCGAAGACGGTAGTGGTGTTGTTTGCGGGCAGTGCTTTGGATATAAGAGCATGGAAGGATAAAGTTTCAGCGATTGTGTGGGCAGGTTTTTGCGGCGAAGGCGGCGGCGAAGCTCTTGCCGACATTCTTACCGGTGCGGTCAATCCCAGCGGAAAATTGTCCGAGTCTTTCCCGTTGTGTCTGGAAGATTCTACTTCTTACGGTGCTTACAGCGATCCTTGTGTTTCGCGCTATCAGGAAGGATTGGATGTCGGGTATCGCGGTTACGACAGGCAGGGCAAAGAGGTAGCTTTTCCTTTCGGGTATGGGTTAAGTTATGCTTCCTTTGATTATCAGGAGCTGAAACTTTCCATAGAGGATAAGGGTATCTGTGTGCGCTTTACACTTTCAAACACTTCGGACAGGGACGGAAAAGAGGTCGCCCAGGTGTATGTGCGCCCGATGGTATCTTTTGTGTACAGGCCGGAAAAGGAACTCAAGGGATATGTCAAGATTTTTGTCGCTGCGGGGAAGACTGTATCTGCGGAAGTGACGTTGGGAACGGACGCGTTTGCGTATTATTCCACGGCGGAGGATTGCTGGAAAACGGAAGACGGTATTTACGAGATTTTAGTCGGTGCATCTTCGAGGGATATCCGTCTGCACGCAAAGCTCGCCGTAAAAGACGGAAAGTTTTTTCTTTTCAATTCATAACGGCAACAAGCAGGCGGCGCATTTGTGCCGCCTGTTTGTTGCTTTAACGATTAAAAATTTTTTGTTTAGGTATAATATTGATCTTATAAAGTAACGATCGCATGACAAATCTTTTACTTCATATGCAAATGCCGACGCCGAGAAAAAGACAGAACAATTCTGTCGCTTTTTTGTAAGAAAACGTATTTTGTACGGGTATAGAGCAAGAAAGAGATGTTCTGTGTATGTTCTCTATAAAAGATATAAATAAATCTAAGATTCCGAAACGCCTGAAGGATTTCAAATTCTCCAGGCGTTAAGTTTTGGGTTTAAGAAATCTAAACTAGATTTTATTGCGATAAATAAAAAATTACGACTTACTTTTTTGGGATCAACTAAAAATAATAAAAAAATATAAAAAAGAGATCACGGACTTCGCCTTTTTTGAAGTAATAAAGCCTAATTAAGTTAATCTTTTAAAACTGGGACGAATTCCAAATTTTTTGAAGTAAGCGTTACTGAAATAATATTGGTCTGAAAAGCCGCATTTATCGGAGATAACGAATAAAGGCAAGTTGGTGTGTACGATCATATCGTTGGCAATAGTAAGTCTGTAATGCTGAATATACTGATTGGGTGCCATACCGATTTCCTGCATAAAAAGTTTGCGCAAATATCTTTCTGAAATATTATGCCTTTTAGCAAGTGAAGATACACTCAGGTTTGAGTCCCCGAAATTTTTCGCAATATATTTTAATATTTTTTCAAATAAATTATTGCTGATGATAGACGTGTTGAGACTGTACTGGTAATTACATAATAAAAAGGCAAACATTGTAGAAGCATATGTAGCCGTGCGATTGTTTGATAATTTGTCGAAACAGTTTTTTAGAACGTCAAGCTCTTTTTCAGTTACCGGATAATCATAAAGAGTATTCAATTTAAGCGGTAAATTTGTTGCTTTAAATTCAATCCAATAAAAAGACCAAAAATCATAGGATGTCGAATACTTTTTGGTTTGAGTTCCGTAGAAAAACAGAAGAGAATTTTCTTTCAAAACAAATTTTTCATTATTTAATATAAGATCTCCTTGCCCTTTATAAGTTCTGATGCAGATAATTGTTTGGTCGTCGGGATTTGAAAGCCTTATTTCCTTTTCAGAAAAATATCTTTGATAGGTATAGTCAGCCTCAATCTGCCAAATACGATCTAAGAAAATAATAAGAGAATTATTGGTAAATCGTTCGCCTCCGTTAAAGCCGGATAATGCATTTTTTTGTGTGCTCATATTAATATTATAAGTTAAAAATTAGTTTAGGTCAAGAAAAAAATAAAAACTGTACGCTTGTGCCGTTTTTTATAAATTTTATGCCGATTATACTATTGAATAGGTATGGGATCAGTGTTATAAATGTAACTATAATCCGATAATGTGTATATGACTTTTTTGAGAGAGACAATTTCGTGACTGACAGAGAAAAGGAAAAAAATTTAAATTGCGTTAAAGCGACCGGACAGGCGTGGTTGTGTAGTTGAATTGTTTATAGATAAAAAAGGAAATTTATTATGAAGCAATACTTTGATTATAATGGCAGTGATAAAAAACTAAATATATTTTCCTATTTTGTTCCTTATGAAGGCGAGTATTATATAAAGAATGAAAAGCAACCGGACGTAGTGAATCAAAGGACCAAAGAAAATTATCAGATGTATAAGGATATCGGGTATGATATACTTTTGCTGGACGGCGACAATCCATATCCGGAGCGGGACGGGAAACCTTACGAAGAGAGCTTGCTGAAGAAGCAGCTGGATTGGGCAAGCGAAATCGGACTGAAGGTGATCGTATATGACAGTCGGGTATTTAACCTTACGGTAAAAACGGAGGGGAGTCTGCTCGGGACGCCGCGAACGGTAAACGGAATAGCGGTCAATTTTGCGAAGTTTGAAGATTTGGTCGAGTATGTGCGCGGGTGTATGGAAGATTATATGTATCATCCGGCATTCATTGGGATGACGCTTTACGACGAGCCGGAATACAAATATTTGCAAGCGTACGGAGAGATATATCGGGCGATAAAAGCAGTAAAAGAAGACGCGCTGGTACATGCGGAATTAAGTTACATGAATCCATGGTTGCCCGAATCATATTTTACGGGGAAAAATAACGGCGGATCACTGAGAAAGAATTACGAAATTTTCATAGAAAAGTTTTTAAACGAAGCGCAAACGGATTATTTGGATTACGACCATTATCCGTTGCAGCGGGACGAAAATACGGGAGAGAATATGATATCCTCGACGTATATCACGACTCTCCAGATAGTAATAAAGAGTATTTACGCAAGGAATAAAAACAGCGGGTTTACGTTGACGATCTCGTCGGCGGGGGAGGCATGTCCTGGAAAGGTATCGATAAGGAATAATACGCGGGAAGACTTAAGATGGCAGGGCAATATGGGGTTGGCATTTGGTGCGAAGAATATATCGTATTACACGTATTATCCTTTTCCGTACAAGTCGCCCGGAGAAAACTATTCAACGCAGTCCGCGGTGAAAATGGATGGAACGAAGGATTTATACGATGAGATACAGGCAGTAAACAAGGAATTTCAAGCTTTAGCAAAAGTGATATTGAACTATCGGTACGAAGGGAGCGGGTATTTTACGGGAGAACGGAAAGTGTTCCCGACCAAGATGATAGGGATAGAGGAATATTACATGGCGGACGGCAGTGAAAACGGATTTGAATGCATAGAGGAAGTGAAAACGGACAGCGAAACGATCATTAACCAAATGTACGACGAGGAAAGAGGGAGTTACGGTTATATGGTATTGAACGTAACGGATCCCGGAGACGGCATCGGAGTAAAGGCGGAAGTAACGTTTGATAAAAAGTATAAAAATGTAATGGTGATCAATAAAGGACAAACAAATTATTATAAGCTGAAAAAAAGTGTGTATACGGCAGAACTTGAGGCGGGAGATTCCTGCTTTGTCATTCCGTATTGATCGGCAGCGCAAAAAAAGGGAGGTGTAAAAAATGATCAAAAAGTTTTTTGTTGTGTTATTGAGTGTATTGTTTGCAACAATGGGTTTGAGTGCGTGTAAAGGCCCAAATAAAATTTCAAACGAGCCAACGGTTTTAAACGTAAAAGTTTATAAAGCGGGTTACGGAGATGCATGGTTTACAGCTTTGAAGTCCAAGTTTGAAGAAATGTATTATGAAGAGGGATATAAAATAAATGTGGTCGAATCTTCCATAAATGTACAAGGGGCGGCCGTTATGGAAGAGTTGCTTTTAGGAAGAAGAAACGGCGTGGACATGTATTTTGCAGGGGGACTCAGCCCTGTTGCCGTAGCCATTCAATCGGTCGATGAAGGGTTTCAGATGGCTGCAGATCTTTCCGACGTTTATGAATTAAAACCCATAAAAGAAAATAAGACGGAAGAAAATCTAACCATAAAGGATAAAATGAAAGAAGGATACGACGAATATTTGGTTTATAACGGAAGATACGAAGATTATAACGGAATGTATTTCGTCTTTCCGGCGTTTGCGATGCCCGGTGGTTTGATCGTAAATGAAGAATTGTTAAATTCGTACGGGCTTGAAATCCCGCTTACCACAGATGAACTGATAAATTGTTTTGAGACGATAGCAAAAGACAGCGCGGAGACAGGCGTGTACCCTACTACATGGGCAGGAAACAATGCGTATAACTATTGGAGGCCGGTAGAAGATGTATGGGCAGCACAGTATGATGGTGTAGAAGGTTATAAAAAATGGGTATCCATGAACCCGGGCGAAGGGAAGAATCCTGTCGATGCAGTCAATGTATATGATCAAAAAGGATTTGAGTACAGTTTGACAGTAATGGAAACGATGTTGAATTTGGATTATGCCCCCATAGGGACCAGAAATGCGACGCACGGCAATGCTCAGCATCAGTTTTTGACGGGCAAGGCCGTTTTTATGGCAAACGGTGCCTGGTTACAGAATGAGATGATTCAGAATTACAGCGACAGTATTTCTAAAATGCAAATGATCTCTGCGCCCGTGCTTTCGCAGATCGGGATGGAATTGAATTTGGACGGAAACAATGGAAACGATCGGGAAAAATGCGATAAAGTTCTTTCGGCGATAGTTGCGGCGGTGGATGAAGGAGAAACGAATGAAGAAATAATAAGTATGGTCGAAGCAGCGCCGTATTCTGTACAGATCGGACAAAACGAAAAAGAGAAAAATGCAAAAATTGACAAGATCAGAGAAAGTCGGGCTATTTATGACGATGCTGGGGTAGAATACGGATTTATAGTAAATGAATATTCCACGAAAAAAGAAATAGCGACGTTGTTTTTACGCTTCGTGGCAAGCGACGATGCCTCAATTTATATGAACGAATTAGCGAATGCACTTACAGCTTTTGACACGATTGAAGAGATTTATGACGATGAAACGACGACAACGTTTATCAAAAGTCTTCAAAATTTGATCACGTACGAAAATGCCGTCAGTATACATAGATTTGTCCCCGGCGATTCATTGCGAACGGAGACTGGACTTGCTTACTTTCCAAACGAGGGAGAAATCGAACTTACGATTGCCGATGGAAAGAAGGGGGCGGCTATATGGGAGGACGCCGGAAATTATGCAAAAGATAATTGGGAAAAACTTTTGAAAGATGTCGGGATCATCGAATAAGTCGGCAGACAATTTAAAAAGCGTGGTTAGAAATTTAACATAGGCGGACGAAAATTAAATGAAGAAGATATCTTTATTGGCGGGGTATTCGAGACGCGAAAAAAAGGACGTCATTTTTGCGCTTTGCCTGTTGGCGTTTCCGATTATCCAGTTTATTGTGTTTTATTTATTCGTCAATCTCAATACGGCGATCCTGGCGTTTCAAGATATAAAAGGAGATTTTACGCTGGCAAATTTTGAAAGACTATTCAAGCTGTTGTCGGAGAAAGGCTCGAATTCTTTATCAATGTCGCTGGCGAGGTCATTGATCACCTTTTCTGTGGGAACATTTATAACCTTTCCGGTATCGATATTTATAACGTATGCCTTATTTAAGAAAATTCCGGGAGAAATGTTTTTCAGAATTACCTTCTTTTTACCGTCATTGTTAGGGCAGGTTATTATGACCACAATGTATCGGTATATCGTTGACGCAACGGGGCCTGTTTTAAAGTTGGTCCAGATGCTGAATATAAACGTGGACGCACATGTTTTAAGGGACGGATTGCTCGGAAACATCAAGACGGCTTTCCCTACCATATTGGTTTTCGGTTTTTGGTGGAGTTTAGGGGCAAATATAGTGGTTTTGACAGGTGCGCTGACCAGGATCCCGAAAGAGATTTTCGAATCGGCAAAATTGGACGGAATTACTTTTGTAAAAGAATTTACGCGGATCTCGTTTCCTTTGATTTGGCCGTCAGTTTCAACACTGCTTATTTTTAATATGTCGTTGGTATTTACTGCAGACAATGCAACTTTTTTGCTCGTCGGGAACAGTCAGCTGGGAACTTCGACGGTGGGTTTTTATATTTTCTATCAACTGTTTACTTTAAGTCAAGTGTCTTCCACCGCCTATGGGTATCCTGCCGCGTTAGGGTGTTTCTTTACTTTAATCACGATCCCTGTCGTGCTCACGGTCCGTTTTATCATTGAAAGATTTACAGACGACATTACTTATTAAGGGGTGGGGATGAAAGCGGTGAAAACAAAATTATTAAAAAAAAGCATAGGCGAAAAATTTTTTCTTACGATCTTTTTCATTTTCTTTGTCATCATAGGGATCAGCTTATTTTATCCACTGTTATGGGTATTTCTTAATTCTTTAAAAACGAGCGTCGAATATTATGAAAATTCATTCAGTTTGCCTCAAGATTGGATCTTTTTCAATTATATACGAGCTTTTCGGGAGATAAGCGTAAAAAACACAAGTTTTATGACGATGGCGTGGAATTCGGTATGGATCGCCGCATTAACCACATTTGCAAGCATTGCTTCTTCAACATTAACTGCCTACGCAATGGCAAAATACAAGTTCCCTTTCAAACCTTTTTTGTATTCCATCGTTATACTTGTGCAAGTTCTTCCTTCCATCGGTACGGGACCCGCAATGTTTAAATTGATGAACAATTTAAACATTGCAGACAACCCCGCATTAATCTGGCTTACTTGGGCACGAGGATTTGATTTTGCATTTATAGTTTTATACGGTTATTTTAAATCGATCAGTTGGAATTATGCGGAAGCGGCTTTTATGGACGGCGCAAGTAATCTGCGGGTCATGTTACAGATCATGCTGCCGCAAGCCATGCCGGCGATCGCATCTTTGATCATATTGAACGTGATCACCGGATGGAATGATTATACGACGCCGATGATATATCTTAAATCTTATCCCAATTTAGCTTTGGGGATATATTATTTTGATAAAGAATCTCAATTTGCCGCAGCCGGTACCCCGGTTTTTATGGCGTCGATACTAATGTCGATGGTACCGATTTTGGCTTTATTTATTGCTTTTCAGAAAATGATCATGACGAATGTGACCGCAGGCGGTCTAAAAGGCTGATATTTTTTTAGGAGGAAAATATGAAAAAACATTCAGTTCGCATCCTTTTATCATTGGCGGTAATTATTCTTATGGCAATGGCAAGTGTTGTTTTGTATGCTTGCAGTGACGATCCGGCAAACAGAAAGACAATAACTTTCCGTGACACAATGCCCGATTCGATAATCTATAATCAACTTTTCGATGTGGGGCCGTATCTTGTATTGCCTGAAAATGAAGTTGCGGTCATTGCAGCAGAATATGTCGGGGCGACAGACAGGATCCTCGTGGCGGGTACGACTTTTACGCCCAAAAAATATAACTGTACGATCAAAATCACCGCCTCTTTGCTTAGCGATGCCTCTGTTTTCACAGAAAAGGAGGTCGCCGTGAAAGAAGCTCCTCCTAACATAATCCCGGCGAATACGGTTTATGAAAAGGTAGGATACAGGCTCGATTTTGACCAGATAAAGACGCTTGTTTCTATCGGATCGGCGTCGGATCCTGTCATTACGGTATCGAAGGTGGCATCGCCCGGCGACGAACTTGAAATTACGGATCAGACGTATTATGTGTTTGAAGAATTGGGTGAGTATACGGTCTTTTTTTCGGTCGCTAATACAGGCGGCAGCGTCGACGGCACTTTAAAGCTGGTCATTGAATCCGTTTATTCGGACAAGGCTATCGTCCGCGGTACCGAAAATTACGAAATTACCGGCCCAATACCCAACGGCAATCATGTAGAAATGTGGAGCAATTCTTCTTTGAGTATTACGGAAGCCCCCTATTTCTGCGCGGAAGGGCAATACGAAAATGAATTTTTCAAGTTTACGACAGTTTATCCTACGACTGCAGCTTCGGATGCAGAGGATACTCATTTAGCGTTCGGCGTAAGGGTCAACGACCATAACGTCGGTTGCCGCGGGTCCGGTATATTTATTTATCTCAAAGGATATGAAGAAGCAAGCGGCAATTTTGAGATACAGATTTCCTATCCCGGAAGTTTTTGGTTCCAAACCGCAAAAACGGATTTTAAAAAGATAGAAGGAGAACTGCTGCAAAAAGGGCAGGAGTACACTTTTGTGATAGGCGCGGTAAATGTTGCGGACGGTTCGATTGATCTGTACTGTTTAATTTATGAGGATGCTGCGTGTCAAGAGCTCCTTTATCCGCTGGCGTATAATATCAAAGGAGAATCTTCCGTCGTCTCAAGTATTCAAAAAGGCGCATTTACCGTATATTCCAATGCAACCGAGACGAGTAAATTTAACATGTCTTACGAGGTGTTGGAAGAGTTTGACGTGGACAGCATTTTTACGCTTACGCCCAATACGGAAAAAACGATCGTGGAGATCGGGAGTACCGTCGTTTTAGCAGAGTTAATTGAAAAAGTAAATTTTGTAGGACCGGAATCCGTCGTATTTTCGGTGGAGTCGGTTAAAATCGGCGATGAAGTCACAGATCTAAATGCTGTAGAAGAATTTACTTTTAATGATTACGGCCTCTATGAATTTTCATTTACGCTTTCCTATGCCGATAAGGTGTTGACGGGTACGTTATTGTATGAGGTGCCTGTGGAAAAGGAGTTCTGTGGTGATAATGAAGCTGTGTCCATCGGGGCGATCTCTTGCATAGACGCAACGGTCAACAATAATACGGGATATAATTATGTTTTAGATCAAAATTCTTTAAAATTCGAATTTAATAGTTTGATTGGCGTCAATATATCTGTCGCTTATACGGAAAATTGGGACGGTAAAGATGAAATTTATATTCCTATTATGATAGAACCGTTATTGTCTGCGGCATACGGCATACAGGTAGCCATCGGTTATCAAAACGGAAATTGGCATGATTTTGGTAATGGCGCTTGGAATTATATTCAGGACGATTCCGATTGGGTGATCTTTAAATTCAGTATCGAAGAATTTAAAGCGATGGTAGGAAACAATTGGGACGGAACCATCTCCTTTATGTTTGAACCGATCTGGGGAGCTTCCAACGGAGTGCTTTATGTCGGAGGGATATATCACAGAGACATTGAGGGACAAGAGAGTTCTGAGCGCGTTTTTCCTATAACTTACAAAATTAAAGACACCGCCGCGGTTTGGTCTGTGAATGAGGATCCGACCAAAAATTATTCGGATGCGGTTCAGACTTTGCGCTTTTCGTACGAGGGCGACGGAGTCGGTATCAACTTCTATAATGACGATGGGAGTTCACCGAATTTAGAGGGTATAGATAAGATTTATATCATGATCATGTACGAGCCGTCTGAAAACCCGGGAGAAAACGTGTATCCTCGGTTCAATTTCGGGTATTATACTGGGACGGAAACGAAATACTTGACCTATAAAGATGTGAACGCAAACGATCCCAGCTATTTTATCACATGGTTTAAATTAGAGATTTCGGTGAGTGAAATGAACGGGTTTGACAGAATGTTACAGTTATATGTAACGGGTGATCCCGGTTGTACGTGGTATATCGGCGGAATTTTTTACACAAGTGAAGCGGCTGATGGTAAATAAGTTCATTCGTTGCTTATAGATTCAAGGGCCGTAAGGTAATAGAAAAGGAGGCAGCCGGGTCGTTCGTCTCCGGGTAATGTATGGACAAAGTCAAAATATTCACGAATAGCCCATGGATAAAGGGAGTCAAGGGAAATCGGACGCAAAACAAGCAAGGATCTGCTCCTTATTTCAGAAAGCAGTTTAAAATCGAAGGCACCGTTATCGGCGCATCGATTTTCATAACTGCATTGGGACTGTTCCGGTGTTACATCAACGGAAGAGATATCAGCGACAATGTTTTGGCGCCGAGTTGGACCGATTACAACAAAAGAGTAGAATATTATGTTGCAGATATCTCTTCCTTGTTACAAACCGGAACGAATACGTTGGGCGTTTTGCTGGGGAACGGCTGGGCGTGCGGTACGGTAGGAATTAATAAACCGGGTAAATTATATGGCGTCAGAGTACCGCATTGCAAATATTCCGTTTTTATTAAGACGGCAGAAAATTCATACGTGATTTGCTCGGATGGCACGGAACAGATATATTCGGACGGGAAAATTGTATATAATGACTTGTATCACGGAGAAATACAAGATGGCCGAAAACTTTCTGTCGAAGAAGCCGAAAAAAGACCCGCTTTATGGACAAAGTGTTTTTTGGGTAAAGTAAAACGAGATATTGCGTATGACCTTGCGGTCGAGCCGCCTATTCAAATTACGGAAGTTTTAAAACCGAAATTTTTAAAAAAAATCGATGCAAAAACAACGATCATAAATTTTGGTCAAAATATGGTTGGAGTCATTTCTGCTAAAATAAAAGCGAAAGAAGGATGCAAAGTCAGATTTCGATATGGAGAAATGCTGAACAAAGACGGCAGTCTTTATGTTTTAAATCTGAGAAGCGCCAAAGCGACCGATTATTACATTTGCGGGAACAAACAGTATGAAACGTTTCGGCCTTATTTTACTATACACGGGTTTCAGTACGTTGAGTTTTTTTGTGAGGATACTGAGGTTGAATTGCTTGAAATTAGCGCAGAGGTTATTGGAAATAATTTGGTCAGAACTGGAATTTTTCGATGCGGAAATAAACTTGTAAATCAAATTTATAGTAACATAATTTGGGGACAGAGAGGAAATTTTTTAGGTATTCCGACAGATTGTCCCCAGAGAGATGAGCGATTGGGGTGGACCGGAGATGCACAGGTATTTTGTAAAACAGCTTGTTATAATTACGATAGCTATCTGTTTTTTAAAAAATATCTGCGTGATATGAGGGATAGTGTATGTAAGCACGGGAAAGTTCATGATGTTGCTCCGG
>ERZ1106952.636-NODE-636-length-14347-cov-2.230129_pt1 | contig 14347 bp, 14 predicted proteins | sample MGYA00403677_ERZ1106952 | MGnify/ENA primary metagenome ERZ1106952 (study PRJEB35170, sample SAMEA104062415) | human gut metagenome | biome: human gut; feature: human-associated habitat; material: faeces | place: Denmark | collected 2012-05-14 ...
CAGAAAAGGTAAAAACGGCAATCCGCCGAGCAATTACCGCTCTTATTTTGGCGGAAGCTGCTGGGAGAAGGTGCCGGGCACGGACAAGTATTATCTGCACATGTTTGCGAAGGAGCAGCCGGATTTAAACTGGGAGAATGAAAAGCTAAGACAAAAGCTTTATGAGATGATTAACTGGTGGCTTGATAAGGGCTTGTCAGGATTTAGAATAGATGCGATAATCAATATAAAGAAAAATCTCGATTTCCCTGATTTTGAGCCGGATGCAGAGGATGGACTGGCTGCCTGCTACAAGATGGTTGAAAGTGCAGAAGGTGTCGGAGAGCTCTTAGAGGAATTAAAGAACAATACATTTAAGAAGTATGATGCATTTACGGTTGGCGAGGTATTCAATATGAAGCCTGAGGAGTTGCCGGAGTTTATCGGTGAGAATGGGCATTTTTCAACGATATTTGATTTTTGTGCACAGTGCTTAAGTGATGGAGAGCATGGCTGGTATGATGCACCGAAAATAGATTTTGACACATGGAGAAAGACCATTCTTGGTTCACAGCTTGAGACAGAAAAGTACGGCTTTAAGGCCAATATTATAGAAAATCATGATGAGCCGAGAGGTGCCTCAAGATTTTTACCAAAGCATGCTCAAAATCCTGCCGGAATAAAGATGTTAGGAACTGTCAGCGTACTGCTTCGAGGCATTCCGTTTATATACCAGGGACAGGAAATCGGTATGCAAAATGCAAAATGGAACAGTATAGATGAGTATGACGATATCAGCACAAAGGATCAGTACAAGGCAGCACTTGCAGCAGGCTTATCAAAGGAGCAGGCACTTGCAGCCTGTGGAAGGATGAGCAGGGATAATGCAAGGACACCTATGCAGTGGAGTGATGAGGCAAATGCCGGTTTTACCACAGCAAAGCCATGGCTTAAGGTCAATGAAAACTATAAGGCTATCAATGTTGCGGCGCAGGAAAAGGATCCTTCATCTGTTTTGAACTATTACAGAAGGCTTGTGGCACTGCGAAAGTCAGATGAATTTAAGGAGCTGTTCACCTACGGCAGATGTGTTCCGGCATATGAGGATACAGATGGCATCATGGCTTATTACAGAGAGGATGAAAATAAGCGCGTGCTGGTTGTGGCAAATTTTGGCAGTAAAGAGGCACAAATCAGGCTTGATGGCAGTGTGAAAAAGGTGCTTTTGTCCAACACAAATGATGCTGAAAAGAGCACTGTTTCAGTGGGAGCATCTGAGCTTAAGGTTGAAAGCTGTGAGGTTTTGGTGGTGCTTGTAAAATAGCATAATTTGATACAGCATTAAAGAAACCAGGCTGAATTTTTACAAAAAGAGATAACAAAAAGAGATAATGAAGAGACAAGGAGGGCATAATGAGCAAAAACAATAACGAAAAATGGTGGAAAAAGGCGGTAGTTTACCAGATTTATCCAAAGAGCTTTCAGGATTCTAACGGAGACGGCTTTGGTGATTTACAGGGTATCATCAAAAGACTTGATTATCTTGAGACGCTTGGAATCAATGCAATATGGCTTTCGCCGGTATTCAAATCACCGCAGGCGGACAACGGTTATGACATTTCGGATTACAGGGATATTGATCCGACGTTTGGCAGTCTCGATGATATGGAGGAGCTCATAAATGGGGCAAAGAAGCACAATATAAGGATTATGATGGATCTTGTCTTAAATCATTCTTCAAACGAGCACAGGTGGTTCAAGGAGGCTAAAAAGAGCAAGGACAATCCATACCATGACTACTATATTTGGAGAGACGGAGATGAAGGCGTGCCGCCAAGTGATATGAAGGCTTGTTTCGGTGGAAGCGCATGGGAATATGTGCCGGAAATCGGACAGTATTATTTCCATCAGTTTTTACCGGAGCAGCCGGATTTAAACTGGGAGAATCCAAAGGTCAGAAGAGCAATCTACGATATGATTCTCTGGTGGATGGACAAGGGAGTCGGCGGCTTCAGACTTGATGTAATCGACCAGATAGCAAAAGAGCCGGACAAGAGAATCACCATAAACGGACCAAGGCTTCAGGAATATTTTAAGGAACTGAGCAGGGAGACCTTCCAGAAGGGCGACCTGATTACCGTAGGTGAGGCATGGGGCGCAGACACAGAGCGCGCAAAGCTTTACAGCAATCCGGATGGCAGCGAGTTTTCTATGGTGTTCCAGTTTGAGCACATAGGGCTTGACCAGAAGGAGGGCGGCGAGAAATGGGACCTTGCACCGCTTCCGTTTAAAAAGCTCAAAAAGATAATGGCTCACTGGCAGAATGAGCTCTACAACTGTGGCTGGAACAGTCTGTTCTGGGACAATCATGACCTGCCGCGTATCGTGTCAAGATGGGGCAATGACAGGGAGTACAGAGTGGAATCTGCAAAGATGCTTGCTATATTGCTGCATGGCATGCAGGGTACACCATACATCTATCAGGGCGAGGAGCTGGGCATGACAAATGTACAGTATGATATCGAGGATTATAAGGACTGTGAGATCATAAACATGTACCATGAGCGCCTTGAAAAAGGATACTCAAAGGATGAAATCATGAAGTCCATTTACGCAAAGGGCCGTGACAATGCAAGGACACCTATGCAGTGGGATGACTCGGCAAATGCCGGCTTCACCACAGGAACACCTTGGATAAAGGTAAATGACAATTACGACAAAATAAATGCCAAATCACAGGTGGATGACCCTGATTCAATCTTTAGCTGCTACAAGAAGCTTGTTCAGCTGAGAAAGGATTATCCGGTATTTGTTGATGGTAAATTCACACTTTTACTTGAGGATGATGAGAATATTTTTGCATACAGCAGAAAGAATGAAGAAAAAACCATGATTGTTGTGTGTAATTTCTTTGACAAGGAGATACCAATGCCGCTTGCAAAGGAGTGTGAGGGCATGGAGGTGCTGATTTCAAATTATAAGGATACCTCTGATATGTCAGTGCTCAGACCTTATGAGGCCAGGATGTATATACGATAGATAAAATTGATACCGCTTGTTTTTATAAAGGTGTTTTATAAAAGCAGGCGGTATTATTGTATTTTTTAAGGATAATGTATATAATAAGTTACCGAAAAAATTCAATGGACGATGAAAGGAACCAATTCCATGTTTGATATAATAATAATAGGCAGTGGTCCGGCAGGACTGTCTGCAGCAATATATGCAAAGAGAGCCAATCTGAATGTGGCAGTAGCAGAAAAAGAATACGAGGGGACAGGCCAGATAGCCGAGAGCGGAAATGTGAACAACTATCTGGGGTTTCCAAACATAAACGGATACGACCTTGGAGAAAAATTCAGGGAGCATGCAGTGTCTCTTGATGTAGAATTTATCGAAAAAGAAGCAGTGCAGATAGAAGCAGTGCAAAACGGTGAGAAAGAAGAATCAGTGATATACAGAGTGAAATTCGATGATGACACGATAGCAGAGGCAAGAGCGCTCATCTATACCGCAGGAGCATATCCGAGAAAGGCAGGAGTGCCGGGAGAGGATGAGTATACCGGAAAGGGAGTATCTTACTGTGCAATCTGTGACGGAGCATTCTATAAAGGAAAGACAGCCGCAGTGCTGGGCGGCGGAGATACCGCTTTGGATGATGCATTATATCTGTCCGATATATGTGAGAAGGTCTATCTGGTTCACAGAAGAGACAGCTTCCGCGGTGCACAGAGCACAGTTGGGCTCTTAAAGCAGAAAGAAAATGTAGAGCTTGTCCTAAACGAAACAGTGACAGAAATATATGGAGAAAAAAAGCCAACAGGCATAAAGCTTAAAAGTGGCAGGACACTGGCTGTAGACGGAGTATTCGTGGCATATGGCTCAGTACCGCAGTCAGAGCTTATAAAGAATCTGGTGCAGCTCGATGAGAGAGGATATGTAGTGGCAGATGAGGACGGCATCACATATGCTGCAACAAAAAATGGTGACCATGATAGAAGCGTCCAGCCGGGACTGTATGTGGCGGGAGATGTCCGTACCAAGACACTGCGTCAGGTGGTAACCGCAGTATCTGACGGCGCAAATGCCGCAACGACAGCCGCAGAGTATTTAAGGGACATTAATGGCTATAAACAAAATATATAACCACGCACAAATAATTTGTATAACTGATAGCATTGACTTTCAACACACACGTTTGTATAATAATCTCATCAATTCCTAGTAACACAATAGACTATGTAAGAATTAACGAGAAGAAGAAAACAATGAGATTTAATACAAGCTTACTTCATGCCGGCGTGACAAAAGAGACAAATGGCTCTACACTGCCACCGGTATATCAGACAAGCGCCTTCGAGCAGGAGAGCGCGGCAGATCTGGAAAAAATATTTGAAAACAAGGCTCCGGGCTACTGTTACACAAGAGTTGCCAATCCTACGATTACAGCTTTTGAGAACAGAATAACAAAGCTCGAGGGAGGAATAGCATCGGTGGCATGCGCATCAGGCATGGCGGCACTGATGAATACCTTCTTAAATATACTAAGCAGTGGAGATGAGCTCATCTCAAGCGCAAGCCTCTACGGTGGCACAATAGATTTGTTCCATGATCTTGAGGCCTTCGGCATCACAACCAGATATGTCGAGAACAACAACTGGCAACAGATAGAGGACAGCATCAATGAGCATACCAGACTGATTTTTGCAGAGACTATCGGTAATCCCTGTCTGGATGTCACAGATATTGAGAAGCTTGCAGAGATAGCACACGCACATGATATACCGCTTGTAGTTGACAATACCACATCGACAGCTTACCTGATACAGGTTTTAAAGCATGGAGCCGATATCGTGGTCAATTCGTCTTCCAAATATATCAATGGAAGCAGCAATGCAATCAGTGGTATTCTGACAGACTCAGGTAAGTTCAAATGGGACAAGAACAGATATCCGGGTTTTGCAGATTATGTGAAGTATGGACCTATGGCATTTGTCGCAAAGCTGAGAAACAGTCTTTTCAGAAATATGGGTGCCTGTTTAGCTCCGGTGAATGCATACTTAAATATTATAGGACTTGAGACACTCGGTCTTAGAATGGAAAGAGAATGCTCTAATGCACTCGAGCTTGCGTCGTGGATAGAAAACAATTATCCTGACATAAAGGTTAATTATCCGGGGCTTTGTAGCAGCAAATGGCATGAAATAGCAAAAAAACAGCTCACAAACGGCTATGGAGCAATCCTTACAATCAGGGTTGGCAGCAAGGAAAAGGCATTTAAATTTATAGACAGCCTGACGATTCCATACACACTCAGCAATATCGGAGATACAAAGACACTGGTCATTCATCCGGGCTCCACAATCAGTCTTCACAGCACAGATAAGCAGAAGGAGGATGCAGGAGTATTTGAGGATCTTATAAGAGTCAGCGTGGGTATCGAGGATATAGATGACCTCAAGGAGGATTTTGCACAGGCTTTTGCAAATATAGCTGATTAAGCCATCACAATAAGGTATCAATGTGTATGCAAATGAGAGCGTGCATATGCATTTACATATAAAACAAAACATTAACATATTTACACAGTAAGGAGACTAAAAATGGCGGAGAAAGTTGATTACGCGGCCCTAAAAAAGGGCGGATTCATGAGACAGAAGCAAAAGGGCTGTTTCTCGCTTAGAATTGCGGTTGTAGGAGGAAATCTTACAGCAGAAAATATCAAAACAGTAGCAGAGGTTGCTGAGAAATACGGACACGGATATGTTCATATGACATCGCGTCAGGGTATTGAGATTCCTTTTATCAAGGTTGAGGATATAAATGTGGTAAAAGAGGAATTAGCAAAGGGCGGTGTAGGAACAGGTGTCTGCGGACCGAGAGTACGTACTATCACAGCGTGTCAGGGCTCAGAAATCTGTCCTAGCGGATGTATCGATACATACACTCTGGCTAAGGAACTTGATGAAAGATACTTCGGAAGAGAGCTTCCTCACAAGTTCAAGTTTGGTGTCACAGGCTGTCAGAACAACTGCTTAAAGGCTGAGGAAAACGATGTCGGAATCAAGGGCGGCATGACAGTAGAGTGCAGCCATGACGATTGTATCCAGTGTGGTGTATGTGTGAAGGCATGCCGCGAGGGTGCACTTAGCATGGAGGATGGCAGGATTGTCATCGACAGAGACAAATGTAACAACTGTGCGCGCTGCGTAAAGAGCTGTCCGACAGATGCATGGAAGGGAACTCCTGGATATATAGTATCGTTTGGAGGACTTTTCGGAAACCACATCTATAAAGGAGAGCAGCTAGTTCCGATTATCCGCGACAAGGAAACTCTTTTCAGAGTGACAGATGCAGCAATTAGTTTCTTCGAGAAGCATGCAAACGGTGGTGAGCGTTTCAGACTTACTCTTCAGAGAGTGGGCGAGGAAGAGTTCAAAAAAGAGATTCAGGCAGCATACGAGGGTAAATAATCCCCATGTATAGCAGGAAATATCCGGCATACATAAACAACAACGGTTAAGGCAATAATATAATAAATATGAGTATAGGAAGGGAGATGCAAAATGGCAGATATAGCATTCGACGATCAGGTAGATATTACTGACAAGGTTTGCCCTCTTACATTTGTAAAGGCAAAGGTAGCAATAGAGGAATTAGATGACGGTGAGGTGCTTGCAATCCGTATGAATGATGGAGAGCCGGTACAGAATGTTCCAAGAAGCATGAAGGAAGAGGGACACAAGATACTTAAGCTCGAGGACAATGAGGATGGAACATACACTCTTTACGTCAGAAAGGTTGAGGACTAATCATGGCAGCAAGAATTTCAAAGGCTGATTTCGATGAAAAAGTATTAAAAAGCAAGCTTCCGGTAATTGTTGATTTTTACTCGGATTCATGTGTGGCCTGCAAGAAGCTGGCACCGGTTCTCGGAGATATCGAGGATGATTATGAGGATAAGCTTCACGTATACAAGGTCAACACAAACTTTGACGGAGAGCTCGCTGATGAGTATGAGGTGACTGCGAATCCGACACTGCTTTTTGTAAAAGACGCAGAGGTCTTAGACAGAAAAGTCGGCGCACAAAAGCCTGCCGATTTGAAGGCGTGGGTTGAAGCATTATTATAGTTTTTAGATTATTATATAAAGCAGTCTGATACAGGATAATAACACTTACAGATACCACAATCTGTGACACAGGAGGAAATAAAATGACTATCACAGTAGCAGGAGAGAAGAAAGAATATAAGGATGGACTTACATTACCGGAGCTTATCGAGCTTGAGAATGTAGATATGCCTGAGTATGTAACAGTTTCAATAAATGAGGAATTTGTTGCCACAGAGGATAAGCCAAAGACAGTGCTTAAGGATGGCGACAATGTAGAGTTCCTTTACTTCATGGGAGGTGGATGCTAATGGCAATGACTGATGAGCAGATCGAGCGCTATTCACGCCACATTATCCTTAATGAGGTGGGCGTTAAAGGTCAGAAGAAATTATTAAAGGGCAAGGTGCTTATTATCGGTGCCGGCGGACTTGGAGCTCCGGCAGCCATGTATCTTGCAGCAGCAGGAGTTGGTACAATCGGTATTGTGGATGCGGATGAGGTAGATTTATCCAACCTGCAGAGACAGATTATCCACGGAACAGCCGATGTGGGAAAAGCCAAAGTAAAGTCAGCAAAAGAGACAATGAACGCCATGAACCCGGATGTTCAGGTCAATACATACCGTATGTTTGTAGATGCGTCAAACATCAGAGAGCTTATCAGGGATTATGATTTCATCATTGATGGAACTGACAATTTCCCGGCAAAGTTCTTAATCAACGATGCATGTGTGCTTGAGAAAAAGCCGTTTTCACATGCAGGAATCATCCGTTTCAAGGGTCAGCTCATGACATATGTGCCGGGAGAGGGACCTTGCTACAGATGTGTATTCAAGAATCCGCCACCAAAGGATGCAGTGCCTACATGTAAGCAGGCAGGCGTTATCGGAGCTATGGGCGGAGTAATCGGTTCGCTTCAGGCTATGGAGGCTATCAAGTATTTAATCGGTGTTGGAGAGCTGCTCACAGGATATCTGCTTACATATGATGCACTCACCATGGAGTTCCACAAGATTAAGCTTCCAAAGGATACACACAACTGTGCAGTCTGTGGCGACCATCCGACCATTCTCGAGCCAATCGACTACGAGCAGGAGGTCTGCGAGGAGACAGCGGGCAGATTTGATGCACCTCGTACACAGGAATAAAAAGACAGTAAGGAAAGGAACGATATGAGTATTATAAGAATGAAATATCCGTTTCTGGATGAAATAGCAAAATATGCTAAAGAGCATCTGCCGGAGGAGGCGTGTGGTCTGATAGCAGGCAGTGAGGACGAAAACGGTCGTCTCATCACAAAGGTATATTACCTGACGAATACAGACCATGCCGAGGACCATTTCACAATGAATCCAAAGGAGCAGCTGGCAGCCATAAAGGACATGAGAGCAAACGGCCTTAAGCCGCTTGGCAACTGGCATTCACATCCGTCTAGCCCTTCAAGGCCAGGATATAAAGCTTGCATACGATCCAAATGCGAGCTACATGATAATGTCGCTTATGGCAGAAAATCCTGTAATCAACTCGTTTCATATCGAGGGTGGACAGGTCACGAAAGAGGATTTACGAATATATTCTGATGAATATTACTTCTAAATCATATGTTAATGTTTTGAGTCGCAGCGAAAGCTGCAAAGAAAAGTCAGCTTCATCGAAGATGGCTTTTCTTTTTTAGAGAAAGATGTTATTATAGCATGTATATTTAATAAAACGAAAGAGCGTTCGAAAATGAAATTAAAAACGAAGGAACTTACAACATGTGCACTTTTTGCGGCACTTATAGCAGTTGGAGCATTTATCAAGATTGATATTCCGCTTCCTATGTACACCATGCATTTTACATTACAGTGGTTTTTTGTGCTGATGGCGGGATTTTTGCTCGGGGCAAAGCTGGCACCGATTAGCGTGATAGTGTATCTGTGCATAGGACTGGTGGGAGTGCCTGTATTTGCAGCAGGCGGTGGTCCTACATACATTTTAAGACCGGGATTTGGATTCCTATTAGGCTTTATGCTTGCAGCATTTTTAATCGGAGCTATCACAGAAAAGCTTAAAAAGACCAATGCGTTTACACTCATTCTTCCGGCAACGGTCGGACTGGTGGCATATTATACAGTTGGAGCGATATACTTTTACTGCATGAAGAATTTCTATGCGGCAACACCTGTCAGCTGGGGCATAGTAATAGTGGATTACTGTCTGATAACTGTTGCACCGGACTTTATATTATGCGTATCGGCAGCAGTGTTTTCAGCCAAACTTCATCCTGTTTTTGCAGGAATATTAAACGGTTACAGTGTGAAGAATAAGGTGGAAAATAAAGCATAAAGAGTATAATAAAGTATAAAATAAGGCATGAAATAATGTATAAAATAAAGTATGGATATGGTATTACAGGGAGATAAAAATGGCGTATTTTCCGATGTTTGTGAATATGACGGAAAGAAAGTGTCTGATCGTCGGCGGTGGAAATGTGGCGTACCGCAAGGTGATCGTAATGCTGGATTTTGGCGCAAAGGTCACGGTTGTGGCAGAGAATATATGTGATGAGCTGAGAAAGCTTACAATTGATGATATAGCAAGCGAGGATAAAACGGGCTCATATACGGCAAATAAAGAAAACAATCAGACGGATTCGGATGCAGCAGATAGAATTACATTCATAAAGAGAAGGTTTGAACGAAAAGACTGTGACGGCATGGAAATGGTTATAGCTGCCACTGATGACAGTGCTTTAAATCATGAGATTGCAGAGTATTGCAAAGCTAATGGCATCATGGTAAATGCGGTCGATCAGAAGGCTGATTGCAGCTTTATTTTTCCGTCATACATAAAGGAAAAGAATCTTGTTGCGGCATTTTCGAGCGGAGGAAACAGCCCTGTGCTGACTCAGTATCTGAAAGGCAAAGAGCAGGAGATTCTTACTCCGTTTCTTGGTGAGCTGAATGAATACATGGGACAGATCCGCGAAAAAGTAATAGCGCAATATGACACGGAAGCCGAGAGAAAGCGTATATTTAAAGAAATATTGTGTGCAGCTATTGATAATGGAAGAATTCCGGAAATATAGTTTAAAGTATGGTATTACAGATTTTAAGTTGTTGTTAATTTATAAATTATAAATGGAAAATGACATGATCAGTAGGAGAGTAAAATGAGGTATTTAATAGGAACGAGAGGCTCAAAGCTTGCTCTTGTTCAGACTGATTACGTGATAGATAAGTTAAAAAGAGCATATCCGGATGATGATTTTAAGGCTGTTATCATAAAGACAACAGGCGATTTAGAGCAGAAAAAGGCACTCGATAAGATTGGCTCAAAGGGTATCTTCGTAAAGGAGATAGAGGACGAGCTTTTATCGGGAAAGATTCATATGGCAGTCCATTCCATGAAGGATATGCCTGATGAACCGGCAGCAGGGCTTACATTTGCAAAGGCATGGAAGCGTGAAGATCCAAGGGATGTTTTGGTGCTAAAAAATGCCGCTTCACTGGATGAGCTTCCTCATGGTGCCGTGATAGGAACCGGAAGCAAGCGCAGAAAGTATCAGCTTTTAAAGCTGCGTCCTGACCTTAAGGTGGTTGGCATACGCGGAAATATCGATACGAGGCTTCGTAAGCTATATGATGGTGAAATTATATATGAAGAGATTGCCGATAATACTGTAAATAACAATGAGATAGCTAACGAAAAACAGAATAAGTATAACGAATACAGGCTGGATGGAATCGTACTTGCAGCGGCGGGAATAAAGCGTATCGGAAGAGATTCTGAGATCACACAGTACTTTTCAGAGGATGATATGATTCCGGCTCCGGCACAGGGCACACTGGCGCTTGAGCTACGTGCTGACAATGCTAAGCTGATGGCAAAGCTTGATGCTTTGTCAGATGAGAAAACCAATCTGTGCGCAGGCATTGAGAGAGAATTTTTAAAGCGAATCGGTGGAAACTGTCATCTGCCTGTGGCTGCATACTGTGATATTGTAAGTGAAAAAGACCGCGGTAATGACAGCAACAAAAATAACAGGCTAAAGCTTCTTGCGATGTTTGGCTCGGAGGATGGAAAACAGCTAGCAAGGACAGAGCAGGTATGGGATATGACATCAGACAGAAACGATATTGTGGAGCGTGCGGTGCGCGATATTCGGTATAAATTAGAAATTGACTAAAGTTTATTATATTTAACCTGGTTTTAATTTAAAAACATGCAGCCGATACATCAAGTGGTTCGTTTAAAAATATCAAGTCATAATTTTTAATCATAATAATTCAGTAGAAAAATAATTAGGAAAATCATGAGAGAAAACACAGGAAAAGTAGTATTAGTTGGAGCAGGACCGGGAGATACGGGCCTGCTCACTTTAAAAGGAGAAAAATATATACAACAGGCGGATTGTCTGGTGTATGACAGGCTGTCATCACCAGAGTTTCTTTCAATGGCAAAGGCAGGCTGTGAGCTTATTTATGTGGGCAAGGAAAATCACAAGCATGTCATGAAGCAGGATGCCATAAACGAGCTTTTGTACGAGAAATCAAAATATCATGAGCTTGTAGTCCGTTTAAAGGGCGGAGATCCGTATGTCTTTGGAAGAGGCGGAGAGGAAGCTCTCTACCTGGTAGATAGAAATGTGGAGGTAGAAGTGGTACCGGGTGTCAGTTCGTCGGTTGCAGCGCTTGCGGCTGCAGGAATACCTATCACATACAGAGGTATAGCAAAAGGCTTTCAGGTCATCACTGCGCACAGCAGAAAGGATGAGGAGGCAGATATAGACTATTCCCTTCTTACAGATGAGACAATCACCTGCGTATTTTTGATGGGACTTGCGCATGTAAAAAGCATTGCAGCAGAGCTTATGAAAGCAGGACGAAGATCGGATACTCCGGCAGCAGTGATATCGAACGGCACACTTGCCGCGCAGCGCAAAAGTATAGGAACGCTTGCGGATATCGGAGAAAAAATCGAGGAAGCAAAGCTGACATCACCGGCTATAATCGTTGTGGGAGATGTGGTTTCATTGAATGACAGGCTTGATTTCTTTGAAAAAAGACCGCTGTTTGGAAGAAAAATCATAGTACCGTATATCAAAACAAACGAATTGATAGCAAAATTACAGCAGCTTGGAGCAGACATCACACCGGTTAAGACAGGCATAATAAACCCGATAATAATTCCTAAATTTGCCGATAAGGTAAGATCGGCTGACTGGATAGTTTTTACAAGCAAAAATGGTGTAAGATCATTTTTCTATAATCTGGAGCTGGCAGGGGCTGACATCAGGCTTATAGCAAGTGTAAGGTTTGCAGTGGTGGGAAAAGCTACAGAAAAAGAGCTTGCAAAGCATCACATAAAGGCAGATATTATTCCGGCAGAACAGACCGGAAAAGGACTTGCAGATGCAATGAAATTATGTATGCCGTATGTCTATGGGGAAAGTGATGAGGATATATTTGATTTAGGGAAAAAAAGTACATTGGATTTAAGCAATGGTAATATATCTGATAAAATGTGCAAAGTCTGCATTTTCTCGGCAAAGGAGGCTTCACCTGACCTTGAGGCAGGGCTTAAAGAAATATGTGAATTAGAAAAAATTGATGCATATGTAAATGAGCAGGCATATGAGAGTATTCCTGAAAGCATTGGAAACGTGGTAAGTGAAGCTGTTTTTACAAGCGCATCAAATGTGGAAAGATTTTTTCATATGCTGCCGGAGAATGCATACGTGGAAACAGCATACTCGATAGGTGAAAAAACAACAGCAGCATTAGAGCAGCACAATGTCAGAGAGATACTGCAAGCTGATGACAGCAGCTATGAAGCACTGGTAGATACAATATGTTATAAAGCTTAAGAATTTATGATGATAAAAGTTATATAATCTGAATTTGTCAAAACGCGCCAAATGTAATATACTATATCCAACTGAAACATTAACATAATAAAGGAGAAGCACAATGAAAGAATACAGTATAGGTACAAAGTGTGTACAGGCAGGCTATAAAGCCGGAAACGGAGAGCCGAGACAGATTCCGATTATTCAGTCAACTACATTCAAATATGACACAAGCGAGGACATGGGAAAGCTTTTTGACCTTGAGGCAGAGGGCTATTTCTACAGCAGACTGCAGAATCCGACCTGTGACACGGTAGCAAGAAAAATCGCAGCTATGGAGGGTGGCACTGCTGCCATGCTCACATCATCAGGACAGGCAGCCAATTTCTATGCCATGTTCAACATATGTGAGTGCGGAGACCATATCGTGGCATCATCATCCATCTATGGAGGCACCTTCAACCTCATCGCGGTAACTATGGCAAAGATGGGTATTACAGCTACATTCGTATCTCCTGATGCTACAGAGGAGGAGCTGAATGCAGCATTCAGACCGAACACAAAGCTTATGTTTGGTGAGACTATTGCCAATCCTGCGCTTACGGTGCTTGATATAGAGCTTTTTGCAAAGGTGGCACACGAGCACGGAGTACCGCTTATAGTGGACAATACCTTTCCGACACCTGTAAATTGCAGACCAATTGAGTGGGGCGCAGATATTGTCACACACTCTACCACAAAGTACATGGACGGACACGGAGCCACACTCGGCGGAGCAATCGTAGACAGCGGCAAATTCGACTGGATGGCACATGCGGATAAATATCCGGGACTGTGCACACCTGACGACAGCTATCATGGCATCACATATGCAGAGAAATTCGGCAAGGAAGGTGCGTTCATCACCAAATGTACAGCACAGCTTATGCGCGATTTTGGTTCTGTGCAGTCACCACAGAATGCATTCATCTTAAACCTTGGTCTGGAATCCCTGCATGTACGTATGCCGAAGCATGTAGAGAACGGACAGGCAGTTGCAGAATTCCTGGAAGCACATCCAAAGGTAGCATATGTGAATTATTCCGGACTTTCGTCTGATAAATATTATGAAAGAGCACAGAAATATCTTCCAAACGGAGGATGCGGTGTTGTATCTTTCGGATTAAAAGGTGGAAGAGAAGCAGCGTCTACATTTATGAAGACATTAAAGCTTGGTGCGATCGAGACGCATGTAGCAGATGCAAGAACCTGTTGTCTGAATCCGGCAACGTCTACACACAGACAGATGACGGATGAACAGTTAAAAGAGGCAGGAGTACCGGCTGAACTGATTCGTATCAGTCTTGGTCTGGAAGATAAAGAGGATCTGATTGCAGATATTTCGAATGCGTTGGATGCAATCTAAGGTAGAATTGAAAGAGT
>ERZ1106952.639-NODE-639-length-14313-cov-4.818839_pt1 | contig 14313 bp, 13 predicted proteins | sample MGYA00403677_ERZ1106952 | MGnify/ENA primary metagenome ERZ1106952 (study PRJEB35170, sample SAMEA104062415) | human gut metagenome | biome: human gut; feature: human-associated habitat; material: faeces | place: Denmark | collected 2012-05-14 ...
AAGTCTTTGAACAATTTTCAAATGTTTCATACTTCTTCCTTATTAAGTAAATATATAGATATATTAAATAGATTAGGCCAAGATAGTGGAATAAGATTTACATATGACACAAATGTAAAAGAAATAAAAAGAAATATAGCTGATGAAGAACATTATAATGTGCTATATGGGCGAGGTACAAGTTTACCTACAACTGATGAAACCGGAGAAGAAACAGGGGGATATACAAGGTTGATTGATTTTGCTGATGTGGTTTGGTCCATAGCAAATGGAAATCCATGTAACAAGCCTTCTGGTCAAAAATATATTGAGGATTTGGATTCTATAGGAAAATATGGCAGATTAGAAGGTATCTATGAGAATAAAGATATAGCAGATACAGCCGAGCTATTACAAGCAACATATAACAAACTACAAGAAACAAAAGAACCTAAAGTAAGCTATGAAGCTGATGTTGAGGACATACAGGATATAGAAGGATATGAACATTATAGTTACAAACTAGGTGATACAGTAATAATATTAGATGATGACTACGACATAGATTTTGAAAGTAGAATTATACAAGAAAAACAAAGTATTAAGGATAAAACTAGAATAATTACAATGGGTTATATATTACCTAGCATGAGTGATACAAATTCAGAAAATGCTACAGTGGGGGATAATTCTAGTTCTTCTGATAAAGATGATGTAGTAAAAGATGAAGATTTCCCTAATACATTACCAGATCCTCCAATATTAACTGTAGAAAGAGAAGGATTTGCAAGTGTATCTTTGGTATGGACTTATGAAAGTAAAACATATTACATATATGAAATATATGCTAGCCAATTAGAAAATTTTAACCCTACGCAAGATAATTTAATTTTTAAAGGACATGCAAGTGCATTTTTGCACCAAGTAAACTTTAATGAAACTTGGTATTATAGAGCAAGATGTACTAATACGCATGGACAAAGTACAGTATTTTCCAAGCAAGTAAGCGCTACAACTTATAAAATCCAAGATGGGACAGAAATATTTGAAAATGCTGCAATTAAAGAAGCATTAATAGAAAGTTTAAATGCAGACAAAATAAACGCTGGTAAAGTTAAAGGAACTTACATAGATGCTAGAAATCTTACTGTAACAGATGGAAACGGAGATACAACATTAGAAGTAAGTTCCGATGGGGAAATAAGCATCAAAGAAGGATTAATACAATTAAATCAAGATGGAATAGCAGTAAACCACACCAACCAAGAGAATACAGAAATTGCTAAGACAGTAATGGATGAAGAAGGATTTCGTATATTAGATAGAAATGGAAATGAATTAGCAGATATAGGTTCTCAAGGATCACACTTTGCAAATTTATCTGTAGATGGTGATTTTAGGCACTATCCTACAGCACAAATTATAGACCGACAACCTAATTGGAACGCAAATTATTATGTGGCAAAAATTGCAACTGGAGATGGCACAGGCAGGGATGAAGTAAATAAGGCAGATAGTCTTCAGACTGTACTGAGAACTTTAAAAGAAAATGGTTGTATGTTTTTTAACGCAATATTCATTAATTTGGAAGAAGGAGTAAGAATTAGAGAAAAAATCATATTGCAAGATTTCTACGGAACATTACTTCAGATAAATTTAGGTAAAGATGCAGTACTAAGATTAAAAGAGGGAAGTGTTTTAGAGGATAATCATTGTAGAATACAATTTTACGGAGATACAGATATAGATATACTAGGCGATGATATAACATCTGAAAAAATAAACAAGTTACCATGCATAGAAGTGGAGGATGATAATGGACTAAGACTTGCAAGTTGTTCTTATGTTCAATTCGGCTGGATAAGACTAAGAGGAAAAGATAATAACAGCTATTTTGCAAATCTATACACAGGAGCTAATTTACATGTGATGTGCTGTGATATTTCAAACGTGAAAGCTACAGCCTATGTAGACTCTACGTCTAGGTTTACGATATCTTATTGTAGAGGGAATATAGAAAAATTAGCTTATGCAGTAGGTGGAGGCATGATATCGAAATCTATTCAAGTTCCAAAGCATACCAATAATAGTGAGGTATATTATCCAGCAGTTGACCTATCTGATGGGGTAGCAGGGCAACTTATACAGTATGACACTATGTTCCAAGATACCTATAGTAATGACCCAGATACCAGCACAATGAGAATCTTTCCTACAGTTAAACAATTCTCAGAAAGAGAAGGAGAAGGAAACGAAGATACAGCCAATCTTGTAAACCTTGTTGGTCAAGGTAAATTCAGAGAAGGCTATAAATCATTACATGGTTATGGTATATTTGAACAATTCGGAGGAGATACATCAGATACAGCAAAAAGTGAATCTCTACAAGAATTTTGTGAAAGTAGAGAAAATTATAATATATATCTTAGAATGACAAGGGTAGATAATAATACAAATGCAGTAGTACCAAGAGTTAGATTTAAATTGAGCAACGGAGAATATACGGGAGAATATACGGCATACTATAAGTTAGACCCTCTAACATCTCCATTAGTCGGTGACGGTTCTGGGGCACAAGTAACAGACTATAGTCCTACAGAAGATAGAAAATTACCAAAAGAACTAGCTGATAAAATAGCTAAATTTGGTGTTTATTCTATAGAATTTCAATCAGACCTTATAAAGGACTACTTAGTTGTTGATGCTGTAAAACTTGTAATAAGAGGAAATAGTAGAAGTGATAGTGGAGAAGATACAACTGAAGTTAAAGCAATTGGTAAAATATTAGCCAATGCACTTAATGTTAGGGCAACACCAGGTACAAATGGAGAATATGTAGGATTATTAGCCCATGGAGATACAGTAGAAATAGTAGAAGTAGACAGTTCAACTGGTTGGTACAAGATAAAATGGGAAAATGGATATGCTTATATAACAAATAAATCTGAATATGTAGAAATAATTAGTGGTGACCCTAATGGAACAACTACAGTACAAAAGGTAGAAGTATTAGCAGATAATCTTAATGTAAGAAGTGGGGCTGGTACAGGTTATAGTTCTATCGGTATTGTCCCAAAAGGATTTACAGCCGATATTATTGAAACAGACCCAAATACAGGTTGGTATAAAATAAAATACAACGGTGATTATGGATGGGTAACAAATAACACACAATATGTAAAAGTAGTAACTGGTACAACTACAGTAGTAAAAGAATTATATAATGGTGCAAAGGTCGCAGAATTTGCAGAAAGTTATTATAATGCAAGAAATAATTATACATCTGCGAAATCTTGGGATAATGGATTTACTTACGGAGAAACTACTCCATGTAATAGTAATGCTAGTGGTTCTCAAACATCTTCATACAGCATATGGGAGAAATCAACCAAAGGAAACTATTGGAAGATGATTGATGATTCAACATTAATGATATTATGTTTACAAGGATACGCCTACAGCGAATCTCCATATGCTAGTTTAACTAAATTCAACACTTACCATAATAACAGATTACAGGTTAATAGTAGTTATGATGGAGCTATAACTCCTACAATAAGTGGTAGTCTTGCTAGGACAGCAGCTGAAATAGCTCAATATTTTTATAGTTTAGGTCAAGTGATTACTCTTAAAGATGATTATAGTAACTTACAAAAAGGAGACCTTATCTTCTATGCTAGAAAAACATCTAGTGGTGCGTATGAACGTCCTAGCAGATGGAAATATATATCTCATTGTGCTATATGTATCGGACAAGATTCTAATGGAAATGCACAAATGATAGATGCACAAAGCAATCCAGGTGAAAAACATTCTGATGGATGGTATACTGGATTGAAAAAAGACCTTGTTAAAAATCAAAAACCAGAAACTATAGTATTAGTAGCTAGACCAAGTAGTAAGGTTACAAGTGGAGGTAGTACAAGTGGTGGAACAACTCCAGGAGGTACTACTGGCGGTAATACATCAACTACTACTTCAAAAATTAGGGAAATTATATGTGCAACTGCTATGAAAATCGTTGGAATGCACAACAATAGACAAGCTAACTATAGTCAGTATTGGAGAACTACAGACTTAGATAGCCTCGTTACAATAAAAGGTAGAACAGAAACAGTATTAGGTACTACATATACTCAACCAAGTTGGGTTAAAATAGGTGTAACATACGGTTTTGACTGTAGCTCGACTGTAGGTTGTTGTTATGACCAAGCTGGAATAAGCTACATGAAAGGATTAAGTTGTGCAGCAGGAACACTTCAATCAACTGCAAAAAGTCATGGAGCAAAATTCTGGAGATATGCAGATAGTGGACTTTCTCAATGTAAGCCAGGAGATATTGTTATGTATGCAAATAATGGATATACTGTAACAACTAGCAATATGGCAACAGTAAGAACGCATCATACTGCAATTTATATGGGAGACGGTTATATAGCAGAGGCGAGTGGATATAATACTGGAATTCAGTACCACAAAAGAACATTTAATAACCAATGTTTCTTCATACGACTTCCGGAATTAACTACAGCAGATAGTTCTTCATCTCCTTCAGTAATAGTAAAAGAGGAGTATACGAATTGTTTTAACGAGAGAGGAACAATTGATGGAAAATCTTATATCTACAGATTACATGATGCTAGATGTACTTGTTATAGTGCAAGTGAAAGTAATACATCTGGAGCAAGTGGACTTGGTACACACATGGGAAAAACAGTAGCAAGTCTAAATATTCCTTATGGCACAAAAATTTATGTGCCAGCTCTAAAAGGTCAAACTTGGACTAATGCTAATGGTAGCAAAGTCACATTAGATGGGGTGTTTACAGTCACAGATACAGGACTGGGGATGTTTGATTTTGATATTGTAGCAGGTAGTACAAGTAGCGCTTGTTATTCTAACTATGCAAATCCCACAAGAATGGAAGTATATGTATTAGAATGGGGAACAAGTAGTAAGAATACTTGGAGTTACACAGACAGTTATAAATGGGCTTACAACAATGGAGTTTTAAGTAGATATAAATCAGCTTTCAAAAATTACATCAGTAACGGTGGAGTTTTGATGAATTGTTTGAAATTCTACAATGACGATGCAAATATACGAAGTAGCACATATTGGAGTGTATTAAACAGTTAGAAAGGAGTGAAACGCTTGAGAGATTATGATATAGAGAGTGATTTAAAGCAGGAAAAATTTCAACATCTAAAATTAGTTCAAGGTGATAGAGGGAATAAAATAAAAATAAATGTGTATGAAGATGGGCAACCAGTTAATTTGGCTGGTTGCTCTGTTACTGCAAAATACAAAAGAGCAGATGGAAAGGTAGTAGACGGAACAGTAGAAAATAAAACAGATAATTATTTTTATGCAGTAATGGACAACAACATAACGAAAGTAGCAGGAACTTTAAAAATGCTATTCAATATTGAAAATGGAGATGTGAAAGTTAGCACTTTCCTATTGTTGGCAGATGTAAGAGAAGGCATAGGAGAAAATACAGGAAGCTCAGGAGGGGATACAGAAGTGACAGTAGATCTAAACGATTACCAAAAGAAAACGGACAATGGATTAGAAACAAAAAATAAATACATTGTTGGAGCTATTAATGAGGTAAATTCGCAATGTAAAGATATTGCGAAACAAGTTGAGAATGTCGGTCAACCTACTCAACAGCAAATCAATACTGCAATAGACAAAGCTATAGAAGAAGGGAGATTAACTGGTAGTGGAGGTATAAATTCTACTGCTAAAACTTTATTAGAAACTATATTAAAAAATGCAATTTATACAACAGACCAAAGTGCTAATATTACTGCATTAATGTCAACAGGAATGGAAGGAAATTTAATAGATTTTAATGCTAGTGGATTAAACGATGAAAATACAAGTCATACTATGCCAGATTCGGCTCAAACAAATAGTGAACATCATGTTACACCTTATATTCCTGTTGATACAACTCAAACGTATTATACAAATTTAACATCTAAAGTAGATGCCGAGGGAACTATTAGCGAATGGAATCAAAAAATATATTTCTATAATTCTGAAAAACAATATATTACTGTGAGAAAATATGATTTAAATAAATTGCCTACAGTAAAAATCAAAGTTGATTTTCCAGAGAATACTGCATATGTAAGAGTATATTTCCATACAGGATACACAGCAATTAAACCATATTTTGGGTTAGACTCTAATAATATAACAGTTTAGGGAGGTATTTTATATGACTTTTTATAATGGGAAAGGTGAAAATATTAATATAGATTCATATTTTGAAGAAAAAAGAATTAATCTTATAGATAAGAATAAGAGTATTGAAAATAAGTTATATCAATCAAATGGAAGTTTATCTAGTGCAGAAGGAATAAATCTTACTGATTTTATAGAAATTGATAATTCTAAAATTTATTATACTAATTGTTATATAAATTCTACATTAGGATGGCAACAAAAAATAACAGAATTTGATGAATCTAAAAAATTTATATCTAATGCACAAATTAATGAAATAAAGGGATATGGTAAAATAATTCCATCTTCTAATTGTAAATATATTAGAATATCCTATGCTAATACTATTGATCCATGTTTAGTTTTAGAAAAATATGGAACAAATTTTGATACATTTATTAATTTATATGAGTTAGATATAAAAAATGCTTATAAAGAGGGATTTATTAATAATACATTATTAGGAATCGAAAAAAATTTTTTAAAAGAATTACAAAGGATGTCTAGTAAATTATACGGTAAAAAAGCAGTGCAGATTGGTGATAGTAATACACAATATATGGACACAAAATGGATAAACTTTTTAAAAGAAGACAGAGGATTAATTTTAACAAGTATGGGAACAGCAGGAGCAATGTGGGAAGTACCTGCTGGAGAAGATTCTACAACAACTGAAAATACATCCGCAGTAGGAAAAGTAAACCAGTTAATTGCTAATGCAGATTCTAATACTAAATTATGCACCGACTATGATATTATTATAATAATGATGGGGACTAATTGTGGTTCAGAAGGGGAAACAACAGATACTTCTTCTACAGTGACCACAATGTGTGGTGCCATAAGATATTGTTTAGAAAAATTATGTTATTATTATAGAAAAAGTGCTATAGGGGTAATATTACCTGCTCAAAGAGATGAAGGTAACTTATGGCAAGAGCCAAGAAATGAAAAAATAAAAAGTATTTGTGCAGAATATAGTATTCCAGTTTTTGATTTATATCACGCAGGTAGACTAGTTGAGGCTGGAAAAATACCGGATGGCAATACTTTCAGTTTTAACGACGGATTACATTTTGGAGATAATGGACAAATACACTTTTTCAGAATAATTAGTGCTTGGTTGGAAACAATCTAAATACGCAATTTAAAAATATTGTGTACATTTACACACACTTACACACCTTAATACATATTAACATATAACAATGCGTGTTGCCAAAAGGCCATAAATAACTTACACTTCAAACAAAGGGGTGTAAGTATATGGCTTTAAAAAGAGTAAATGTAACAATGCAAGAAGAACTGTATGAAGAATTTTATAAATATGCCTGTAGGAAAGGAATAAGTTTATCGCCTTTTTTACAAGCTAAGATGAGAGAATTTATAGAAGAAGAAAAAGAATTTGAAGAATTTAAAAAGCTAAAAAAAGAAGGTAAATTAAAAGATCTAATAGACACTGAATAAGTGTCTGTTTTTTATTAAGGAGGAATAATATGGATAAATTCCTAAATGATGATTATTTATGCGAAATATATAAAGGGTCTAGTTTTTTTGAAAATGGAATATATGTGTATTATGATAATGCTAAAGGGATTGATAAGAACTTAATACATCCATGTGGGTGGGATTTTATAAGTTTTAATAATTTAAATGAAGAGTATCCAAATTATAGTATATACAATTATATATTTAGAATAGAAGACATATCTAATGGCGTATATTCTCCGCATCCATTAGAAGATTTAACACTAGAAGAAATTTTAGAAATAGTAGGTAAAGATGGGTGGAGTTTTGATAAAAACAACGAATGGATAGTTGCAGACGAATAAAAGAGTTTGAATTTAATTCGCAATAATGTGTATAAAGATGTGCGTACAACTTCAAACCATTGAAAATACTTAATCAAAAGGGTAAATAGATACCGTAAACGAAATAAAAATATTGCGCAATAAAAAGGACTGTAGAAATACAGTCCTTTTATTATAGAAAGGAGAATTTAACATGAAAATTAACATAAAAACTCCAGAGGGAATTACAATAGAACAAGAAGAAATAGAGGCTTATATAAAACATGTAAGAAAAAATAATCCAAATAGAGAGATAGAATATCTTAATATAACATTAGATAAATTAGGATACGTTGATCTAGAATATAAATTAGCACCAGTCGAATTTGAAAGAGTGAGACGAATTACAGGTTATTTAACAGGTGATACAAGAACCTGGAATAATGCGAAACAAGCAGAATTAAGGGATAGAAAAAAACATTTATAGGAGGGGCATATGGATACAGAAGTTATTGTTGCTATAATAGCATTTGTTGGAACTTTGATTGGTTCCTATTTTGCAAATAGTAAAACCACAGCGGTAATGCAAGAGCAAATCAAAGGGATAAAAGAGGATATAAATACACTATCGGATAGAGTTGATAAACACAATAATTTAGTTGAGCGCATGGCAAAAGCTGAAGAAGGCTTAAAAGATGTACATTATAGAATAAACGAAATAGGAGGAAATTAAATGTTAGATTTAAATGTATTAGGTAATTATATAGTGTTGTTAGTTGTAGGTATTTGCTTATGCGTTGGGTACGTAATAAAAGTTAGTTTTACAAAAATAGATAATAAATATATACCATGCATAATGGCAATACTTGGATGTGTTTTAAATGTTTGGATAGCAGGAGGTATAAATCCAGAAATAATTTTAGGTGGTATGTTATCAGGACTTGCATCAACTGGATTACATCAAACTTTTAAAAATTTAATAAGGGGTGAAAAAAATGAGTAAATATTTAGTAGCAATCGATGCAGGACATGGAATGTGTACACCAGGTAAGCGTTCTGTAAAATTGTCTTCTGATTTGTATATTAATGGAGTTTTAGTTAGAAAAAAAGGTGAAGTAATTAAAGAAAATGAATGGAATAGAGCAGTATCTGAATATTTAGCAAAAGCATTAACTAGATGTAGAATTGGCTATATGTATACTGCTGATATGACAGGAAAAACAGATGTACCTCTAGCAACTAGATCATATAGAGCAAATAAAGCAGGTGCAGATATATTAATTTCTAACCACTATAATGCAGCTGGAACAGCAACTGTTTGGCAAACAAAAGTTAAAGGATTACTTGTTTTACGTACTAAAAATTGTTCTTCAAAATCTATAACATTGGGAAAATTAGCAGTAAAACATTTAACAGCAGATATAGATTATGAGTATAATTACGGCTTGATGCGCGATGTAGATATGAGTGGATTTACACTAGCGATTTTAAGACAAACAAATATGCCTGCCATATTAATTGAATATGGATTTATGGATTATGAAAAAGAAGCAAAACTTATGTTAAATCCATCACATCAAAAGAAATGTGCAGAAGCAGTTTGTAAAGCAATTTGTGAGTATTTTGGTATAAAATATATTTTGCCAAATATTAAAGAAGAAAATAAAACACTATATGTTAAGATAAAAGAAGATATAAATATGCATAGTCGCCCAGACTTTACAAAAGAAAGCACAATAGGTATTGTAACTGCTGGTGGAGTTTATACAGTTATAGAAGAAGTAAAACGTTCTGATACTAATATGTATAGATTAAAATCAGGAGTATATATAACAGCATCTCCTAAATATGTAGAAATATTCAAGAAATAATGAGCCGATATGAGCTAATATGTATAAATATACTAATATAAGTTTATACTTCTAAAAAAGGAGGTATACGCATGTTACTTAGATTAGGATATTTTATATTAGGAGCATTATTAGCAACAGCTATAGTACCATTATTATTAGTAGGCTAAGGTTTTATACCTTAGCCTATTATAATTTACTAGCTTTATATTGATAACTAATTTTATCCTCATTTACTTCTGCATATAGCATAGTAGTATTAATATTTGTATGACCAAGCAACTTCTGAACAACTGTAATATCTGCAGTAGAAGCAAGTTTTGTTGCAAAAGTATGTCTTAGAAGATGAGGATACAATTTATTTACATTTAATTTTTCTTTTATTTTTTCAAATATTTTTTCAACTGCTCGTGTAGACATTCTATTATGAGGTTTCTTAATTCCTACAAATAAAGCAGTATTATTATCTTTTCTCTCATTTAAATATTGCTTTAAATAAAATTTAGCAATATCAGAGAACATTACATTTCTTTCCTTATTACCTTTACTATGGCCAAGCTTTCAAAGAACGAATACGTATCTTTAAAAGTAATAGAGTCTATATGCAAAGAGTTAAATTGTCAACCAGGGGATATCATGGAATATATATCAGAAGAAGATAAAAAGGCTAGGGATTAATTTTACTCCCTAGTTTTTTTATATAAATAGCTTGTCCATACATATTGTAAAATTAAAATAGATTAAGAAAATTTACTTTAAATACATTAATTTAAAATATAAAATCTAAAAGAAGGTATAAGAATACATATGTAAAATAAATTTATACTTAAATTATTTATAAAAAATGTATAAAAATTTTAAAAAAGGAAATAATATAGATATAAGATAAGAAAATTAAATACATATATTCCTGTTACTTTAGTTATTTTTAATATAAATTTTAAACGTAGAAAAATAACTAAAAATAAAAGATGGGGGAGTATGCGCAGGCGGGGCCAATAAATAAAAAGACATTGGCGCTGCTTTTTATTTATTTAAACCAGCCGATTGTACAAGCCTCACTCTAGCAATACCAATAAAAAACAGTGTGAAGCACAAAAAGCACGCTTCATATAATCAATCACATAGTCAGTCAAATAATTTTTCTAAAAATAGTCAAATATGTGAACCGTATTGCATATAATTAAACATAAAAGGAAAAAGGGGGAAAATAATATGCAAGAACGAGATCTAAAAATTTTAAGTTTTTTAACTATGTGTAGAATATGTACTAGAAAACAAGTACAGGAATTATTATTTCCAGATGTCCATGAAAATATACCATTAAGAAGATTAAAAAAACTAAGCGATGAAGGTTATATAAATAGAAAGATGTTTAATGTAGAAGGTACTAAGAATATGTACGTATACTATCTTGATAAACAACCTAAAAAGAAATTAATAACACATGATCTTTATATAACTGATTTTTTAGTGAAGCTTATAAAGAATAAATATGAAATTTTAGATTTTAAGAAGAGTCCACAAATAGGCAATATAATTCCAGATGCATACTTAAAGATAAGAAAAAATAAAAGAATAAAACGAATTTTACTTGAAGTCCAAATAAGTCCTAATGATTGTTTAAAAAAATACAAAGACATTAAGAATATAGTAATAGATAATACAAATTGGCCTGTTATGCCTATTCTATATGTAGTAAATAATCAAGGGTTAGATAAGAAACTAAAAAACATAAAAGTAATATATGATAATTGTAAAATAGAAAAGGTGGGTGATATATTTGATTAATCTATTAGTAGATAGTATATTTAATGCTGCTAAAGCAATAGAGAATATAGTATTTAAAAAGAAGTATAATTGGGATAAATTATTTTATGAACTTGGTTTATGTAATAGAAGTGGAGAATATCCTATACTACATCATCAATATAAAGATAATAATTTTTATTTCACTATTCCGACAGGCCTTTCAGTAAATGACTTTATGAAATATAAAATAGAGATAGCAACTTTTCTAAAAGTAAATTCAGATAAATTAAAAATAGAGTATAAAAATACATTAATATTAATTCATATAAATAACAATGATGAAAAATATAATTATAATGATTTTTGCTTTGACGATAAAAAGGGAGTTCCAGTTGGAATAGATTTAGATACACATAACATTGTTTACTGGTATTATAAATCAGCAAATGAATGTCACCTATTAATTGCAGGGGCGACAGGTTCAGGCAAATCAGTTTGTTTAGATGTAATTGTAAATAATTTAATAAAGAGAAAAAATATAGATTTGTATATTCAAGATACAAAATTAATAGATCTGTATCAATATAAAGATAAATGTAAGTATTATGGTGAGGGTAAAGATGGTATAGAAGATATTATGGAAGAGTTAATAGAAGAAATGAATAGAAGATATAAAACTTTAAGAAGAAATAAAGATAGAAGATATAAAGATATATTCTTAATAATAGAAGAGTTAGCGAGTTTTAATCCAAAGATAGATAAAGAATTTTATAGATTACTAGGAGAGCTATTAGCAAAAGGTAGAGCAGCAAGTATTTATGTTATATTGACAACACAAACACCTTATGCTGAAATATTACCGGGAGCATTAAAATCTAATATTAATACGAAAATTGGATTAAAAGCAAATACAAAAGAAGCATCGAAGATAATATCAGGAGATTATGAAGCTTTAATGAATTTGAGAGGAAAAGGACATGGTAAGATTTTCACAGGAAATAGTGTAAGAGAAATACAATGCTTTGAAATAAAAAAAGAAGCACCTACTGTTGCAGCAGTAGATGCTCCAGATGTTAATAAAAAGGCCAACAACCATTAATTAGCATCTATTTATATTATATAAGAATATTAACATTTTAGCTATTGAATTTAAATGACAAAAAAAATAAAAAAAAATTTAGGTGACCAAAAAGTGACCAGACTATATTTTTGGTCTATTTGGAAAAAAATGAAAAATAAAACTAAACGTTGAAATTTCAATAAAAAAAGAGGCATCTACAAGGGGGAAAAAATTGTAGATGCCTTAAAATATATACTTATTAGGGGGATAAATAAATAAGGTTTAATAGAGCTATATTAAATGCAATAAACGTTGAAAAATAGCTATTTAATTAAATGGTATAAAATGGAATTGGTGACCAAAAAGTGACCAAATCCTATTACAAGTGACCAAAAAGTGACCAACAAAAATATAATTATAGTAACAATTTTTCTATATTGTCAGAAGCTTTTTTATCCATTTCTTTTAAAACATGAGAATAAGTATCCATAGTGATTTCAATTTTACTATGGCCCAATCTTTCACTTACTGTTTTCATATCTACACCAGACATTAACAATAATGTGGCATGAGCATGACGTAATTTATGAGGGCGAATATATCTTATATTAATTCTTTTTAAAAATCTTTTGTAACTTTGTACAAACCCTGTTAAACTTAAATATTTTAATTCACTATTTAAACAAACTACATCAAAGTCATTTTTTTTATATAATCCTTGTAATACTAATTTATTTTGTCTTATTTTTTCTGACCTTAGCATATGGATAATAGCATCTGGAACAGTTATATCTCTTATTCCGTTTTCAGTTTTAGGTCGTCTCATATAATATTGTCCATTTTCATAGATTAAATTTTTATTTATATGCAGAGTATTATTTTGAAAATCTATGTCTTCCCAACATAGCCCAGCAATTTCTCCGAATCGCATACCAGCAAATAAAAATAAATTAATAGGTATATCTAAAAATTTAGTATATTGGCAATTATCAAGTATAGTACGTATTTCATTAAGAGTATATATATCAGTATCTGGTGTAGAAAGTGTTTTAGGTTTAGTTACAAACTCTGGAATGTTTGTGTTGATTTCCTGTAACCTATAACACTCTCTTAAAACAGCATTACTTATTTGATATATTTTTTTCTTGGTTGCATCGCTAATAAGATCTAAACGACCTACATAATTCATGAAATCTTGATACATACTAATTGTAATATCAGTTAATTTTACATTTGAAAAAAAAGATTTAATGTGCTTATTTATTATGGCATAAGCATTATTTAAAGTTTTGGGACTATATTCATATGATTTATCGTCATAATATTTAATACATCTATCTACAAATGTAAAATTTTTAGGAAGCTTAAATCTATCGTTGTTTATAGCGCTCTTTAATTCAACAACATATTTTTCTGCTTCCCTTTTTTTATTAAATTTTTCATATATCTTTTGATGTTCTTTTCCATCTTCCCCAATATATCTAACACAAACTTCATACATATTACGGCGTTTTCTAGTTAATACACTTATTATATTATTTTGCATAAGAACCTCCTATTTAAATGAAAAAAATTTTGTTATTTATTATATATAAAATTTCAAAAAATAAACTTAAAAATATATTGAATAAAATATATCTTT
>ERZ1106952.647-NODE-647-length-14156-cov-4.391745_pt1 | contig 14156 bp, 11 predicted proteins | sample MGYA00403677_ERZ1106952 | MGnify/ENA primary metagenome ERZ1106952 (study PRJEB35170, sample SAMEA104062415) | human gut metagenome | biome: human gut; feature: human-associated habitat; material: faeces | place: Denmark | collected 2012-05-14 ...
TGAATAAATAGTATAATTATAATATTTTTTAACATCACTAATAAATCTCCCCATTTTATTCCTCTTTTCTAAATAATAAAATATTTAATTTATTTTACTTTGATAATCTTTTAAGTCATCATAAATACGTTTACAGTTGTTATAATCACTAAATTCAAAGAAATCATCAGCTCTTTTTTTATAAAACTCTTTCATATTGCAGTTATCTTCCATATATTCACATAAATAGTTAACTAATTCATCATTATTATCACAAATTTCACCAAATCCTAATTTTTCATATGAAAACCCACTTTCTTTATAGTGTGGAGGTAATTTAGGATGATGGTAGTATACAATTGGCTTTCTCATATACGCAAAGTCAAATTGAACTCCTGAGTAATCAGTGACCATTAAACTAGATTCTGTAAGTATTTTCTCATAATTAACTTCTGTTGCTTGTATTATAGAAATATTTTCATTCTTTTCATAATCATCAATTTGAGAACTTACAACTGGATGCAATAAATAAATTATTTGATATCCTGTTTTTTTAGCAGTTTTAATTAATTTATCATCAGAAATTAATTTGTTGTATATTTTAAAGTAATCTGTATCTTTAAATCCAGGATAATAAGGCTTAGTATCCTCTTTTTTAGTTACTGGAAGAGCAATATAATTTCTCCAAGTTGGAGTAATTAAAATTTGCTTCTTATCATTACTTTTTAATCCATCATATCTTGGTACACCTGTTAATTTTAAAATCGACTTATCTTCATATCCATAAATAGGTTTTGATAAATTTTCAATTTCATATTTAGATGCGCAATAATATCTTTTCATATTATTAAATAAACGATTTGAATTAAATGCTAGATCTTGTACAGTTAATCCGTGTTGAATACATGCTACTGATGATCTTAATAAATCTTGGAAATACTTAATTTCAGCATTATCAAAACCATTAAAATTATATACTCCACCGTGTGTTGTAGCTACTATATTAGAATATAAAAAATAAAGCTTATGCTTCATTGTTCCATACATAAGTGGTTTATATCCTTCTTTTTGTAGTCTTTTAGCGTCTGGATATTTCTTATTAATTACATAATGACCCTCTATTCCATCGTTTTGATCCATCATATATTTGTAAAAATATTCTCCATTATCTCCACCTTTATATAACTTGTCATAAGTTAGCCAAATATTTTTATTTTTAAATACTGGATAAACAATCCAATACAATAATCTTAACAAAAATATTTGTGGTGATTTTTTTAAGCAAGTCAATAACATAAGTATCTCTTTTTTTATACACTTACTTAAAGTTTTATTTTCTATCTTTAATGATTTTCTATTAGGCATACTAACTATATAATCATCAAATTTCCAATAAGTTTTACTTAAATGTGATGTTATACGTGCTGTATATCTATTAGCTTCTATTCTAAATTGATATTCTCTACCTTCATATAATATATAAAATTTTAATGTTGAATTATTTATAAATTTCTCTTTTGGTATTTTAACTCTAAAAGTATTTCTCTTAACAAATTCTTGTCCAAAATATTTTGTATGAGCATATCTAAAAGTTTCTTCTACATATAATTTTTCATTATTATATTTACATATCATTTTAAATATTTCAGCATCTACAAATCCAAATGAAGAAAAATCAATGATAAGAGTATTATTTTCATACTCCATAGCATCAATTCTTACTCTTTCTTTTGTTACATCTAATAAAAAGTTATCATTAGTACACATAAATAATGATTTGTTCTTTTTTATATATATTGGATTAAAATCATTTCCATATTTCAGTTTTATTAATATAATTTTTAATTCTTTTGAAATCTTATGCGTTTTTGTATAGTACTGATTTAGTATTATATCATCCGATATATTTTTTAATATAGAAGAACAAATATCTAAAAATTCGTCTATGTTATCATCAATTACATGTTTGTTTTTATTATTTAAATTTGGTGTAAACCTAGATTTAACTATATCAAAAAGAATATACTGAACATATCTAGGTATATATCCTATATTATTTTCTATGTAATTTATTAAATCATCTTTTAAATATAACATAAAATCTAAATACCAATATTTTTTTAAATCTTCTTTTTCAACACTGTTATCATTTAATAATGAATTATCTGTCATATTGTTTATGTTCAAGTATTTGTGACTTTTCAATAAAATTTTATAAAAAACATCTTCGCCTGCAATTTCTTTATATTTAACATTAAATTTAAATTCTTTTAATATTTGATATTTAAATACCAGCCCCCAAAATCTCAATGGAGCTTTATTCTCACTTATTTCTAAATCTATAATATCTGCATCTGTAACACTATTTGCATTTTTAATCTGTATTATATCAACTTTACTGCTCTCTTCTTTAAATTTCTCCAATAAACATTGTATATAATTATTAGGATATATATATCCTGATTTATTAAAAGTAACAAATTCAGTATCTATATTTTCTATTAATTTATTTGATATTTCAAAAAAGTTATCTTCATAATATTCAACTGAAATATCTATATTTTTTTCTTTTTTATAAGAATTAATTTCTTTTAAAATTAAGTTATCAATCTTTTCATTACTAACTATAATTATTTTTATAAATTTTAAAAATTGTTCATTATTATTAATAATGCTTTTTAATGTAGATTCGATATCTTGATTATCTACATTATTATCAATAATAAATGTTAATTTATAATGCATTAATATATCTCCCTCTTGCTATATATTTTTAATTAATTTTAAAATTAACATATTCACCTAAATCCATTAAAACAATACTATGACTTAACTTTCTTTGGCTTACCGGTATCATTTGCATATAGTCTCCATATAAATAAGTTAAGTATTTATCATATTCTTTAGGTACTGGAAATTTTCGACCTTCAAAATCTACATAAATAACGTCCTTCAACCATTCCTGCGGAAATGCGCCTCTTCTAAGATTTCTACCCATACCATCATATAAATATTTCGATTTTTTATTATTTTTATGTAGTAAAATTACCTTATTTTGTATAAACTCTAAAAAATTCATCGGTAAAATATTTTTAGCCATATTAAGCAACTTACACATAATAGGGAATCTCCCACCTGTTTTAATATCTGTTTTTCCCCATTTATTAAATACCATTGACCTTGTAAGCAACGTTGCATAAATATGCATTTTTTGACTTAATTTAGATTTACCTGTTTTATCCTGAGCTAATATATCAATAAATATACCATTATGCATATCTAAAAACTGTCCTGTAAATTTAGTTGAAAATAAAGTATTATTTATTCTTATCTTAGCAAATACTTGATGATTTATTTTTTCTGTACTTGGAAGTTGTAAAAATAAATTTGAAGGAAGTTCAGATTGAACAATTTTTATAAATTTATCATAATCTTCCCTTAACATCATTACATCTGCATCATCATCCCAAGGTATAAATCCTTTATGTCTAATAGCTCCTAATAAAGTTCCTCCTGCTAAGAAATACTTTATATTATGTTTTTTACATATTCTATCTATCTCCAATAAATATGCTAATAATATATTATGAACTTCTTCTAATTTTCCTTGATAAGTATCTTCAAATATAAAAATTTCATCTGAATTGTAAATACTTTTTTTAAGTAGTATTAAACCATCCTCCAATGAAATTTCTGGATTCCATCCATAATGTCTCAATTTTAAACTATTTATAGCTAAATTATTAATTGATTTGTTATCATTATTTGATAGAATATTAATTTTTGCATTAATTAAATTGTTTTTGGCTAATAAGCTTGCTAGCTCTGTACTACATACTGTTGATTCTAATCCTTCAACATTAAACACTTTATTATGGGGACAATGTTGCATTACATAAAAAATAGCAGTCAATATATCATTAATATATACAAAAGATAAATTTCTTTCCTCTATATTAATGTCTTTTTCTTCTACTGCTTGCTTTATAAAATCATATAAAAAATTATCTGAAAAACTTATAAATGGTCCATATACTAAACTACATCTTAATATATTATAATTAAAATTATATTGTTTACTATAACATGCACATAATGCTTCTAAATTTTGTAACAATATTTGTTCAAAATTATCATCTATATTGCTATTGCTGAATATCTCATATTCTGAAGCGATAAGTTTATTTGGTATATTTCCATTAACACGATAATCTGACATAAATATGAATTTTTTAAATTTAATCTTGCTAATAGATTCAAAAACATTAGTATATAAATTTATTAATCCTGTGTATTTTCCCACACTATCTTCAATTTTTTTATTGCATAAGCCAGTACAAATAATAAAATCACACTCAAGTAAACTTTCTAAATTTGTGATTTTAAAATCTTTTCTGTTTAATAAGTCTGCTATATATATTTTTTTATCTACTTCACTAATAGGAACTAAGTTTACTTCTATATTTAATTTATTCTGATCATTTAAGTTTAAAAAAGAATAAATAATGGCTCTAGTAAATGTATCATTTCCTTCTCCTATGATAATTACTTTATTATTTTTTAATTTTTCAAACCTAAAATTCTTCATTCTAGAAGGAGCTTGAGCATAATCAAGCTCAAACTCATTCAAAAAATCTCTTAATAACATTATTTTATACCCTCTTTTGCAAGGATATCTTTATTTTGTTCTTCTATTGTATAGATTGATCTTTTAATTCCTTCTTTTAAGTCTACTTTTGATTCCCATCCTAATTCACATAATCTTGTATTATCTAAAATCTCTGGTGTAGAAGATAAATAAGATATTGATGGTTCTATTTCATCTTCCTTATTAGCAAAACTTAATGATAAATTTCTTTCTGGAAAAACATTAACTGACATTTTTGCAAAATTTCTTATTGTGATATTATTTTTTTCTGATGAAATATTATATGGAGTAATATTTTCACCTTTTAGCAATATTGTTAATAAAGCGGATACTGTATCTGATACATAACAGAATGAACGATAAGTTCCTCCATTACTTTTTAATAATATATTTTGTCTTCTTACTACATTAGCAAAAAATTGAGCCCAAACACGGTCATCATCTAATTTACTAGCTCCATAAATATAGCTTGGTCTTGCAATTTTAATATCCATTTCATATTGTTTGTTATATGTAGCACATAAGGTTTCTGCTGCTCTTTTACCTTGTGCATAACAATTTTTATATGAAGTATGATCTATATATCCTATATTATCTTCTTTTAAATTTTTAGAACCATCATGAACGTTTCCATAAACTTTTAAACTTGATATAAATAGTACTTTACAATCATTTATTTTTCTTGCAAATTCAAGTACATTCATAGTACCTATAAGATTTGCATTTATTGTCTCAACTGGTCTATGTTCAAAGTGCCATGCACTTGCATTACTTGCTGCATGGATTATATAGTTTACATTTTCATTTATATTAAATTTATTACAAACATCTTGAACAACTAATTCAAAATCATTTCTATTTAATAAACTTCCGTATTTAAGTTTTGCATTTTCTTCATTACGTACCATTCCTAGTACTTTAATATTTTGATTATGTAAGTCATTTCTTAAAAGTAATGATGCTGTTAAATAATATCCTATAAATCCACCTGCACCTGTGATTAATATAGTTTTATTATTAAAATCTTCCCATGGAATTTCTGTTCGTGTTATTTCATAAATATCTTTATATACAAATTCATTAACATTTGATTTTATTCTATAATCCAAATTTCAATTCCTCCTTAGCAAAACTTTTGTAATGGTCATAATAATAGCTAGATCTTAAAGTATATAAATCCTCCGGTGTCGTAACTTTAATATTTTGACGTTCACCTATGAATAAATGTACTTTTTCACCTAATTCTATTAATAACTCACTTGATGATGTCGGTGCATTAATATTTCTTTTTTCTGATTCATCATGGGCCCACATTATTTTTTCCATATAATATCCTTGTGGTGCTTGAGTTATATACATAGTACTTCTTTCATAATTTTTATTACAAAAAACTCCGTCTTTACTCTCTAGGACAGAATCTATACTTGGAGTTACAGGTACTGCTGTTCCATATTTTTTAGTTTCTTCTATACAATTGGTTATAAGTTGTTCAGTTATCATTGGACGAACACCATCACAAATCAATACCATATCATCATTTGATGAAAATTTTGCAACTTCAACTAATCCGTTATGTATAGATTCATGACCATTTTCTCCACCTTTCACAATTTTTACAACTTTTTGTATATTATATTTTTGTATCTCCCATTCTAAAATTGGAATCCAACTTTCTAAACAAGATACAACTATTTTATCAACTTGTGGATGATTCTCAAATTTTTCTAAGGTATGAATTATAATTGGTTTTCCTTCTACTTCTATAAATTGTTTTGGTATGTCTTCAGATTTCATACGAGACCCCACTCCACCTGCAAATATAACTGCTGAGATCATTTCCCTTCCCCCTTATATAATTATCTATTTTTATATTTTAAGAATTGAGTTAATTTATATAAAATGAATTTAATTAAAATCATTAATTATCATATCAAATAATCTTTGAGTACTATTTCCATCGCATTTTCCCATGTAATGCTTTGAGAATTCAACTATTTTTTCTTTATCAAAGTCATTATATTCATTTATCAATTCTTCATATAATTTTTTACCATCTTTAACTATTCTTCCTGGAATAGAATCAAGTGGTATATAAAACCCTCTTTTTTGTTTGTACTCTTCATAATCTGGCACAAATAAAATTAAAGGTTTACTTAATAATATATAATCAAAAATAACTGATGAATAATCAGTTATTAATATATCTATAATCGGCAATAATTCTTCTGTAGGTATATTAGTATTTGAAATATGATTTTTTGAGTCTAAATGAGGATGAACTTTAGTCAAAACGTACCACTCTTCTCCTAATTTTTCTTGTAACTCATCTATATAGTTCTTTCCTAATATAAAAGGATTATTAGCCTTTCCCCTAAATGTCGGCGCCCATAAAACTAATTTTTTCCCTATTGCATCTGGATGTTTTTTATAAAATAACTCATAACACTTTTGTTTGTATGAATCATCAAAAAATAAATCAGTTCTACTTAATCCAGTTGCTTTCACTACTCCCTTATTTAATTTCATTGCGCGTTCATATATTGGTATACAACATTCTTCACTTACAGTAACAATATCATAATTTTTAAAAACATTTCCCTTATAATAATTCGGTATATCATCATCTGTGTCATAAGCAAATTTTTTTAATATACCTCCTGCATGCCATAATTGTATAACTGTAGTATCTTTTCTTTTTTTACATGAAGATACAGGTAAAAAATTATCACAAATAAATACATATTTGGCTACAGCATATAATTTTATGAATTTAATCATTTCATAAATAACATTTATATAAGATTTAGATTGATAATCTGTATAACATTCTTCTATTTGAAAATCTGTATTATCAAATTTATCTTTCATCAATTTCATGCTATAAGGTATTTCTTGGTGATGTGCATCTGCAAAAACAACTAATTTATTATTAATAGGTTTTCTACTATATATTTTGTAAACTATTGGTAATAAAATATTTTGCACACACATTTTTATACATTGCCTCACAAAGAATTTTATATTCATATTTATTTTTTCCTTATTATACCATATTTTTACACTACTTTTTATGTTACCATATTCAAATTCTTCTTTCAATTATAAAACATTAAATTTGATGACATATGATTTAATATATTTGTAAAACAAAAAATGAATATGTCTCATATGACATACTCATTTTTATAATATAGGCGAAAATAATCTACAAACTGATTCTTTTACTTTATTAATCATTTTTCTATTTTCAAATTTATTTTTTTCTAATTTTTCACTATTTAGTAAATCATTCATAAATTCATTTTTCATATCTTTTATAACTTCATCATCATATATAAAAGCATTCACTTCGAAATTTAGTTTAAAGCTTCTCAAATCCATATTGGCTGAACCTGTAGATGCCATGATGTCATCTATAATTATAACCTTAGAATGTAAAAATCCTTTATTATATAAATAAACTTTCCCGCCAGCTTCCAAAATTTCTTGAAAATAAGAATATGATGCTGTATTTACAATCTTATGATCTGCAATTTTAGGAAATAAAATTATAAGTTCCACACCACTTAAAGCTGCACATTTTAATGCTTTTAGTAAACTTTCATCAGGAATAAAATATGGAGTTTCTATATATATAGATTTTTTAGCTTGACATATGGCATAAAAATAAGCATAATGCATAGACTCCCAATCTGAATCTGGACCGCTGGCAACAATTTGCATCATACAAATTCCTTTAGAATTTAATTTTGGAAATAATTTTTCCTTCAATAAAACTTCTTTTGTATTATAGTACCAATCTGTTAAAAATATCATTTGTAACATATATACAGAAGTTCCCTCTATTCGTATGTGAGTATCTCTCCAATATCCAAATTTTTTATTTTTGCCTATATATTCATCACCTATATTTATTCCACCTGTGTATCCTATTTTTCCATCTATGACAACAATCTTTCTGTGATTTCTATAATTAATTTGACCACCTACTGGTATGGCAATTTTACCTTTTAAATAGGGTACTATTTCTATTTTAGCTTCCTTCATTTCTTTAAAAAACTTTCTATGAAACCAAAATCTCCAGCAACCTACGTCATCATAAATTATTCTTATTTTTACACCTTCTCTTGCTTTTTTAATTAATTCCTTTTTTATTTTACAACCAATCTCACTATCTTTAATTATAAAATATTCTAAATGAATATGGTCCTTTGCATTTCTTATATCTTTTATTAAATTATAAAATTTTTCATTTCCATCTACATAAATTTCTATATTATTATTAAATGTAAATGGAAATATACCTGTATTAAGTAGTAAGCTAATTATCTTCAATACTCGAAAATCTTTATTTTCATAACCTGGCAATTTGCCTTCCTTTATCATAGAACTTTGACCCTTTGCCAGGTCCTTCATTTCATCTAAATTAAATAAAATATTTTCTTTTTTCATATTATCAGCCATTTTAGATGCCTTATTTATTTTAAGTTTTCTAATATTTCTTCCAAGTATTGCATAAATAACTATTCCTACTACAGGAAATAACATAAAAATTAAAATCCATATTATTGTTTTTGATGGATCCCTATTTTCTAATATAAGTTTTATAGAAATAACTGCACTTAATATATAAGAAAGTAACAAAATAATTTTTAAAACCATATCATTATTTTCATCTCCTTGAGTTATCTACCTATTCCAAGCTCCCTTGCATAGTAGAATAAATATTGTTGTGCAAATCCTGCTAAATCTCCCCATTTATCTAATGCAAATTTTCTTATTTTAGGCAGGCTTAAATTTTCTTCCACATAAAATTCTTCCATAACCCTTTTTACCCAAACATCAACTGGGAATGTATCATATTTTTGCATTCCAAATAAAGCAATACAATCTGCCACCTTTGGACCTACGCCATTAAATTTAATTAATTCTTTTACGCATTCATCTGTACTTAATTTTCTATAAGATAACACATCTTCTTTATTTTCAGTTACGTAATCAACTACGCTTTTTATATATTTATCTCTAAATCCAGTTTGACACGCTCTTATATCTTCCACAGATACATGACTCAATTCTTCTGGCGTTGGAAATGCATAATATTTTTTTCCTTTATATTCGCCTATGAATTTTCCATATCTTTCGGATAAATTATTTATTGCTCTTTGAATCATAGGTATTCTATTATTTGCAGAAATTATGAAAGATATAAGCATCTCCCATCCATCTTGTTGTAATATTCTTATACCTGTACCAAATTCTGTTGCCTTTTCTAAATATTCATCCATAACTCTTAATTTATTTTTTATTTTAGTATAATCTCTTCCTAAATCAAAATAATCAAACCATAGATTTTCAAAGTCTTCCTTATTAGTATTATCAAAAATTATTAAATCATTTTCTTTTTTTACATTTATAACTCTACCTTGAACGACTCCTGTATATGAACCATCTTCTTGTCTTATCCATCTAAAACATTGCCCACAATCGAAAACATGTTGTGGTTCAAAATCGTCACTTATTCCTTCTATTATAATTTGGTTATTTTTTTCTATAACATTCATATTTAATATCCTTTCTGAATTAACTCTATATTTTATTATTTTTATATTTTATAGTGTAATCTGTGTTTTTTATTAAAGTTTTATTATTATATTTTACTGTTATATTTGGTGTAATTGATTTACCGCTATATATTTGATTGCTAATATTATTTATAGTTGATTTTGATATGTTTATAGGATTATTTTTGTAGTAATAATTTAAATCCACATATCCATCTATACCATCCACTTTGCCAGTTTTACTGTATTGCCACATATTATATTTATTCCAATATGTACATTTTCCTGAAGATATGTCATCTGTATATTGAGCAATCCAAAAATCATAAGATGTTCTTATTTTTTCGGTAAAATAATATTTTGAATATAAAATATTACTGTAAATACCACATTTATATCCCTTTGATTTTAGTGATGATAAAAAAGTTTCAGCAATATTAGAAGCTAATGTCATAGTCATTTGTATATTATTTTCTTCAGCACGATTTATGGCATCTTCTTCAAAATCAAAATAAATTGGAAAAGATAATTTATCTTTATAAGGTGAAACAACTTCCATACATTTTTTTGCTTCAGACTTAGCGCCTTCTAAAGTATAGGCTTTCGAGTACCAATAGACACCTACATCTAATCCAGCATTTAAAGCACCTTCCATATGAGTTTTAAAATTTTTATCTTCTATTGTACTATATCCACCACGAATAATAACAAATTTAATACCGGAATTTTTTACTTTTTGCCAATCTATATTATTTTGATGATAACTTAAATCTATTCCTTTTATAGCAGTAGAATTACTTGGTGTATAAATTTTTTCTTGTTGAGGAATTTTTATATAATCACCAAAAACATAACCTGTTAAATTTTTATATGATACTTTATACCAACCTTGTCTAAAATTATCATTATCTTCATCTTCAGTAGTTGCATTTATAATTTTAACTGAACTACCATCTGGTATAGTTCCTAAAATTTTAGAATTTTTTTGTGAAGGTTGTGACCTTACATTTAGCTCTTTTTTAGTTATCCAAGAAGGTATATTTACATATCCAGTAGCAAGAGCAAGATTTTCAGCTGAAAAAATAGAATTTACATTTAAAAAATTACTCAGTGTTATTATAGTAGCTAAAAAAATAACTACAAATTTTTTTACTATATTTCTCATAAATTTATCCCCTTATTAAAATATTTACAAAAATATACAAAATTGTATAAGTATATTATATATTAGTTAATACTTTAAAAGTCGTTTTATATAAATAAAAAAAGTTTTCATAAAAAACTTAATTGTGAATAAAAATGTGATAACATAAATTAAAAAACGATAATGGGAGGGATATTATGTACATTAGTGAATTAATAGATATGTCAATTAAAAATAAAAAACCAGATTTAGTATTTAAAAATGCAAATATAATAAATGTATTTACACATGAAATTATAAAAGGAGATGTGGCAATACATGATGGAATAGTAGTTGGCATTGGAAATTATACAGGAGAAAAAAATATAGATGTAAATAATAAATATATATCTCCAGGATTTATAGATGCTCATGTTCATATAGAATCATCCATGTTATCACCAAAAGAATTTGCAAAAGCAATTGTGCCAAGGGGCACAACTACTATAATTGCCGACCCTCATGAAATATCCAATGTATGTGGCTTAGATGGAATTGAATATATATTAAGTTCAACAAAAAACCTACCTTTAAATACATATGTAATGTTGCCTTCTTGTGTACCGTCAACAAATTTTGAAAATTCAGGAGCAAAACTTTTAGCAAAAGATTTAGAAAAATATATAAATAATCCAAGAGTATTAGGATTGGGAGAAATGATGAATTATCCTGGTGTAATATATAAAGATAAGGATGTAATGGATAAGTTAAATTTAGCCCGTAAAAATAAAAAGTTTATAGATGGTCATGCTCCATGTGTAAAAGGAGAGAATTTAAATGCTTATATTTTAAGTGGAATTAAAACAGATCATGAATGCTCTACAGTAGAAGAAATGTTAGAAAAACTGAGACTAGGCATGTATATTATGATAAGAGAAGGCTCAGCTACTAAAAATTTAAATAATCTTATAAAAGGTGTAAATAATTATAATGCTAAAAGGATTTTATTATGTACAGATGATAAACATCCAGACCATTTATTAAAAGAAGGACACATAGATTATAATGTGAAATTAGCAATAGAAAATGGCATAAATCCAATAACGGCAATACAAATGGCAACGATAAATCCTGCTAATTGTTATAATTTAAATAATTTAGGAGCCATAGCACCAGGATATAAAGCTGATTTAATAATAATAGATGATTTAGAAGAGTTTAATATAGAAGAAGTTTATAAAGATGGAATATTGATAGCGAAAGAAAAACAGCCTTTATTTAAAACGGATAAGAATAATTTTTCTAAAGTGATGAAAACTATTAACTGTTCAAAAATTAATGAAAATGATATACAAATTTATTTTAAAAAAGAAATTGGAGAAGAAAAGGTTAATATTATTACTTTGCAACCTTATAGTTTAATAACTAAAAAAGAAAAAGAAGTAGTTGAAATTAAAAATAATAAGTTTCAATTTAATAAAAACAAAGATATATTAAAACTAGCAGTAATAGAAAGACATAAAAATACAGGAAATATAGGAATTGGGCTTGTGAAAAATTTTAAACTATATAATGGAGCTATTGCTACCAGTATATCTCATGATTCACATAATATTATAGTGGTAGGAGATAATGACAAAGATATTGTGAATGCAGTAAATAAAGTTATAGATATGGATGGAGGAATTGCTATATCATCATCTAATCAAATATTAGAAAGTTTGACGTTAAATATTGGGGGATTGATGAGTGATAAAGATATAGAATATGTAAATTATAAATTTGAAAAACTTATGGATATTGCATATAACAAATTAAAGGTTAGTAAAGATATAGATCCATTTTTAACGCTATCATTTTTAGCTCTTCCTGTTATTCCAGAAATAAAGCTTACAGATAAAGGATTATTTGATGTGCAAAAGTTTGAATTCATAGATTTAATATAAATCAATTAAAGAAAATATAAAAAATAAATTCGTGAAAAGCTTGAGTTTATACTCAAGTTTTTTTGTTTTAAGGGGGAGAATACATGAAATTAAAAAAATATTAAGCTTAGCATTAAGCGCATTACTATGTGTATCAGTAGTAGGATGTTCATCTCAATCTAAGGATGACAAAGTTATTAAAGTTGGAGCAACTTTAGTTCCAGGAGGAGAGTTATTAGAAGAATTAAAACCTATGATAGAAGAAAAAGGATATGACCTTGAAATTGTAACATTTGAAGATTATATATTACCTAATGAAGCTCTTCATAATGGAGAAATTGATGCAAATTTATTTCAACATAAACCTTATTTGGATGAAGCTGTAAAAAATAAAGGTTATGAGATAATGGCAGGCTCTAAATTATATGTTTGTCCAGGAGTATTATATTCAAAGAAAATTGATTCTATTGAAGAATTAAAAAAAGGCGATAAAATTGCCATAAGCGATAATGCTGCTTCTGCATCAAAATCTTTAAGATATTTAGAAAGTTTAGGACTAATAACATTAGAAGAGGGGGATATTGTAGGAGTTAATAATATTATTAAAAATGAAAAAGGATTGGAATTTGTTAGATGATGTTACAGCTGGATTTGTAGATACAACTTATGCCATACCTGCAGGACTAAGTGCAGATAAAGATGGGATTTATAAAGCTCCTGTAAATGATGAATATGCAAACTTATTAGCGTATAGAATAGATGATAAAGATAATGAAAAAATTAAAATATTAGAAGAAGTATTAACATCAGATAAATGTAGAGAATTAATAGAAAAGAAATATGAAGGTATTGTAGTACTTGTATTTTAATAAAATTAAAAAATAAATTTATACATAAATAAAAATAACTCTAGTTAA